>ERZ1106923.242-NODE-242-length-24152-cov-16.030253_pt1 | contig 24152 bp, 37 predicted proteins | sample MGYA00403657_ERZ1106923 | MGnify/ENA primary metagenome ERZ1106923 (study PRJEB35170, sample SAMEA104062425) | human gut metagenome | biome: human gut; feature: human-associated habitat; material: faeces | place: Denmark | collected 2012-06-19 ...
ACACGTACTGACCCTTCTTTCCCATGATGATCGCAGTGCCCGTGTCCTGGCAGGACGGCAACTGCATCTCAGCAGCAATCTTTGCGTTCTTCAAGAAGTTCATGGCGACGTAGCGGTCGTTGTCGGAGGCCTCGGGATCTTCTAATATCTGGACGAGCTTCTCCAGATGCGCAGTACGAAGAAAATGAGAAACCTCCTTCATGCAGGTCTCGGCGAGAAGGCTATTGGTAAGCGGCTCGCGCTAGGGCTACGTCAATCCCTCGGGAGCGACCTTCAGAATCTTCTTGCCATCGACATTGATCGTCGACACGTAATCGCTGGAGATCTTGCGGTACTTGGTGGTATCCGGACCAGCGGTTTCGAAAATGTCCTGGTAGACAAAGGGCTTCTCGGCAAATGTGCGGATGAACTAAAGCGTGACGCGTCAGCAAAAGAACCACATTGACCGAGGAACGAGCGCAGACGTTCAGTGTCTAGGCGTTACCGAGCGAAGATACGGCCCACCTTGGTTAAACGAAGCATGGGAAGAGTACTTTGACAGAGAATTGAAACGGGGAAGGTCATTGAGCGAAACGCCCAAACGGGGAAGCCGCGTGATGCGGCGGATTCCCGTTTCATCTCGCCGCTTCTTGATGTGTCTCGAATCGCGTCACGCTTCTCGATTCCTCCACTCGCATTCGGGGTCCATAATCCTCTCTTCGTACTATGCACAATGAACCCAGCATGACGAACTGACAATCCGCCTTTCCGATTCAACAAACAACGGCAGAACAGCACTAATAACCACTATGCAAACAGTTAGACACTCTTTAACCGTCTCCCGCCCTCTCTACCCATCAGTCCTCCTCCACGCTCGTACTGCGCTGGCAGACTCATCGCCGCATGGACGTCGCCCAGCTTTATGCTGGTAATCTTCTCCGCCAGCTGGAGAGAACTGAGGCTCGATCTAGCGGTGAGGCATTTCATCCGCGCTTACGGGTAATCGCGCTCCGTCGGATTGATGTGCACGAGAATCAGGTTCTTCGACTTGCCTCCCAGCGAGTCCTACCGCTTATACAACACTCTCTCTGCAACCTTCAGCAGCATTGTTAGCTTGCTGTTGCGATAAACCACCACCTTGTTCGGGATGTTCAAATCACGCAGCACGTTGGTCAGCTCGAAGAGACTCAGATTGATTTTCTTCGCCTCCTTCATCTGGACGCTCGAGGCGTAGTTCTGCTTCAGATTCTCGCTCCCCGCCAAATCCACCATCGTCAGCTTCGCCACGACGCCGCTCTCGTCCCACAGCGTCACGATCACCAGCATGTGCGAACGACTGCTCGTGATGTTCATCTGCGTGGACGCGGTGGCGCGGATGCTCGAGCTCTCCCTCAGCAGTCGCAGCAACTCCTCCTCCGTCTCCACCGCTCTCTACGCCTCACACACTCCCATGACCTCCACCTCGCTCAGACGGTTGTCTCCGTAGGCCGCGATGTTCACCTCGTTGGCGTGGTTCAGCAGGTCCCTCACCACCTCGTTGTACAGCTCGCACACGCTCAACTACCCTTCACCTCACCTCACATCACGCACCTTTATGGACAGCTTCCTCTCTCTTCTCTCCTTCAACTCGTCGAACAGCAGTGCGCAGCAGCGCGGAATCAAGCCCTCGCGTCCCGGCTCGCCGCTCATCGTGAACGTCTTCCCCGAACCCGTCTGTCCGTACGCGATGACGCATGCGTTCATCCCGCGGAAGAGACTCAGCACGACCGGCTGCACCTCGGCAAACACGGATTCCTGGCTCGTGCACGGCGGCAACACGCGGTCAAACAAGAACGTCTTCTCCTCCTTATTCGCCGTCTTCGACCCAATCGCCAGCGAGTAGTCGTCTCTGAACCGCACGCAGTACTCCTGACTCGGGTCCGACGGCAGCAGTGGACGCACGCGGACCATCACGCGGTAGTTGCCCGTGTAGTTCTGAAGCTCGTCCTGGAGTCGCGCGACGCGACCACGGTACTCGCTGAGTTGTGTGGAGACGATGGAGAAGTTAGAGAGAAGCGACGACGCGGCAGCTGCCAGAGAGTGTTGGAAGGCGGTGTGTTGTTGTGCTGTGGCATCGCGCATGTCCTGGCAATCTGAGGGTGAGGTGGTTTGATGAGGCGTACTGTGATGGAGCTGTTGGATGGCGGTTTGGAGCGAGCGCTTCTCTTCGTTGAATTGGGCTCGCTCTTCTTCCGTCTGCTGAAGCAGCGATCGGTTCTCTTCTTCCCTTTGTTGAATCTGCTCCTTCCCCGTCTCCACCTCGCGTATCAGCGCAGCGATTCGTTCTTGCAACTGATTGATTGTGTTTTCGTAGTCGTTTTCGTTCGTTGTTGATTCCTTCTCGTTTGTTGTTGATTTCATTTCATTGAGTGTGGATGATTCCTTCTCATTCACAGTCGTTGATTCACTCTCTCCCACCCCCATCAACTCCCTCTTCTCTCTCACATCCACCGACTCACCACCCAACACAGAACGCTGCGACAACCGCATCAACATCTGATTCTGCTCGAAGATCACCTTGTTCTTCTCCTTCAGCGCGCTCTCCAGCACACTCAAACTCCTCTGCAGACTCTCCACCACTCCCCTCACATCGCCACACTCGCTCCCATCACCACTTCCATCCACTCGCGGCTTCTCCTTCAGCATCCTCATCTCGCCCTTCAACTCCTCGTTCCGCTGCTGCAGGCGCAGGACCTCGCGGTGCAACTCGCCGATCACGGCCACGTACTTCTCACTGTTCGCGGAAGGAAGCGGAGCGGACTGGGACAGCTGTGGGGGCGGCGCAACGATTCCTTCTGCCACGCTATCCCTTGAATCTTGGGCTTGCTCCTTTTCACGCACAACCACTTCCTGCAGTCTGCTGATCTCCATGTCCTTCTCCTTCAGGGACAGCTCCTTCTTCTGCACTTCGGCCTTCAGTTTGGCTAGTTCGGCGGAGAATGACATCTTCTGTGTCAGCACTTCCTGCTGGATCTGCTTCATATCCTTCACGTACGGGTTGACGCTTTGCAGCTCTTCCGTCAGCGTCTTGATACGCTCCTTCTTTTCCTCTATGATGAAGTGATTGCGAATCATCTACTGTTGTCGGCCTGAAGCATCCTCACATCCTCCTGCGTTGTCTCCAGCTTTCTGCGCAGCGAATCCACCTCCGTTTGTAGCTCTTGCACTCTCTCCTCCTCGATGGGGGAAACACATGCGGTTTCCATCTGCGGCGCTGCTGGAGCTGTGCAGCACTTCTTCTGTATCGACTCTATCAAATGCGAATAATACACAGCCTGCTGCTCGTTGGCTTCAAGAAGATCGTGGATGCGGCAATACGCCTTCTTCAGCTCATCACCCTCGTCTTCGTTGATTGTCGTCGTCGGCGCTATAGCCTCTCGCTCCCGAAGTCGATTCTGAAGTCGCGCACGTTCTTCGTCCTTTGTGCACAGCAATCGAAGCAGAAGAGAGAGGATTCCGTTGAATACGACGGAAAACGAAACGGAGTTCGTTTCCTTCCCCTCTGCTATATCCTTCGAGGCATCGTGGTAAACGCGCAAGAGGACCGACCTACTCATTACCGTTCAATGAAAGCAAAAGGACTGCAGGGATTCCGGAATTTGCTGCTGAATAATCTGATTGATATCAACACTACACTGAACTCTATAACACGCAATGTACCCCTCATCCGTATCGTCGTAATACGCAGAATCGTTCGGAGAATCGTAAAGCTGCGCCAGGAGGGAATCCGGTATTTGCAGGTAATTGATCAATTGGATAATCGTCTATTCGGTGAAGTGCTCTTTTTTAGCCCACTTTGGCACATCGAACCATGGACTCGTCATACTGTGCGTCTTCCACGGGTTCCATCGTGTTTCAGGCGAACTGCAACAGGGAATGAAAGGAACTGGTGAACAAAAACGAGATCAACTACAATTTGGAAACTAACTCGGGAACAATCTTGTGCAAGTCGCCCACAATTCCGAAGTCCGCAATCTGTATGTCACTCTCCATCCCCACTCCTACGTTGAACAGCGGAGCCTCAGGATCCTTGTTGATACACACAATCGTAGCGGATTCCTTCATTCCCGCTTGATGCTGTATCGATCCGCTCACTCCGCACCCGATGTACAAGTTTGGCGAAATGATCTTTCCCGTCTGTCCCACTTGCAGGTTAGCGTCCACCATATGCATGTCCACGGCCACACGCGTCCCTCCCACAGCAGCGTTCAGCTTGTCTGCGAGGGTGTTGATGATCTTGAACTTGTCGGCGCTTCCCACGCCTCTTCCGCCCACGACCACGCGCGATGCTGTTTGCAAATCAGGCCTATTGCATGAATGAAGTCCGAGACACAAACCGAGAAGTGACCATTGGGTTTTCCTTCTTCAAAACGGCGTATTTGGGATCCGCCTGAATCTGCGCATTCAAGAGAGTGAAAAGACCAACCTCAACCTTTGTGATCGTTGGAGATGCGGAGGAAGACTGCTGGGGAACGATGTAAGAGGAGGGTCGAACGGTCATGATCTAGCCATCACGTGAAACAGCAAGGCAGACGAGAGGCTTTGATTCCACCTTCACCGTTTCGACGGCATTGCCGGCGTAAACGAACCGCTGAAATGTGGACTCGTTTACGACGTTGATCACGTCCGTGAGCATGGGCACACTCAATACGGCGGAGAAGCGAGCGAGAAGCGCTTTCGAGCACGAAGTGGAGCAGCCGCAAATACAGTCGAAGGAATGCTGCTTTTGCAGAGCCAGAAGAGCCTTCGCACGATTCTCGGGCAGCATACAAGAAGCGGACTGCATCACGGAGCTGTTTGACAACAGCACTTCTTTCACAGGAACGGAGCGAACGCCTTCTTCGCACTTCTTCTCGTCGATCGACATACCGCACAGCCATAGAGAAACCTGGGAATGAGACCGCGTTGTACAACCGTTCTACATCGCCATAACGCTTCGCGACCTCAATGGCAGACAGGGTGTTCTTTGAGAGAGCGCTTCCTTGAACTTCGCCGATCACCAACGATCCCGCAAATCGTTTGGCGAGGAAGGGAGTCTGTTCGTGAGAAGGGGCCCGGACTCGGTACGATAATCCTTGAAGCAGGGCGAAGGCGCAAGCAGGAATGCATTACGAAGGGAGTACGGCTCCGAAAGGGAGAAATGAGCGAACGGTCATCGGGGCGTTTCGTCGATTCAAAAGCGGTGCGCACCCATATTGCTCTCTCCAGATTCGTCTGCAGGCCATTCGTTTCAAACAGGGTGGTGCTCATGAATGAAAAGGACGGTAACGAGTTCATTCGGGTGTATTGCCGCGTGCGACCCTACAACCAGAAGGAGGACAAGGGTATTTGCTCGCCGTCAATCGGAGTCTCACGCCGTAGAGGGAGGCGTGTGCATCCAGTGCAAGTCGCCCACCATCGCGTATTCAAACGGGAATATGGCTGATCACAAATTCATTTTCGACGCCGTGTTCGACGAGACGTGCTCGCAAGTTGAATTCAAATACGGAGTGTAATGCGTAGGAGGCGGTTTTCAACGAGTTTGGAAGGGATATCACGGACAACTGCCTTCGCGGATATAATGGATGCATCTTCGCTTACGGGCAAACGGGGTCTGGAAAGACGCACACCATTTTGGGACCCTCCAGCGCAGACGGAACGCTTGTGCAAGACGAGCAAATGCTGGGCGTTCTTCCCCGCACGCTGAACTACATGTTTGATGAGATCCGAGCGCGAGAGGCCCAGGAGAACGTCCACTATTCGTGCTGCGTGTCCTTCATGGAAATCTACAACGAGCGAATTCGAGATCTGCTGAATCCAAGGGAGGAGAAGAAGTTGAATATCCTGCTTTCGTTTCACCGGCAAATCCTTCATAGTAGCGATTCGTGAAGTATCCTCTCCAACGGACCATCGCATTGCGGTGGAGAATCTGTCCATCGTTTCGGTGTCGTCCGCATCCGAGGCGCGCCATTTTGTGATGGAGGGACTCCAGAACCGGCGTGTGGGAGTGACGAACATGAACACGCGCTCATCGCGCTCCCATGCCGTCTTCACGCTGTACCTTACGTGCGAAGTGCTTTTGTCGAATTCCGTTTCCACATAGGAAGTGCAGGAGACGATCACCGTAACGCGGAAGTCGCAATTCCACCTCATCGACCTCGCCGGCAGCGAGCGACAAACGCTCGCCGGAACGGACGGTCACTCGCTGAAAGAAGCCTGCTACATCAACTCCTCCCTCTCCGCCTTGGGCAATGTGATTCGCGCTCTCACCCACCAGGAAGCCCACATTCCCTATCGCGATTCAAAGCTGACATTCATTCTGCGCGTTGGAATGACGAACGGCGGTTAGGAGTAGGATTCGCTTGGTGGGAACTCGCTGACCGCGATTATTGCCACCATTTCCCCCGCGGAATCCGCCGCCTCCGAAACGCTCTCCACCCTTCGCTTTGCCACCGACGCCAAGATGATCAAGAACACGGCCGTATACGCACATAAGGCCCGTAATGGAGTAGGTGGTGAACGAAGTGCGATTCGGCGGCGTGGCGGCGCTGCAGGCGGAAATCACGCGACTGCAGCAAGAGATCGCGAGTCTGAAAAGAGGGGGCACCCCCCACGAGGGCAGCAGCTCCGCGTGCACGAAGGAGCTGAGCGAGGCGAACCAGGCGTGCGGCGAGCTGTACTGCACGACGGCGCGACTGTGGCGCGAGCTGTGCAGCGCGAGGCGCGTGAGCGAGAAGCTGAAAGCGGAGCTGGAACTCCAGCAGGAGCTGGTGAACCGGGGCTACCGCGGGAGTACTGACGAGTACGCGGCGTCCTTGCGACGCGTGGTGGACGCGCTGAACTACCGCAGTCTGAACGCGAGCGTGGTAGTGCTGGAGCGAGCGCGTGAGGCGTAGAACGGGCTGCTGATCCAGAAGTACCGTTTGCTGCTGCAGTGCGCGCAGACGCCGGGTGAGGAGGGGAGCGACGAGTTGCTGGTGACGGGTCTCATGAACCTGGGAGCCTTGCGCGTGCGAGAAGAGGCGCGGAGTGACGTGTAGAAGCAGCTGGCGTGTCTTCAGCACGGCGACACCGATGCCCAGAATCAGGCCTATTTCCGTCAATCGCACTCTCTGTGTAGGTGAGGCTCGACCAAGTCACGAGTAGTGGAGCAGCTGGAGGAGGCGCGTGCTCGCTGCGACGACCTGTTTGCGGACCTGGCGGACTGCCAGGAGCAGCTGCGGATGGAGCGAGCGCGTGCGCTCTCGGGCGAGGCGGAGTCGAAGCGACCGCGTCTTATGCGACCCGAGGTGTCTGTGGAGGAGTTACTTCTGCGTCTGGACTACCAATACGTTGATGTGGCGAGGTGGAGTGAGGAATAGAATCTGATTCGGGAGCAGCGAAGAATGATCAGTGGTCTGGAGAGGGCCATGATGATGAAGGATGACTGTACGCTTTCCCAGAGCGACGAGAACGACTTCTACCACCGACTGTGTGCCATGGAGGTGCGAGTGCAATGTGCGTGTTAGGAATAGCAGTCGCTTCCGCAGCTCGAGACGGGCGAGAAGAGAGGCGTGGCGGAGGAGCAAGTGAAGGAGGAGCTGAGCGCGAAGGACAAGGAGATCGAGCAGCTGAAGTACGAGATGATCGACCTGTCCTCGCGGCTGACGGCGGAGTCGAAGAAGCACCGCGAAGCCGTGATCCAGTCGACGGACCGTCTGCAGCAGTTGGTGGCGATGCAGAACGAGATGGAGCTGGAGCGGAGAGCGCTTAGCGACGACCTGAAGCGTCTGCGCGAGTTCGAGGAGCGCGAGGTGGAGGTGAATCGGCGAGAACGACAGGCGGAGAAGGAGAAGAAGGAGCTGAGCGCGCGGCTGGAGGCGGTGGAGAGAGAGAAGAGGGAGTTGAAGGAGCAGTTGGAGGGAAAGAAGTCGGCGTTGCTGGTACAGCACGACCTGAACGCCGCGCTGACGACGACGCTGCAGCAGAAGACGGGCGAGATGGACAAGCTGACGCGCGCGAACGAGCGCACGCTTCAGAGAACGGAGGAGCTGGCGTCTCAGCTTCGGCTTGCGTCGGAGCACAGCAACACGCTGTCCGCGCGCAATGCGGAACTGAAGGAGCAACTGGTGCAGGCACAGGCGAACGAGGTGGGGCTGAACGCGGAGATGGAGACGATGCGAAAGGAGTGTGTGCAGAGGCGCGAGCGCGAAGAGAGTCTGGTTCACGAGATCTCTTGTTTTGTGGGGATGGGTGGAGCGTGTGACGGTTAGAAGGAGGCGATTCAGGCGATCAAGGAGACGGTGGAGAAGGACCGGGCGGAGTACGTGGAGCAGCAGAAGGAGGCGAGCAACGCTGGCGCGAAGAAGATGGACTCGATTTACCAGAAGAACATTTCGATCAACCAGCTGAAGGAGGAGAATCGGAAGCTGATCGCGAAGGTGAGAGAGGGCGTTGGGTGTGAGGCGTAGTTGGAGATCGCGAGGAAGAGGATGACGAACTACGGCTTGTCCACGAGCGACATTGACGTGAATTCCGACGATATGGCGTTTTTCGTGCGTGTCACGGGGTTGCTCGAGGAGCTGAAGGGTCTCTGCGAGCAGTCCACATCCCGTTCCTAACTTGTACAATATGCGTCTGTTTGGAGAGAACAAACAAGGGTATGGCGAAGGAGGATACAATGGAACGCACTTCAAGGGGTAGCGCTTGTAGCAGCAGTTGAGAGGGTGCGAAGAGGCGGTGACGACGTACTCTCCCTTCTCCTTCCCAGTGTACTCTGTCTTTTCCTCTGTTTTGTATTTCTTCTTCTCTCTATCACTCACATCTGCATCAGACACTGCTTCTTTCTGTGTCACGTCTCTGTCCTCAACAGACACCTTCTGAACGTGTGTGATGTCCTCGCCACAGTTGATGCACACATCAAAGTCGCTGATACGCCGCCCCTTTTCGTCAACCAGCGTGACGCGCCACTCGCTGTACGATTCCTGATCTCCGGTCTTGCACACGACGAAGTCCACGTACTCCGACTCCGAATCTGAATCACACTCGAAGCGTCTCCGCGTCTGCACATCACACAGTTTCCCCTTCTCGCAATATACCACCTTCTCCCAGCCGTCGCAGATGGAGTAGCCAAACTTCGCCGTTTTCTTAATGCAGTCCTTCACCACGACCTCGCCATTGTAAATCGCGGCGCCTCTGGCAATGAAGTCACCGTCGTCCATCACGACTTGTTGTGGGTAGTGCTCCTCAAACAACTGATAAACGACGTCCCTCCAACACGTCGCCTCTTCTTCTTCATAGAGCAACAGCACCTTACAGATCTCCGTTTTGACACGCTCTTGTTTCGTTAGGGTTTCTTCCATGTTACGAAGCTTGACGACCACATCTGCCACGGGCTTCTTCATCTTCTCCTTGATGTAATCTCGAAACGAAAGTGGCTTTCCTTTCATGTCCTGGTGCATGTTTATCTCCTTTAGGAACGTGTCATCTCCCTTCTCCAAACACTTACGAAACCGTTTGTCGTCCTGACCGATTCGTTTCAGTAACTCCTTGTTGCATCCCCTTTCCAGCAATTCATGCTTCAAATACGTCTTAAACACTAACCATTTGTAGATATAGCTGTACTGGTCGTCAAACGCACGACTACTAACCTCGTTCACACTGTAGCTTCCATTCTTTGACACAATCGCAATGCTCGAAAAGAGACGGCTCAGATTCACCACGAGGTATCTCTCTCCATCGGCTATCTGCTCGTGATGACAATCCACAAAACCGAGAACAGCCAGAACCGCTTCATTCACAAAGCACGGGTCTGAATAGAAGGGCTTGATCGCTTGCTTATACAGATCTTCACCACTCTTGCTCACCGCTGGAACTCCAACAACGACTCTCCTTTCACTATGGAGAAACGGGTCAAACTGATCACTGGCAGACTGCTTCAACTGCACGAAAATGCTCTTCATGACGTTCACTACCGGCGTGGAAATAAGAGTCCCGTCGTTCTTTGGGTTTGGAGTATAATAGCTCACACAGTTGTTCCCGTCCTGTCTTATGTGATATTCATCCAGTATATCCTGTCTGCCTTTCATCTGCTCGTACGACTGGGCGATAAACGCCTTGGGATACTTGTTCACGTCCTCCGCCCTTCTCATTCCCCCATTATCTACAACTAACTTCACCAAACAACAGCAAAACCAATGTATTCAATGGAAGGAATCCCCAGCTCATGCTCTTTAAGAAACGTGCGTTTCTTGTCAGAACCATCGGAAATCGCCACACTTGTCCTGTACACACCGAAGTGAATACCCACTTGCGACATCGCCACCGTGGATATGACTGAATCGCACATTATGGGCCCCCGTTTTCCACCCCCCGTTCACAAAAACCATTACAACAATGCTGCTTCTCCTGTTGAATCTGCTTTTCCTCAGTATTGGTAACGCACCGCCATGAACATCATCCACAGGCTTTTCAATTGGAGATGGCTGCTCGGAGAGCGAACTGCTGTTGAAAATCACGAGGACATACACCAGTCCATCGGAGGACGAAAGCGTTGCCTTGTGGAAGGGCGATTCAGAAACAGGCTCCCTTGTTTTCTTCCAGAATGGTAGGGATCGTGAAAATTCAGAGGTGACAACGACCCTGTGTGTTGCTAGAGCGTTCTATGTGTTGTCTCTCGTTTCCAAGTCGTTGCGTGCACCGCTTCCTGATTTGTAGTCGCGACAATATGTGGTCCATCGGATCACGGATTACCGTGAAGAGTGGCTACGATGTGGTCCTGGTGGACACTCTTTTGAATTCATTCACAACGCGCAACATTCGTCTGGACTGTCAGACCATTACCGTGGAATGAGGCGTAGGCTCGTGGTACGTTTCCGGTTCTTCGTCGTGGAAGTACAAGGACAGTTTTGAAACGAACTGGATGACGCCCTCCTTCAACGACGATGCGTGGGAGGAGAGTCAGCGGGACGGCTTTCCTGACATCGCGTCCTTCACCATCACCCGCTACTATCGGTACTCCTTTTACACAGGAAGCGAAACTGCCCTGTTTTCTGGATTGCGGGTGCTTGTGCATTTGCAATATGGCCTTGTCGTGTACGTGAATGGCGAGGAGTTGTTCCGTCACAATCTGCACTCGTTTCCTCCGTTGCTGTGCATCACCCGTAGGGGTACGATCATGCAGTACACGCCAGCCAGTTCATTCGAAGAGGAGGCAATTCTGCAATCGTCGTAGTATTCTCCTCCCCTTACCTGTAGTGCGTATTTCGATATCAATCGCGCCTTATCGGATACGAACAGGATTACTGTGGCGATGGAGGTGCATCATTTCGTGAATCACCTCGTCTTCAAGGACATCTTCTTCTCTCTTCTTTTCCTGCTGCCCACGGGTATCCCTTCTCTTTTCCCGTAACAGAACAGAGAGTACTGGCTATCATGAATTCACGCATCTCAAACTCCAAACGAGCCACGACGCAATCTCTTCCTCTCTTTCTCTCGTCCACGACGGAGATACACGCACCTCCGTTCCCATCATCCCACGGATTTGGATCCAAGCCTCCTTCGCGCATTCCACTTTTTCTCCCTCCTTCTTGGTGAACTCGTACACGCTCTCCGTTGCGCAGGGATCGTCTCTCGCCTCCTGGCGATTCGAGGGGAGTTTCGACGAGTCCTCGTGGGTTCTTCTCGACGCGAAGGAGAGTCACCAGTACTTCACATATCACAACTCGATCACGGTGGACCTGCCGAGCCAAACGACGCTCTATCGCTATTACCGCGTCGTTTTCCTCTCGTTCGTGTCTGACTCCGTCTCCCTCTCCGAACTCTCGCTCTCGCTGAAGCCTCTTTCGCCTCCTCGCGTGGAGCTCGCCTATCCTCTGTACTCCCTCTCTCTCTTCCCCTCCCAGTCCGACGTCCTCATCGCGCCCACGCTCAACGGCTTCTCTTCCTTCTCGCTTTCGCCTCCTTCTCTCCCTGACGGTCTCGTCTTCTCCACGCTCGCTGGAACCATCTTTGGCTCGCTCTCGTCCACTGCGTCGTCGCAAACGACTCCTTACACTATCACAGGGCGTTTCGTCTCGGGAACGAGCTATCGGGTGGAGATCTCCCTCTCGGTTCTTCCGTGCGTCGCTGGGAGCTCGCTGCTCACCGTCGCAATGACCTCGTCGCAGCAGGCGTCGCACGCGCTGTGGAGTCTCGCGAGGGACCAGCACCTCGTCTTGTCCGACCACGGAGAGGATACGGATTCGAGCGCCTCCTACGAGCGGACGGTTTGCGTCGAGAATGGCATCTATTCACTGACGCTGGATTCTGTGACCCACACGCCATGGCCGCTGGGCACGTATCTCCGTCTCTCCATCGCGCTTCCATCCACGACACTTCGCATCGGCTCCGTCGCTCTCTCGTCGTCTTCCTCCACCGTCATTCCGCTTCCTCTTCGCGTGTGGAGCGACGGCTCTCCCATGGAATGGCAGTACTACCCCTCCTCCTCCATCCCTCCCGACTGGTCGCACGAGACGGTCACTTCCGTGTGGTCGTATCTCCCTTACACCGAACTGCGGCTCGCACAGACCGTCTGGCTCTTCCGAAGGAGTTTCACGCTGTCAGCGCTCGACGCCAAGGAACTGATCGAGTTTCGGGTGTATTGTCGCGCCGGACTGGTGGTGGTGGTGAACGGCGTGGAGGTGCACAGACACGCCGTTCCCGCGGGAGAGCTGACGCCGTCGACGACCTCGACCGACCCGTCCTCCACTGCCTACTGGCACAGCATTACGCGCAGTGCGTCGGAGTGCCGGTTGAAGCGAGGCACCAACGCCGTCGCCATCGCGGTGGTCAACCCGACGGCGAGTGAGCGCGTCGTGGACTTCAGCGCGATCATCCACTCCATCAAGCACTCCGCGTTCTTCACGCGCCAGGTGGCGGACGAGACGCTCGCCGATTCGCTGTCGATCCACGACTCCTCGCACATCGGCAGCCACACGGCGTCTCTTCTCTTCGACATGGACCGCAACACCTTCTTCTCCTCCTCCTCCGCGTCCTTCATCACGCTGGTGTTCAGCAACGACCGAATCGACCGCTACAACGCCTACTGCCTCACGTCCACGCAGACACCTCGCCACGCCGATCCCTACGCCTGGACGCTGGATGCGTCGACCGACGGCGCCTCCTGGACCCAGCTCGACGCCGTCGCCTCGGCGTTCTTCTCCCTCGGAGAGCAGAAGTGCTCGTTCATCTCTCCGGGAAGCTTCTCGCACTACCGACTGCACCTTCAGCGAGCCCGTAACTCCTCGTCCGTCATCAATCTCGGCGAACTCGGACTCTTCTACGTGACGGAAGACGCTGGTTCTGTGGGTCCTCTCGTCATGAGCGAAACTGCCTTCCAGTTCTTCCTGCACTGCTCCTTCTCGACTCAGTACACCATCAACAACAACCAGTACCATCGCTTCGCCGTCGAGCCCGCTCTGCCCGCGGGCGTGTTCGTCGACACGACCACCGGCCTTCTCTTTGGCACGCCGTCCGAGTTGCACGAGGTGTCGCAGTTCACGCTCACGGGAGAAACGGTTTCTGGGGTTCAGAATTCTGTGGTGTTTTCTCTGCGCGTGTCGGATTGCACGGATCCGCTGCTGTCGACGTCTCTCTTTCACATAGTTGTGGATCACTTTTCTTCAAGTGAGTTGAGTGGCGTTTCTTCAAGTGATTTGAATGATGTCTCTTCAAGCAACTCCAACTCCTTCCCTCCATCGAACGACGCGAACGACGCGAACGCCCTCAACCACATCGAGTTGTGGATTCTGGGCGCAGACGCTGTTGCCTCGCACGCTGTGATTGTCGGGGAGAAGCCACACCAACACGCCGCCGATGTCACCTCGTTCGACCAGTACTTCTGCCTTCCCTGCGGCTACTACTCCGTCCGGTTCCACTACGGAATCCGAACGACGGAAAAGCCCACCTATTCCGTGGCGTTGGTGGGGGCACTCGATTCCCACGCAGGAGTCTTCGAGTCCAACGCCACCTCACTCTCCTTCACCTTCGACACCACCAAACTGGTGCACCCAATCACCTCCTCGTGGCATTATCTGATCGGCTCCGAGCCGCCCTCCAACTGGTTTCAGTCGGCACTCAGCGCCGAGTGGCCGCAAAGCCAGCCCGCGGCGCTGCCCGTTCTGACGGGCATCACGTCGTACTACTGCACGACCTTCCGCGCCTCCTACGCCTCGTATACGAGTGCGTTCTCGGTGAGTGTGAGCGCGCGCGGCGGCGTGGTAGTGTACTTGAACGGCGTGGAAATCAACCGAGCGCGTCTGCCCGCGGGCGAGATCTCCTTCTACACCAAACCGACCAACGAGACGGCGGAGGCGACGAGCATCGTGTTCTCCGGCAGTATCCAGTTCCTGCCGTTCGTCGTCGACGCGTCGGCGCAGGTGGAGGGCGGCAGAGAGGGCGACAACAACCGTCTCTGCATCGAGCTCCACCGCTCGTCGCCGCTGGAGGAGGCCAACTACTTCACTGCCGCGATGGAGGCGATCGCTTCTGGGAGCGACCGCGTGGTCGAGGGGTGGGCGTGGGGCTCTGTGCGCGGCGTGGGGTCGCCGTGGTTTGAGTACGTGGAGAACGCGTTCGACAAGCAGACGGACACGAAGTTCTTCGGGTCCTCGTCATGCGTCGATGTCGCCGCACGGTGGAGCTACTGGGACGACCGCAAGGAGTACGTGAACCGACTTCGCTTCTACGCTGGCAACTCGCACAACCGTCGTCCGCAGCGCCTCCGTCTGGAGGCCTCAAACGACCAGACGCACTGGACGGTTCTATTTGAGAGCGAGGAGCTGACGTGGAGCGCGTCGTCAGGCTACGGGCAGTGGAAGGAGTGGGCGCTGTCCAACCAGGCGTCGTACGGCTCTTACCAGCTCGTCGCGAACGGCTGCCAGAACGAAGGCATCGAGTTCGCGGAGATCATGCTGTTCGCTGACCGTGTGGACGTGGCGTGCGAGGCGACTGAGGGCTTCCCTTCGGCGAACGAGGGAGAGGAGAGCCACGGTCCGTGTCCCGAGTACATGACGGGTTACGCGGTGCGTGTGTGCCAGAACGGGCATTTCAGCTCGGTCGACGACTCCCACTGCATTCCCACGGTCCCGACGACGTTCTCTTACGAGCCGCGCCGCGTCACAACCTTCACGCACTCGTACGTTTCGACGTCTCCCACCGTCGCCTTCTACGTTTCCTCGTTCTCCATCAAGCCAGCGCTTCCCACGGGTCTAGTGTTCAACGTGAAGACGGGGAGTATTACTGGCGTTCCCGTGGTGGAGTCCTTCGTCACCACGTACACGGTAACGGCGAAGAACCAGCGAGGCGCGGCGACCACCACGCTGGAGATCGTGGTGAAGAACGGCTGTCCCGACATCGGCGACTTCCCCGCGACTCCCGTGGGCGAAGTGGCCGTGTACCGTTGCTCGAAGAGCTACTGGCTGTACGGGAAGGTGAAACGGCTGTGCACGGAGAGCGAGGGCATGGCGGTGTGGGGAGAACCGCGGGGTTACTGCAAGAGCAGCGTGGTGTTGGTGATCATGGCGCTGTTGTTTGGCTTGATCTGCTGTGCGGTGATGATCACGTGGTGCGTGTCGGAGACGGTGAATCGGCGCATGAACGTCTACCAGCTGCCCAACGGCGAGTACGAGATGGAGGAGATTCAGGTTCCCGCGGAGAATGAAACGGAGGTGGAGGCGCCGAGAGAGGGCGAGACGAGTCGGATTCGCATGCGACCCGCGATGAAGCTGGTGGGTCGTCCTGTCTTTTTGTACATTCCCCGGTACTTCCACAAGAAGCGAAGGGACTACAGTTATGAATACCATAAGATCCACTCATCGCAGAGGGATCGCACTTAGCGGAGTGTTTGTTGAGAGGAGAGATGCATTTGCAGTGCAGTTCACTGCCATAATCAGAGTGAGAACGGCCATAACACTTCATTCCCATTTCATTCCTCCTCTTCACGCTCTACACCGCGCATGACTGCAACGCATATTGTACAACGAGAAGTGGGGTCTTCTATCGTCATCTTCGACATCTGTGCTGTCATCCTCTGGCTGTTCTGCTTAGCGCACTACAAGCAGAAGCGACCACTGTACTTCTGCCTCATTGGGTTTATCATCTACTATCTGGTGGATGGCGTGATATGGATGTCGCTGATGCGCGTACGCGTCATATCCTCTCCCTACAACCCGTACTTGGTGCAGGTATGGCTCCAACTGGGTCCGGGAATCATCCATCCGTCATTCGTGTGTCTCATGCTCGAGGGCACGTTCGGACCGAACCGCAAGGATATCAACAGGTGGTTTTGGATCGTACTGTTCATTATCGTGCAGTTTACGCCGGCCTTTCTGCAGAAGGCGTACAAGGGTTCCAGCGTGATAGCCGTGAGTCGCACCATGGATTCGCAACGCTGGCTGTTTGTGGTACTCGCTTGTCTTGGTTATGCGTACCTGATTTACAAGCGAGTGTCGTGGCAGAATCTGGGGAAGATATTCCTCATTTGTACGGGTGTGGAGACGGGTTTCGAGTTCTCTCTCTTCCTTTCCGGCATTCGCAAGGCTTCGCTGAAAACCATCCTGATCGACTGCGTTTTGGAGTTCAACGTGGGTGCTGGTCTCGTCGTGGCGTTGTGGCGCGCCATGTTCTCTCCCATCGAGAAGTCGGAGATCGATGCCGTTCTTTCCCAGAAGCTGTAACATGCACTTTTCCCCTCTGTTTGTTTGACGCGGACGATGACGAGGCCCGGAATTGTTGGGGTCCCACAGTCTGTTTGAATCGGAATCGAAACGCGGATGGAGTTGCAGGATGATTTGAACGATCTCCTCGCACTGGAGAATGAGCAGATGGAGGAAGAGCTCTCCGAACAGAGTATTCGATGCGTCGTAGCGGTTCTCACGTGTAGTGGAGTTTGAGGAGGCGCTCATGGACGAATTGTATTTGGAATCGGTTGGGTGTCACGGAATAGGAAACAGAAGGAATCAAAACCTGGAAATGAGGAAACTCGCGTTGAGGAAACGATCGAGGAAGAGCAGGAATATCAAGTGGAAGAGAAGGAGACGAATGAACAAATTGTGGAAGTGGAGGAACCGAAGGAGGAGTATGTGTTCACTGTCCCTCCGGAAGGAAGATCGACACTGTGCAAATTGAACAATGTGGTGTGTAGATTACGGAGTTTAGCGGGTAGGGATCCCTTGTGTTCCTTCGCCGATCCAAGAGGAGAGCGCCTGTGAAGACGCCTACCGAGGGCTTCCATCTCCTCTCCAAGCCAATCGAACAGATCATCGATGAGGTGCACGAGCGTCGCATTCGAGTCCATTTCACGCTCCTCACTCACTCTTAGAGAGAGATGGAGGCGAAGGAGCAACTTCGAAAGAACGGCCAACTCTTGCCCCCAGATTGGAGCTCCCAGTTCACCCCGCACTCCTTCATCGATCTCATCTCCGATGGTCAGACCAATCGCGTCTTCATGAAATGGCTGTCCCAGTGGAAGCCCTCCCTCTTCCACGTACCCTCCCCTCCTCCCCCTCACGTCCAGACCAAGGAGAACGAGAGCACCACCGAACTCGATTCGCTTCCCTTCTACTGTCCCGAGTGCCACCAGGGCGGACACCACTCCGCTCGCTGCACCTCCAAGCCGCCGCTGCGCCCCTACTTCGCTCCCGACCTCCCATCGCCTCTCCCCACACGTCCCTTCAATCCCCTGCTTGTGCTCAGCGGACCTGTGGCGAGTGGGAAGTCCTCACTCGTGCAGGTCGCGGCGCGCGCTCATCATTTGCGTGTGGTGTCGTTTGCCGGCGAGTTGGCGGGAGTTTCGACGCAGCGCACCCTGCAGGAGGTGAAGGACGCGCTGGAGAACAAGGGGATTGAGTTCGGAACGAGCAGTCCACCCTTGTTGTTATTCGTGGCTCTTTTTGGAATCCGTGAGTTGTAGGACAATTTCGACACATCGTTTTCGTTTTCGGAGAGGAAGGCGATCGTTGCGTTTCTGCGCAAGAAGTACGAGGAGTGCAAGAAAGACCCTCGCATTTCGTTGTTCCCCGTGGTGATCATCTGCAATGATCTCGTCGTCTCCCTTCCGCGTTCTCACCCGTAGTACGCCTCCAACCTGCTGGAGCTGAAGCCCTTCTACCAGCGTCTCACACTTCCCCAGATCAGCGTTCCACAGCAGAATTCCGTCGTGCAGCGCGTGTGCGAGAAACAGAGCATTCCGTTTGAAACTGCCGCAATCGGGACATTAGTGGATTTGGGACAAGGGGACATTCGGTACGTGCTCAACGCGCTGCAGGCCGTGATTCAGTTGTCGGGAAGCGTGACCGTGGAGACGGTAAAGGAGGCGGGTCTGACCAGCAAGGAGACTGTCCAGAATCTGGACGATTTTTGGCGGTTGGTGTTTCTGTGTAAACGGCAGAATGGTCGTAAGAGCGACAGACGCGTGTGAGTCGTAGGAAGTGGGACTCTGCAGTCCAATATACCCCAATTGTTCCAGTACTTCGGGGACATCGATGCGGAACGGTGTATCGATGGCGTGTTGGAGTATCTGCCGATGATCTCGATTCCCGACTTCACGCTGGTGAAGTACGTGACGGCTCTCGAATCGATTATCGACTACGAGTGGATTCTCCAGAGAGTGCGTCAAACGTGGAAATCGTGGAATTGGGGGTGATGTGTAGAATGAACTTCAGTTTGCAGAGAGTGCTTCCCGCCTTCTTGGGCATCATTCACATGTTGTATCGACGCGAGATGCCGGCCAAGTTGGGTCGTGTTTCGACAAAGGCGGGCATTAACGTGATCTGTGGTTTGTGTCGAATGACAAATAGTTGCACCGGCGGCGAGTGAACAACCGACTGGAGATCACGCAGTTGAAGTACAGCAGCGCGCTCAGATACATGGAGGGCTGCCGCATCATGCCGCTGATTCTGGAGTACCTCTCTCCGCTGCTGAAACTGATCACGCCAACCATCCGACCGGTTGACACGCTGCTGATGACGAATGCCGAGAAGAGAGAGGTGTCTCGCATTGCGTTGCTAATGGCGTGAGCGCAACCCGTCGTTCTTAGTCGTAGAGAATACGGAGTGTATTACGAATCCACAAATACAACGGGCATCCTGCAAATCGAGCTGAAGCCCGATCTTGTGGCATTAGCCACCTATCCTGATATTCCATCTCCCTTTTTGAAAGTGAGAATCATGAAAACATATCATGACATTTTAGGTTCAAAACGCGGTGAAGTTCAAGATGCAGTCCGAGTTGCAGAAGGTGCTCATTCGCGGCAACTATTCGCTTCCCTCCGAGTCACAGGAAGACATGATTACGAAGAAAGCCGCGCCTGCCACCCCGGTCAAGCGAAAGCAGCATGCTGCCCAGTCGCAGTCGGAGAGCGCGAAGAAGCAACGCCAGGTGGATTTGGAAGTGAACGAGAAGGAAATCGAGAAGAAGATGACGCCGATGAAGAAGAGCACCTTCTTCAACACGCACCAGGAAGCGAAGGTGCGGAAAGGAATCAGGGGAATCGTCTTTCGGTTCCAGAAGGGTTTTACGTGCGCTGTGCGGCAGCCCGCCAAGATCAGCGACTTTTTGTAACCGTCGTTTGTTGCACAAACAGCAGTATGTCGTGTACGCCTTGATCATGTCCGTGTCGTACGTCTGGCCCTTTGTGGCGTTCTCCAGGAAGTTGATGCACTCCGTCTTCGCTCTCGTGACCTTGGCGGGCGAATCCGCCTCAATGTACAGGTGCAGGCGTCTCGAGCCCAGCGCCGGCTTCTTGCCCGGAGGCACGTAATTGCCTCTGATGCCGATCGACGCGCCCGTCCAGTCCTGAATTCGGTCCATCTCCGCGCGGTTGTTCAGCGCGTAGCGCGCCTTCTGCGGGTAGTCGTTGATCTCCACCTCCTCAAAGTAGAAGAGCCGTCCGTTCACGTTCAGTTTCTGAATGCCCTGATTAAACTGAATGCTGTCCTATTCGTTAGCGCACGTCGCCACCGCCACCTCGATCGACTGCACGGCCTTGATCGCCTCCATCAGCGTGGCAGAGGACACCGAGCCGCTGTCGGCAGCCACCTGCAACAACTTGTCCACGCCCTCGCCGCCCTCCGCCGCCAGCGAGTTCACGATCTCCATGCCCTTGCGCTTCACGCTCTTGCGGTTCACCGTGCCATCCTCGTTCATCAACTCTACACGTCACACTCGCCCCCCACGCCCCACCGTTTTCGTTCTCACGGTGACCGAACACGTCGTCGTTGTCGCTGTCCTCCTCGTCGATCTTCTTCAGCAACTCCTGCATGCTCGGACCCTTGTCCTCCTCGCCTTCCTCCGGCGCATTCACCAGCTTGATGTTGAACTTCTCGCGCACCGTGTGCTCATCCGCCTCCTGCTGCTGCGCCTCCTCCGCGGAAATGATTCCGTTCTCCACCTCCACCTGACGGCGCTGCATGTTCTTGATAACCTCCTTCTCTCCCGCCTCCGCCTCGTCGAACTTGAAGCCCTTCGTGTGGTAGCCCGAGCGGCGATGCTTCGCGTTGCCCTCCTTCACCTTCGCCTCGAAGGAGTCTGCCATCTGCTGCAGCTCGATCGGGACGGGCGACTTGCTCTGCTTCAGCGCCTTCACCATGTCGCCAGCGTACTGTTCCTCCTGCGGCGTGATGAACGTGATAGCTGTGCCCTTGTGTCCCGCGCGTCCCGTTCGTCCCACACGATGCACCTGCACTGTCATCGCCACCACACACACTTACGTAGTCCTCCAGGTGGTTCGGACAGTCGTAGTTGATCACCAGCACCAGGTTGTTCACGTGGATGCCGCGCCCCGCGACCGACGTGGCGATCAGGATCGTGCGCACCTTGTTCTTGAAGTCCGCAATCGTCTGGTCGCGGTCCTGCTGGTCCATGCCGCCGTGAAGCGTGAAGGAGTAGTACCCGCTGCGCAGCAGGTCACGGAACAGCTACGAGTCAAACACGCTCTCAACCGCCACGTAGTCCGCCTTCTGTTGCTTGTCCACGAAGATCAGGATCAGTCCACGGTCGTACCACTCGCCGAGAATCTGGAGCAAGCGCGGGTACTTCTGCTCCTTCGTGCGCACCTCGATCGTCTGCGACACCTCCGCCGCCACCTCCGTGCGCCCGCCCACCACGATCATCACCGGCTTGTGCAGCAGCGAACGCGCGAGGTTCTCCACGTGCGTGGGGAAGGTGGCGGAGAACATGACGAGCTGGCGGTCAGGTCGCGCGTTGGACAGAATCATCTGAATCTGTGGCTCGAAGCCCATGTCCAGCATGCGGTCCGCCTCGTCCAGCACCACATACGACACGCGGTTCAGACCCACCAACCTGCCTTGATTCAGACACAGAATCTCGATCATGCGCCCTATGCCTTAGCAAAAGCTCCAGAGCGTACCCGGCGTGCAGACGATGATCTCGCTGCCGCGCTTGAGACTGTTGATCTGGTCCGTCATGCTGGTGCCACCATACACGGCAGTGATGCGAATACCCAGCACGCGGCAGAACTTCGACGCCTCGTTGTAGATCTGCGCCACCAGCTCGCGCGCGGGCGCCAGGATCAGTCCGATGGGCCCATCGCCCTCCTTCACGGGCGGCTGGTCCATGATGTGTCGGAACAGCGGCAGCAGGTACGCCAGCGTCTTGCCCGAGCCCGTCTTGGCAATAGCGATCACCTCTCGTCCGCTCATGACGGTGGGAATCGACTGACACTGGATGGGGAAGGGCTTCTCGTAGCCCAGACGGTCGATCACGTGCAGGATCTTCTCGCTGAGACCACACTGCGTCCAGGTGAGCACGGGACGTGGGTAGTTCTTGCCACGAATCGTCATACGCCAAGACTCGCGCAGCTTGGCGATCTCGTCGTCGGTCATTTTGGTGATGAGTGGCGACTCTTTGTAGAAGTTCTTCTTGATGGGCAGGTAGGTGATCTTGGAGTGGTCCACGGGCTATGCCTCAAATCCGCCGCGCGTTCGTACCGCGAGAATCTTGCTCTGGATCTTCTTCTGCAGTTTCTCCAACGCGGTCATTTCCGTGTTGTCGTCCATGTACTCCTCGACGTAGTCGTCTTGCTAGGCGTCATAAGAAGTGTATTGAATAACCATTTCCGTATAGCCCAGACTGTCATTGATCATCTTCTGCGCCTTGGCTTCCTGCTCCTTCTTCTCTTCCTCTTCTCTCTATGATGAGAAAGCAAACGGTAGGAGTACTTGCTTCTGAAGCGCCTCCTTGAATTGTTGATGATACGTTTCGTCCTCCTCCGGTGTTTCCTCTTCCTCGTTGTTGTTTTTCCTGTATGTGATCACAAAACACTTCAACTACATCAATTCCTCGAGCGTGATGACGGGAGGAGGCATGTCCTTCTTCTCTTCCTCCTTCTCCTCCTCCAACTGTTTCTGGTTGTTTTCGTAATCCTTCTTCAGCGATTCCATCACTCCTTCTTTCGTTTCCTTCTAGCCATCACCACACCACTTAACCACCACATCAATCTCGCGCATGTACGCCTCGTAGGGATCTTCTTCCTCTTCTTCCTTCTTTTTGGCTACGGGTCACTTCAACACATCTCCCCCACTCGATTCCTTCGCATTCGACTCCTGGAAGATGCTCGGCACACCCTCTTTCTTCGTCTAATTGTTACGAGGACTGCAAAACTGTACAGAGTCAGTGCTGAACAAGGACACGACAGGCTTCACTTCCTGTCCTTTGGATTGATTCAATGATAATGAAATCTAAAATGAGACACAGCCACGAAATACATACCGTCGGAAGCGCACTCACGGAGGGATTGGAGGATTCCGCAGGCTTTGGAACGGTTTCGTATCGTACAGACGACTTTCGTTCCGATGTGCGGGATCCTTCTTCACGAGCATTGCTTCTATGGTGGCTACCTTCATTATGAATGCTACGATGACTATCATGTCTCGAGCTATCTCTACGCCTCGAGTAGTCTCGGCTCCGGTCTCTAGAATGACGAGAGCTTCGACTACGGCTGCGACGAGAACTACTTCGATAATGGCTTCTATGACTGCGACTATGGTGATGTCGATCTTCGCTGCGATCTCTTCCCATACCAACGATACGCCTAATCAAATCGTGGCGAGTCGGCAGAAAAGGGAGCGATTTCGGTTGGTCCTTCTTTTGGCAAAAGCTCACCAGGGGACCAAGCAATCATGTCTCAGATGCGTAAGCTGAAGTACCATGAGCAGAAGCTCTTGAAGAAGACAAATTTCCTCGAATGGAAACGAGATGACTCTGCTCGCGAGGCGGCGATTCTCCACCGCTACCACATCACGCGTCGCGAAGACTACCAATAGTGGGTGCGCTTCTTGTGCATGACGCGTAGTTACAATCGTCTTGTGGGAAAGATCCAGTCCTTTATACATAAACTCGCCGAGCTGCCGCCGAACGACGAGATGCGAATTCAAATCACAGAGCAGCTGCTTCACAAACTATACAACATGGGATTGATGCCCATGGAGAACAGTCTCGCCGGCGCGGAGAAGATCACCGCGTCCTCGTTCTGCAAGCGACGTCTCCCCGTGATCATGGTCCGGATGAAGATGGCGAACAACATCGAGCAGGCGACGAATCTAGTGAAACAGGTAGGCTATTTTCCGTGAAACGGTGAGGAGTAGGGACACATCCGTGTGGGCGTCGACCTTGTTTCGGACCCCGCGTATCTGGTTACGAGAGATATGGAAGACTACGTGACGTGGGTGGATACTTCCAAGATCAAGAAGCACATCATGAAGTACAACGACAAGTTGGACGATTTCGATCTTTTAGGAGAATAGTCGTGTTTGTTGGATAGCGATTCCTCGTAATCGGACTCCATATTCATTTCCAAGGAGTAGGGTTGTGAGGCGTTCTCCACTCTTCACATAATGAAAGCCCAATCCACCCACCCTCACCGCATGCGTAACAGAGTCAAATGAAATGGGACAGCGTTTGGGCACATTTCCTCCGTTCAGTCCCCATTTTGAACAAACGAGAAACAACTCGGCATCTTTCACAGAAGAGACGTATTTGCTCGTCGTTTGGTTGTTACCGGTGTAGGAGAATGGAGAATCTACCTTGTGGAGACATGAACACGTTCAATGTGCAGCACGGCTATTCCGAGGCACTTATTCGTGGTTACAAGAGTGGTTTCCTGACGGAGAATGAGTACC
>ERZ1106923.243-NODE-243-length-24119-cov-20.804106_pt1 | contig 24119 bp, 30 predicted proteins | sample MGYA00403657_ERZ1106923 | MGnify/ENA primary metagenome ERZ1106923 (study PRJEB35170, sample SAMEA104062425) | human gut metagenome | biome: human gut; feature: human-associated habitat; material: faeces | place: Denmark | collected 2012-06-19 ...
CGCAGAAGGACAAGGAGCAGAAGTCGAGTGGCAACTATTTCTTCATGGAGGATTGCTGTGTTTGTGCGAAACGCTCGTTGCCGTTTGAGAGAAGATAGAGTCGTGTTACACATAACGCATTTGGAACAAAGAGAAGTAGTGAATGCCCCAGACTTCCTCGAACGCATTCATGAGCTTGCCGCATGCTAAAGAACCACTCAACTAGACGTGAGAAGGGAGGACAACGCAAACCGGGTATTGTGAAAAGGAGACAGTGCTCTCCACGTAGTCCGCTTTCAAATGACCGTGCGCAAAGGCACCAAACACGAAAACAAAGGAGCCGTCTCCGTTGCTCTTATCCGCCGTGTCCGCTAACTCCTCCACCAGGGAAAGGGGGTCCACCAGCGTCCCTGTGACAGAGGTACCGAAGATATGCGCACCAATCGGCAAGTGATCCGTGATGGGGTTCTTTATCACCTTCAGAAGACACTCATCGCCAGTGGCGGAACGGATCTTCATCTTGTCCAACAGCTGCACTACGACGTTACCGGCGTTATTGCAGTGATACCAAACATGGCGCTAAACCGCTTAAAGGTTCTGGGAACACGCAGCTTGGGATTCACCTCAATGAGGGTGTTCTGCGAGGTATGAATATATACCTGAACGTAACGAGCGAAAATAGCCACCCACTTTAAGCAGCCCGGCTTTGTTCAGCACAGAGTCCTGAAGCGTGAGAAGGCACTAGAGTTACAGCGATTTAGCGAATTCTACCTGATGGCAAATATCGGGTCGTGACTCGGAAGCGTCCTTCCCCATCTTCTTGTGAATGGCTTTGTGGTCATCTGCGGTGAGGAGAACATATCCCTGGGAATGAAACAAGGAGCTCGGACAAACCTTTTTGGACTTCACCGTTTCCAGACAAGCGCCTTCCAGCACAACTACAACAGGGCTCCTCTTCTTTCCCATTTGCTCTTTTCCGTTCATTGGTTTGGACATTTGCTGTCTGTTCGCGGAACAAATGAGGATGGACAGGAAACAAATGGGGATGGGCAACGGCGTATTGCATTTCAGCAAAACACGCCTCACGTCTTTCCACAGGACTGGGATTCGTATAGAGACGAGAACGACGGGTTTCGGGAACAAACAGGAGTCATAATAATACAGTTGGAAATGGAAAAAGCTATCAAATAGAAGTGCAATCGACCACCTTCGCAATCGGTATGTTGACGGGATTCTCAATGGAGCACACCACCCACCTCGAGCAGGGGATACACAGCGGGACACCGATACACTCCGAAAAACTGGCAGGTGAGGCATTCGAGTCGGCCACCCTTGATTCCCCAGAGAGAGAACTGTAGGTGGAAATACCGCTTGACTGAGGGCTTGAAACGGGAGTCAGCTGACTTGAAGCGGGCATAGGCTTGACTTGTGATGGCGAGGAATGAACGGCGCTTCGCAGCTGCATCGACTTCGCCTTGATCATGTTAAACTGCCTCTTCTTGAGCTGCTTCTCTATGCGTGAGACGCTTTCGTGGGAGCAATACGTCTATACACTTCCCGTTGCTTTAGGCGGCAGGTGTCGCAGTTGGTCGTCGAGGCCTCCGTGTACATGCTCACAAAGTGATCCAGAGTCTTTGCCAAGCCGCAGGTCTGACATATCCGGACGGGGACCGTTGAGGCAGAAAGAGGAACTTTATCGACTTGGAACATTGGAAACGAAGCGAGTGAGCCAATTCCCCAGGAGGAGGGCAAAACAAGGAAAGAATGACAATCCAAAACACAAACACAACGATAACACAACTAGACACAAGTTGACCGAAAAGGGGAGGAATCGAGGAAAATGGAAAATGATTCGTGGTAATCGAACAAAAGGAATGTTCGTTGCGAGATTCAATTTGGGTGGAAATGGTAACTTGCTCTGCATCGACAAGAAACACTCCTTCTCCGCTGCCACACACTTACAACTCTTCTAATGCACTTATCAGGTCCTCCACCGAGTCGCTTCCGCTCTCCAATTCGTTGCAATTGCTGATTACGGACACAACCCGCGATTTCTCCTCGCCGGACGACTCTACCGTGCAGTTAAGGTGGTACACACAGGATAATTCGGATATGTGATGCCCCACTCATTCTCGTCCTCTTCCGTCCTGCTGCTCTTCGGAATCCACACGTCCGGAGCCCACTTTCCTCGGTACTGCAGCTGGAGTCTCTGACAGTCCTTGTTCACACAATCACGGGAGGGCAGAAGAACATCCGACGGGAAATAGTTGTTCATCGCGTTGTAGGAAAGACAGTAGGAGACCTGCCCGAAATGGAGGAGGTACTTCAGCACGTTCTGCGCTAGGAGGCCGGCAACGATGCCCATCGTGGTTGGCAGCGACGCTGTGCACACACCGTCGCGGCGGATCGATCGCTCGTCCATTCCGCTGGCAACTGCCATGGGAGGGATGCACTGAAAGCACGCGGTTCTGCCGGGAACGATGAACTGAATGTGGCCGGACACAGCGTCTTCGGACACGCCGCTCTCCATCCAGGCGATGTCGTGGTGCAGACACGCCATATTGATGGTGACTCTCGCCGCGTAATTGTCAACGCAGGAGAGCAGCAGATCGACGGGGTTGTCGTCGAGTCCGCCATGGAGCAGAAGACGCTCAAACACGGAGTACGACTCCACTGCGGTGAATGAATCCAGTGAAAGAGGAAGCAAGGATATTGGTTGAGATGTCGAGAGTATGTGCTTCCACGACGACGTCGGGATTGATTTCCTATGCGTGATGGGAAGACACGTCCGTTACATGGAGAGTTTGTTTCGCCGCCTCGGTTTTGTAGAGTCCGCAGTGGCAGGGGCGGAAGAATAGCCGATTCATGTTCTCCATTCCCACCTTGTCATAGTCGATGATGACGAGCTTTCCAATTCCACATCGCACCAGCATCTCGGAAGTGACGCTCCCAATGCCCCCCACACCCACGACGATTACGGATTTCTTCCGAATTTCTTCGTAATTCTATGCGTGAGGTGAATCGACGAGGGAGCACCTCTACGACTCCCATCTGTTTCAGTGCGAGTAGTCGGCTGTACTGCTGGTCCATGGTGTGGAGAGAAGAGTGTGAGAAGAGAGGGGGTGTGAGATGAGCTGTATAGGTGCGAGGTGAGGAGTGAAGACAAGCCCGTCTAGCTCAGTCGGTAGAGCGCTAGGCTCTTAACCTAGTGGTCGGGGGTTCGAGCCCCCCGGTGGGCGATTCCTTTTTCTCTCTTCATTTCTTTTGCTTTCCCTTTCGCATGCTAATAACGCATACTTCTTTTCAACAAAGACACTACGCTTTGGACACCGCCACAAGGATGGAACCACAAAGCATGACAATAACTAGCAAAAGGACCAACAGCGTATTCTTCAGGCCCGTGATCTCCTCATACAGAGTGAGACCCCAAATGCTCGAGACGATGGTAGGACCGCAGCAAATGATGGGATAGCTCACCACCTCGCCCAGATTCTCGTTCGCGTAAAACCAGCCCAGCTGAGCCACGCCCCACATCATGCCAGAAACAAAACCGGGCATGACGGATCGGATGTGGATGATGGGTCTGTTGCGTTTGTAGATGCAGTAGACGAAGAAGTACACAAAGGAGGACACGAAGATGCCGCAGAACTGACTGAACTCCATATCAGTCTTGGTGGCGTTCGGATACCACTTCAGCGCGGAGTTGCACGGAAGGAAGTTGGTGCCGTACATGATCCCCGCAAAAACGCTGAGAGCGTAGCCGACGATCGTCTTGTTTGTTCGCGACAGGTTGTCTACCCAGCTGCCAGGGTCGCCGATGCAGTCCAAATCCAGGAGAGGAACGGCATTCGCTGGAGTGGGGGTGGTCGTGATTGTTGGAGTGGGCACAGGGGACTGCGCAGCACTCCCCATGTTGGACGGACACGAGGTGCTCTTGGGCTGGAGATTCTTCTTGTCCTCATTGTCGTTCTTCACGAAGGACGAGATGAACACGCAGAGGACACAGCAGGCCACTCCCAGGTAGTTCAAAACGGGCTTCTTCACGTTGTGCATTTCAGCGGGCTGTCCGAACCACCCAAACATGTTGATAGCCCACCCCGTGATCATGTTGGCAATGCCCCACACAAGAAGGCCTCTCGCAAGTCCTAACCGTGACCACTCCCCCCAAGGCCTACCGATGCACTTCACGATGGATACAGTGCACAGGTTTCCAGTCGTCCAGACGACTCCGCCAAGGATAGCCTGGAAATCGATGAGCTTGCAGCGACGGATGATTGCGGCGATCAAACCCACAAACCAGATACCTACATTGACAAGAAACAACGCAATCTTACCGATGCACACGACGAACTGGAACATCATGCCATCTCCCGTCTCGAACTTCTTGATGGGGATGAAGTTGCTGCCAAAGAAAAGTACGGCTAGACCAATACCAATGTAGCCAACTGTTGGGTTTGCCATGAAAAGAGTGAGGGATGGGGGTTTGTGTTTCGAGGAGAAAGAAGAGTTCCGTGAAAGGACATGGAAACACTGCAACTGAACGGAAATGAGATCACGCAACTCGTTATGGCAACAAACAGCCAAATCCTGGGAGGGAGGAGGATTATCTCCCTCCATCAAAGCCAGAGCAAAAACACGAATCAGCGATACGTCCTCCTGGAGAAAGCGACCCCTGTCTAAGAAACCTACCCATGAGACCAACCCGCCGTCCTCACAGTTCTTCGTGATGCCGCGCGCGTAGCTCGTATGCAATTCCTCAAAAATCTACAGGGTCAAGAATGCACTCGGTTCCCACATGCCTCGTTGTTCTCCGCGCCATTTCTTCGAGTTGCTCGGGGTCGTACTCGGGATTCTGAGACAGCATGTAGTACTGCGAGACGCGAAGCTCCTCGAAGGTGATGATCCCGTTGTGATGCAAATCCAGAGACTCGAATATGTAGGAGTACCGACTGGTCGGCGTGCTCTACGTATGAGCGAGCGTGAGGGAGGAAACGAGCTGGGTGTAGGCGTACGTGTGAATAAAGTCACGAATGCCAACGAACCCGTCGCCATCGTGATCCCACACACGGAACATGTTGCTGATAATCTGCGGATTAGGAGAAACAAGCGGTGAAACGTCCTCGTTGTCAATCGAGATTCCCGTAAAGACGTCAGTGAATTGAGTGAGCGTCCACGCCTTCATCCTAGGGTCGCACAGGAAACCGAAACACTACTTCTGCTTCTTGCTTGTAACAACCACTGCTCTGCGATAGAATTCGTAAAAGCTGGAGTGTTACAAACGTTAGGAAAGACAGTACATGGCCCGCAGTTGGTTGAACGCGAAGGACTTGTAGAGAGGGTCTTCGTCGACAATCGACTCGATGGAGATCGACTCGTCGATACAGGGAGTATTCTCATCGAGAGGTATTTCCTGACTCTCTGTGCTCGGATGATCATTCTACTCGTAACCCACCCAAATTCACAGAATCGTTACCTCTCCCTGATTCCCCGTTGGTACTTCACTGTCTCCGTAGAAGTACTTCTTCACTCCCCTGTACGCTCCATCTACCGAGTCACACACCCCACCGTGGAGTACACAACGCGAGGACGGATAACACGACCGATCCCGTATGCACTGGCATGTGGTTAATTCTTTACTGAACTTCAATCCACCAATGGACTTCAACACAAGTTTGCATTCGAACAAACATGCGTATTTCAACGCCTCCTTAATCGTCTTCTCAAACGCCTCCAGATCATTCAGCAGCAACGGCTTGATCGGCATGTTGTACTTCTCTTCCACCTCCTTCAGCTTCGCCATGTCCTCCAGCTCCGACTCGTAGAAGGTGATCGACACGCCCTTGCGACCCATGCGTCCCGTTCGTCCCGAGCGGTGCAAGAAGGTCTCGCAGTCCTACACTTCACCTCCTCCCCTCTCCCCGACCATATTCTCGCCCTTCTTCGGAATGTCGAAGTTCACCACCAACGTCACGTCCAGAATGTCGATGCCTCTCGACAGCAGATCCGTGCAGATCAGCACCTTGATCTTGCCCTCCTTGAACTCGTTCAGAATCCGCACACGCTCCTTCTTCTCCATGTCGCCGCCGCGGATCACGCCCACCTCGTGACCCAACCCACGCATCGCCTCGCCCAGCCGGTCCGCCGTCTCCTGACGGTTCACGAACACGCAGGTCTGACACACGTCCATCAACTTGTACATCTGGTCCAGCGCCTTGCACTTCGCGTCGAAGCCCTGCGCCTTCACTGCGAACTAGGCATGACAACAATCGGGACAGGGTCCACCAAATGCACCGTATCCAGTTTCAGCTCGCTCGGCGCCTTCTGGATCAGCACCGCGCCCGGCGCGATCTTTCGCGTGAAGCGAAGCACCTTGTCGTCGAAGGTGGCGGAGAAGAGGAGGAGCTGAACGGGGAGACGCAGGCCGCGGAACATGGTGGTGACATTCACGATGTCTTGGGCGAAGGAGGTGTTGTTCAGCACCTCGTCCGCCTCGTCGATCACCATGCAGACGAGGTTTGTGTAGTTGAAGTTTTGGCTCATCAGCGCTGCGCGAAGAGAACCGACCGATGCGATCACGACCTGGGCCGAATCGTCGTAGTGGTAGCCCTTCATGAGGTACGTGCACTGGATGGATGTGTACTTGCCTGCGATGAACGAAAACCAACACCCCTACAGAGATGAGTGAACACCTCGCCGATCTGCAGAATCAGCTCGCGAACGTGCGCAATCACCAGCACCTGAGGGGCGGGAATCGCCTCGTTCACGTACGCCAGGGAACCCAGAGCGAAGCACACCGTCTTGCCGCTTCCATTCTGCGCCTGCGCAACCAGGTGATGGCGCGGTCTACGATAAAACGGAGAAAGAACTCCCACTGAGAGAGGATGTAGGGAATGGCTTGCGCCTGGATCAGCGACGGGCGGTTGAATCCCATCTCCGTATATCTTGGAGTCATTCCACATACAGGAAACTACAAGGCCTTCACGAAACGAGGATCAAGACCCATGGACTCGAAGGAAGTGGCCGCCAACAAGCGATTCTCTGCCGTGACCAACAGGCGGGTATCTTCTCCGACCAATCTCGACTCCTCCTCGAATGTGTTCGCCGCACTTCCCTTTTCCTCAACGTGGCTGTTCGGATCCGCCGGAACGAACTCGGACGCCGTCGGCTTCATTTGAATGCCGGAAGGCACACCCAGTCCAGATGTGGGCACCCTCTGCTCAGCTCCTTCGGGTTCTATCACGTGAGACTGTATCCGTCAGAACGCACGGGAAAACATGGTTCTTCCTGCTTGATCAAACAAAAACGTGAAAAATAGTAAAGAAGCACATTACGATAGACCTAGTCGCAGCGGAAGGTAGCACCATACTCTCCCTTTATCTCTGCAGCGCTCTTGCCACTCAACTCGGCATACTCAGTAGCACTGTGTTCCAAGTTCTTTCTCTCCTCGTCTCCCAACTTGCGGACGAAACGGATGGGGTTGCCCGTCCAGAGCTACACATCACGCAGAACAACTACCTCCACTTCTCCAGAAGGAATGGACTGACCCTTCTCGACAACGGAACCAGCGCCCACGAGCGAGTAGGAGCCCACGTGGCTTCCCTCCTCGAGAACGGCTCCCATGCCGATCAGCGAGTTGTCCTCCACGGTGCAGGCGTTGAGCACGGCGCCGTGACCGATGGTGACGTTGCTGCCGATGGAGACGGTTCCGTCGCACGTGTGGTTCTTCTTGGTGGAAACCACCACAGCACGGTCCTGGACGTTCGTGTTTTTGCCAATCACAACTTTGTTCTCGTCGCCTACGCGTCACCTCCTCCCCGGAAGCCGGGTACCTCTCACAACGGCATTGTACCATACCGAGGAGCCGGGGGCCATCTGCACATCACCGATAACGGCCGCGTTGGGAGCGACAAAAGCGGTTGTGTTTACGGCCGGGCGTTTATTATAGATGCCCATAATGGGACGGTGACGAGAATCTACTCCCTAACGGCACATTCCGTTCGCACTACATGTTTCCATGAATTTGTTGTCGTCGAGCATTCTCATTCCGGCTCTCTCGAGAGCTTGGCCAGTTTCACGGAAAGCCTTTCCAGACTATGCCCATTACAAAGATCGAGAGACGGATACCAAGTAGGCGAACTTTTGGAACATTGCGATGTGTTAGTCTGTTGGAAATTGAGATGAAAGAGAAAGGAGATAGTGCCGGGATTGTCCCTATAGCGGTACCAAAACAATGAATAATCTCGGCGTATTGGACACAATCGTCCATATTTCGATTCGCCCTTCCACTTTCCTCTCCCGATGCAACTGCGGTGCATTCCACATGGCCAGTTGGCATGCTGCCTTTTGAGAGTCACAGTCGGGGATTTGTCACCGTTTTGGTGTTGTCGCCGTCTTTCTCGTTTCTGCTATGGTATTGTCTCCATGTACTAAGGATAACCGATTCTTGTCACTATTGAAGTGAATGGAGCTGCTCATCACTGTATTCTCCCTCATTCGGATATCTCTCTTGCATTCCTGTCCCGAATCGAAACGACACATCAGTGAATCACACAACACACTGGAAAGGGTTGTAAGCAATAGGGTGCATCCCGTCGAATAGACCCGTAATACCCGATAGTTTTTCATGTCATTCTTTTCCCTTTGCAAAGCGATGCCACACATTTCGAACGACGCATTTCTGGAAGAATTGGCGGGCATGGCGAAGTGCGCAGTCAGCAGCGGGGCAGTGTCAGTAACATTCAAACGGTGTAGTGCGTGCTTCAGCGTTGGTAAGAAATAGACAACGAGGGTGTAAATTGCTTCCCTTCCAAAAAGGAACAAACTGTGAATATAGCGAACAACAAGTGTCTCATCCGTGCTGTGTGCAAGAAGAAGAAGATCAGTACGATTGTGGGTGCGTGTGCAATTATGGTAATATGCAGGTAAATGCAAAGGACGTGCTGCCGTTCAATACAAAGATTTCTGGTGTGTTGAGAGTGCGTATGAGGTAGTTGTGTGATGTACAGGGCTCTATTACATATTTGGAGAGGAAACAGAAGAAGGGGAAAAAGGCTAGTGAGTGTTCTGTTTGTTTCATACACGCCCTTTATCAAAGCGACTGCGCTCCTCGTTCGCTCTGTTTCACTGTGGAGTGATGCATTGTCTCACTCACGCTAACAATCACGCATTGCTAGTTTACAATTACTCTCGTTCTGATGGAGGAATAATATCCTGTCATTCTCGAATCCGCTTCATTCTCCCCCTAAACACGTGAATCGCCCTCTACCCCTCTCCCTCGTCTTCTCCTTGAATATGAGAGAGAACATGAAAAGAGTGGGAAGGGGAGTTTCGCCATCCTTTGGAACTCATTTTCTCGGCTTGCAGTTGACGAGATCCCTTTGTTGTGGCATCGTGATGAGCGACGATGATACAGCAAATACAAGCAGTCAACAGTCAACGCCCTCCGTACTTCTTTCCCGTTCTCCCCCAACTTGTAGAATTCATCCAAAGTGCGCATGCTGCTGAAGAGGAGCATACTCAACCAGAAGACCACACCTTCCGTCTCGCTGGAGGATTCTCCCGTGTCTTCCTCAGTCTGCGGAAACGAAAACAAAGAGAACTACGCTCATCCAAACCAGAAGCAGGAACCGAAACGGTCTCGCGGGAGTGGGAGCTACGTCATTCGGCGGAAGAAGGCAAAGCGGATAGAGATTTCGTCCGACTCGCCTGTGAAGCAGATGCTGTCCGAGCGCGTGCGTCTGAATTCTGAATCGGACAGTGGTAGTTTTGATGGACTGACCTGGGGGAGTCCAACGAAGCAGCGGGGCGAGCAATCGTCCAAGGAGTCACTTTTGTTCGTTCCTGTGATGCGTAGACAGTTCAGCGTCGAGAACGAGCTGCATTCCCTTCGCGTGATCAGCAAGAACCGACAGCAGGAAGCCGACATGAAGCAGAGCGCGACGTCCTTCTCCACGTCTCTCTGCCACGACACCAACTCCTCCGTGTCCTTCACGGATACGGATATATCCCTGACCCAGCAGATGTACTCCATTCAGGAGCAGTCCACCTCCTGTCCTCTTCCTGACATCCCCTTGCCTCCTCTCCTTCCCACCGAAAGCAAGATCGCTCCTATCAACTTCCTGTCTGTCGGTCTGCCCCAGCGCGAACCCGACAAGGAGCCGTCCTCTTGTCAGGCTTCGCATGCTTCCTCGCCAACTCCTCCTTCCGTCCCGCTTCCGCCTGTTTTAGTTGCGAGCTCCCAATCCCAGGTGTTGCGCTGCCAGTCGCCGTCGAAGCCCCTCTCGCTGGCGTCGTCGCAGCAACTGCATCCTCCCGTCCTGCACTCCCAGCCGTCAAGGCCCTCCTCTCAACTCACGGAGGATGCGGTGGATGCGCTTCTGGACAACTCCGTGCTGGAGGAGGCAGATCGGATTGAGGCGGAGGTGGCGCAGTCGCAAGTGCTGGATGACCAAGACTTGCTGAAGGTAGTAGAAGGTGAGGAATGGGTGCGCGGGTCACGCGTAGAGCTAGATTTGTAGCAGTATTGTTTTCTCTTTTTCCTTTTGGTCGTCTTTGTTGCAGCACTCGAGTGCGTGATGGGGCGTAGTTTCAGTCGTTGATGAAGGGGAGGATGGGCTCTGATAAAGCCACGTCTGAGGTCGGAAACAGGTCCCATGTAGTCTAATTGGTTAGGATAGCAGGCTCTCACCCTGCCGATCCGGGTTCGATTCCCGGCGTGGGAAGTTCCTTTTTGTTTCTTTCTTATTCCTTCCTTTTTCTGCTTCTATTCCTCCAGCTTCCTTCAACAAACACGCCACATGTTGAAAATCTCCTCTAACGATTGCTTGATGTCCGAAGGACGCACAGTATAAAACATTCCACAGTTCTTGTTCTCTACACGTTAGCCGCATCCACCTCACGCACCCTTCGCACAGAACGTTCTTCCCTCGAATTGCTTCAGGTACGTCGCGAAGGGCTTGCAGTGCAGCCTCTTCTTCAGCTCCAGTCTGTCTATTCATCAGAACACCCACCCAGTCCCACCCGTGAAGTTGCCCACATAGTCCGGAACCACGCCCTTCTGGTACGTTATGTGGTGCGCGTTGTAGAACTCGACCCGCGAGGGCTCGTCCAGCCACACGTGCGCGATGCGCTCGTAGTTCTTCACCACGATCGATCCATCGTACTACCCTTCACTCACTCGCCCCTCTCCTACCGAGTACGTCGGCTTCGTGCGGAAGTAGTGCGCCACGTACGAGTCCTTCGCCACCACGATGCGCCCGCCGCACAGCCAGGTTCGGAAGGAGATCTCCACGTTCTCGCCGCCCCAGATGTTCAGCGCCGGGTCCATCTGCCCCTGCTGCCACCAGTACTTCGTGATCGCGAACATACCCATCGTGATGGGTGTGTAGTCGTCGTTGTACGAGCCGCCGCCCCAGAACTGGCGAAGCGTGTTCTCGATGGTCGCCGAACTAGAACCATCAAACTGAACGCGTAAAACTACCTTCCGATGCCCGCTGACGCTGGCTTCACCTTGAAATCCTCCGTCATGATGAAGTCCACAAAGTTGACGATCGTCTTGTTGTTCTACAGACTGATAGCAGCAAACGACGTGCACCTCCATCAGCAAACGATGAGGGGATTCCAGCCACCGGGGACTCACTCGACAATGCGCATCCAAGAAGACGATGAAATCTCCCCTGGCTGCGTTGCCTCCAGTAATGCGGGCACGGATCAAGCCGAGACGCTCCTCTACTGATGACTCTCAGGACCCAACACTACCGGAACGAATGACTCGGACGCGATCTGGATCCGGATTCCACGTGACGGGCGGTGTGCTCACATCATCGAGAATTACAACCTCCTGTAACCGTCTCCTCGGCGTATTCTGCAGGACATTCAAAACCGTTCGGATGAAGGATATCTACACCAAGTACTCAGAAAGATAGGATATGTCTTTTCCAGCAGGGGCTCCTGATGCGTGACAATCACGATGGAAAACCGTTTCTCGTCCCTGTAGTACTCTTCCTCCGTCATGATGTTCACCCGCTCGTTTCGCATCCGCAAATGCTTCATATACTCCTCCTCCCTCTTTGTGTCCAGTTTGTCGATATTCCCATTCAGACGGAAGAAGACGACAAAGAACAGTACAGTGATGGCGACCAAGAAGTAGGTCGCGATGGTGATGTACCTCATAGAGTGTTATTCTGCTTTCTCATCGTGACCGTTTCAGTACCGCTGTTCGTGATAGCAGCACATGCAAGAGGAATAGAGTTGGCTTCTTCCTTGAATCCCGTGTTTGCCTCTATGGGGAAGAGAGATAGCTGAAACGCTGTGGGGGAACGCGCTGCGGGGATATTGATGGTGTCGTGTTTATCCACGGCATCATTATCCCTTTCCAAAGGCACGCAGTTACAGAATTATGAGCTATGATCGCGATGACGCCCTGAACGTGAACATCCCCCAACCGCAGTCATCTGGAGAGAACTACGCCATTCCGGCGTACGCCTACTACAATATGCCGGAAGAGTCGTCCGCCTCGTACACAACGAACGTGGAAGAGGAAAGCTACGTATCGTCTCAACCCATCTATCCTGTTCCCTTCCTTCCCAACCCGCCTGCCTATCCCATGCCGCCGCCTCCACCGGCACCTGTTCTCCAGCTGCCCCCTCCTCCCTCCGTGTTCCCTCCCATCGAGCAACCCTTCGGTCCCATGATCTCCATCTACTTGGAGGACAACTCGCGCCATCAGAAGAGGAACCGTCGCATCGCAGGTGTCGGTGTCGCTGCGCTGAGCGTGGTCGCCACGGGGGGTCTGGTGATTCTCCCGTTAGCCGCCGGACTGGCAGTGAACAAGGCGGTGAAGTACGCGAAGGAGAAGTGCATCTACGCATATGCGAACACGTACGTGTACGAGATACGCGCAGCACTGGCGCAGGGATTGGGCGTGCCTCCCGAATTGCTGCAGCTGAAGAGGAAGGGAGTGATGCTCGAAGACGTGTTTCACATTTCGCAGTACTTCGCGCACCCGGGAAAGAATCGAATCCACCTGACCATGCATGTGAAGGAGCATCCCGTTGCTGGCAGCGTTTGCACGTACCCGGGACAGTACATCTACCCGCCTCCGCAGTATGTGGATTGCAGTTCCTATCAGTTTGTTCCCTTTCCTGTTTGTTGAAGCATGTGGCTCGATTGTCGCCACGGATGAGGAATCGGACTCTCCCTCCAGCGCTCTACTGATATGAATCATTCAATCTCAAATCGATAAAGCGAGTCGCGCGAAAAGCGAGGTCAAAGATCTTCACGAAACGCCCGATTCATGTGAAGCAAAAAAGGAGAATGGATGGTGCAACTAGGGCGATGGAGTTACACGTAGAGGAATTGCGGTTCACTAGAGAAAGGAATATGATGGAATTCGTCTATACGGAGATCCAGCATGTGATGGACGCCAGAGGCGAGGAGGAGCTGGATCGCGACGGAATTCACGATGTTCTCGAGGTAGTTGGCATTCGTTTCTTGATTAGCGAGTAGCGTATTCATAACAATGTTCCTCCCGAAGAGAGTACAATTGACTTGTTCTTTACTTCGAAAAAGGCGCGACTTACCAAGCAGGAAATATTCGACGTCATCTACAGTCGGTACGGGGTTCTGTGTCGCTGTGACGCGGTAGTGTCCCAATCCCTGACGTGGTTATCAAACCGAATAGTATATTTAAAGAGGAGCAGACAAAGAGTGCCATTGCTTCCGTTTGCTCATGGCCTAGTTGTTCTGCTAGAAAAGCCAGATTTGAGTATGATTCGTTACGACGATATCGACTTTTTACCCGAAAAGTCCGGAGAGCTTGAGAAGGCCGTACTTCTTCCGCGTGTGTTTCACCTCCTAGTATAAGGGATTATTTGGCCAGACTTCCCACTCTCGTTTCTGTGTCATTAATAGTGTACGCGCTTCCCTCCCCATTCATGTTGTAGTCGGAGTTTGTAGTTTACGATAAAAGAACCCGGGATCAGAAGAGCCGATCCATTCCCATTCCCTCGATCAAGGGTATCACCAAAGACGTTCCCGCATTCCCTTTTCGTGATGGCTAGGAGGAATGGAAGAACATGTACCCGTTCACGATCCAGTGCGACGAGAAGGACGCCACGTTCCTCCTTTCGGACGCCGCCTCCCGTGATGATTGGGTGAGGGTGATTTCCTCCCTTTGTCTCCTCCAAGGCGCCGCCGCCAACACCCTCACGCTGGACCGACTCAAATCGTAGTCCCGCGCCTGGTCGCTCACCCCTAGCCTGGTCGCGGTGGGCGCGAACATCAATTGCAGCTACAGTCGCACCGACTCGCACCCGGTGCTGTACTACCTGCTGAAGCACAAGCAGATGGAGATGGCGCGGTGGCTGCTGCAGCAGAAGGCGAAGCCGCAGTGCCTGCTGCGGTGGGAGTACATGGTGAACGACCGGCTGCTGAGCTGCGCGGAGCTGTACGACCTGCTGAAGAGCGTGGGTCTGAAGATGAACATTCGCAGCGACGACGGGCTCAAATACAACATCATGCACTACTGCTGCTACTTCGGCGACATCGAACACGCGCGTCTGCTCGCCGAGGGCGAGGACTCCTCCTTCCTGGTCAACGACGCCACCGACCACTCGGACACGGCGCTGACCATCGCGCTGCTGTCGCCCGAGACCTCGGAGGAGACGAAGATCGCGCTGGCATACATGCTGTACCCCACGAGCAATCTCTCGCTGTGCAACAACTCCTCGCAGAACGCCGTGCAGATCGCGCTGCTGAAGGGCAAGATCGCGCTGCTGTTCCACATGCTCCCGCTGGCCATGACGGTTCGCAAGGACAAGTTCTCCAACACCATTCTTCATCTCGCCGTGAAGGCCGGACTGCCGACGGTGGCGCGCTTCGTCCTGCGGTACAACTCCGTGATCAACTTGGACAGCACGGACTGCGCGAAGGACACGGTGCTGACGCTGGCGGTGAAGGCGGGAGAGGAGGAGCTGGCGTGCGAGATTCTGGAGCATGGCGCAGACCCATCGCGCGTGCCCGCGTCGTGGAACATGGAGCACTCGGAGCGTGATGTGTTGTTGCACCAGGCGCTGAAGCGTGGTATGCAGAACCTGAGCTGCGAGCTGGCGAAGCAGAACTGCGTGCTGACGCGCGACACGAACGGCGACCTGCCGTTGCACATCGCGCTGAACGGTCACCTGGACAAGGTGGTGGAGTTCATGCTGAACCTGTCGGGCGTGAGCATGTTCGTGAACGAGCAGAACGAATGCGATCGCGACACGCCGCTGCACCTCGCGCTGAAGCTGGGTTACTACGCTCACTCGAAGGCGCTGATCGAGCACGGCGCCAACGTGAACTCGACGAACCGCTACGGGCTGACGCCGTGCCACATTCTGGTGATGGTGGCGAAGGGCGACTACCAGTCGACGGCGAAGGAGAGCATGACGCCGGAGCAGATTCAGGAGTTGATGGAGATGATGTTGGCGCGACACCCCGATCTGGAGATCGTGAACGAGTTGACAAGTGAAGGTGGACACGAGACGTGCTTGCATATGGCCATTCGCGGCGGCGCGGCGACGGAGAACCTGGCGCGGATGTGTCTGAAGTACGCGCCGAAGCTGGCGAGCTCGCGCGACTGCAACGAGGCGACGCCGCTGATCCTAGCGGTGGAGAACGGGAACTTGGAGTTGGTGAAGGAGCTGTGCGACACGGGGTGTGAGTTGAATGTGATGAATGCGGATCGGGATACGCCGTTGCATATCGCTGTGAAGAGGGGTGACGTGGATATTGTAGGTGGTGTGATGTGATGTGATGTGAGTGAGCTGTGATGTGATGTGATGTGGTGTGATGTGATGTGATGTGATGTGATGTGAATGAGTTGTGTTGTCATGTGATGTGATATGATGTGATGTGATGTGATGTGATTGTGGGTGAGTTGTGTTGTCATGTGATGTGATATGATGTGATGTGATGTGATGTGATTGTGGGTGAGTTGTGTTGTCATGTGATGTGATGTGAATTGAGTGTGTTGAGTTGAATTGTCTTGTCAAATAACTTGTCATAAACCACAACACTCACCCATCCCAGACCACCGAGCTCGTCATGCGCGGCTCTTACACGCGCATCTGGAACGCCGAGGGCTACTGCCCCCTCCACATCGCTGTCCTCGCCAACAACGAGGCGCTCCTCGAACCGCTCTGCCCGCGCGAGGCCGACGCCAATCTCCGCACACGCTCCGGCCTCACACCGTACATGCTGTGTTGTCAGTACGGTTGCTTCCAGTGCGGCGACTGCTTGATCCGTCACATGGCGGACCCGTACCTGCTGGACAACGACGGTCGCTCCTGCCTCGCCATTCTGTCCTCCGCGATCGAGCAGTGTGCCGACGACCAGGAGCGCTGCAAGAAGTACGGCTTTCTGGCGCAGCGCATGCTGTCGTTCGCGGAGCAGTACAAGGTGGATTGCTTTGGCACGGAGCGCGCGGTGCAGGCGTGCATCGACGTGCTGTCGCGCTGCGAGGAGCTGGGACTGAAGCTGGGCCTGCTGGAGGCGGAGTTGCCTCCCGTGATGATCAACGAACCAGAGCCATATGACGTGGCGTACGAGAACCAGGTGTCTGTGGAGAGTGGACGCGGTGGCGAAGCGTGATGACTAGACGCGTACGAGCAGCCCGTGGAGTACCAGGAGGCGACGGTGAAGGAGGTGGAGCCGGCGGAGGAGCCGGAGGAGGAATACGCGCCGATCCAGCCGGTGGAGACGAACGCGAACGAGGAGCGAGTGGCGGAGTTGAACCAGACGAAGAAGTGAGTGATGGAGTGAGTGGTGAGGAGTAGCGAGAAGATCGAGGAGCTGAACAAGGCGCAGCTGGAGCTTCAGAGCCTCACGGAGGAGGAGAACGCGCGGCTGGAGACGCTGCGCGAGGAGACGAAGCCGAAGGTGAGCGAGCTGGTGAAGACGGAGCAGGGCGAGCAGTTGTTGACGAAGACGATTGAGAGACTGATATCGAGGAACTGGTCGCCGGAGGATGCGCGCGCGCAGGCCTTTAATGTGCTGTTGAGCATGTTGGCGAAGAAGAAGGAGGCGACGATTCACGCGGAGATTGAGAAGAAGCAGGGAGAGATCAGAGCGCGCATGGACGTGATTCAGAAGGAGATAGATGACCTCAATGCACAGTTGAAAGATTTAGGAGCATTCTAAGTGTGTCGCATTGTTTGTTCCTGCCTATCCGTAACTATGGTACGCCCTCTTAGGGGACTGTGACGTTGCAGAATCCATCGAGCGAGCCTCCGAAGAACACGGACATCAACGAGATCTCAAAACTCGTAGATTTCTATGGTATGGATGGTGATTTGCGTAGACACAAGGACTGATTAAGCAGATGGTACGATTCCCTCCCCTGGTGGTCACTCTGTAGCAAGACCGGTTTGAAGACATGTCAAAGACAATCCTGGGAAAGAATATCCTTATGGATTCAATCGCCGCATAGAGAGAGCCTCAACCGACAATGGACGAAATGACAGCCCGAATCGATGATTTGGAAAAGGAAATCGATAAGCTGTCGTCGCAAGTAGTGATTTTATGTCTTACTTTCACGGATAGGTGGATGAGAACAAGAAGACGCGTGACGAAGTGGACAGCATCAAGGTATAAGTGTAAGTGTTTCCAACGTCGTGTTTCTTGCATACACGACTCGCCTTCGCAACACGCCATTCCCCGAGGAGTCTAACACATAGTATAATTGAAGCCCCTGACATGAATTCTCCGCATGAATTCATCCGTGTCGTTCAATCCCTGTTTCGTTGGGAGTCGCTGATCACTCGTAGCCTGTACAATTACGACAAGATTTTCTATGCATTTGAGCGCGCGAATCGCTGCAGTGCCATTCTCAGCATTCTTCCTCCATCCCCGGGACTCACTCAGCTACATGCGACGATCATCGACATGTTGAGCATCCTCAAATCCTGCAAAGCAGACGCGGAGGTGCTGATTCGCCACCTGTGTTTCTCGTTCTCCGGCAACGACCTCAGTCGCTTCAACCCCTACGAATGCGACATCAAAGAAGTAGGTGGAGGGAAACGCGTCACCCGAAGGCGATTGAGCGCATTCAACTCTTCCTCAACCAGCAGTTGGATCTCCAGCAGTCCGGGTACGCCTTCGACAACACCTACTACAACAACGACTCGCCACAATTACCCCCGATTTTGGACACCCCTCCGCCCATCTCCCCGCTCGACTCGCCCGTCGACTTCAACCCGTTCGGCTCCGACCCCTGGTACAGCTCCACGCTGAACGACTCCATGGACGACGTGTGGAGTTCGGAGTACTGGACTGCCAGCGACAAGAAGTCTGCGCCAGCGCCGAACATCGCGCTGCCCAGACCGATTGCGATTCCAGAAAAGGAGTCGGTTTCGTCGCCGCCGCTGCAGAGTCCGACGTCGTCGTTCGCGCTGGTGAAGCAGCCACCTCCGCAGGCAGTGACGCATCACGAAAAGAGTGGGATGCCCCCACACCACCGCGTGCGCAAGGAGGACGAGGAGTACAAGGAGGAGTCGAACGAGGACGAGGAGCCGGTGCGGCGAAAGCGCGGTCGTCCGGTAAGAGAGCGGAGGAGGGTGAACAATAGAGAAAGGAGGCGGATCGAGAGGAGAAGCGTGGGCATGTGAAGTCGAAGTGGTGTCACCAGTGCAAGGCGCGGAAGCGTGATGTGATTCAGTGTTGCGGGGAGGGCAAGCCGCGCGGCGCCAACAGTCAGATGTGCGGCGAGTGTGGGTGCGTGATGTGTAGATGTTTCCGCGCGTACTGCGCGAAGTGTTTGAAGAAGCACTACGGCGAGGACTACAACGAGATCAAGAGGAGGGGGAAGAAGTGGTTGTGTCCCGGGTGTCGGGACATGTGCACGTGTGCTGCCTGTGTGCGGAAGCGGTATGCCGACCCGCGGGACATTCCGGAGAGTCTCCAGCACAAGCGGAATTCGCGGTTCTTCAAGACGAATCGTCGCTTGATCCAAGCCTTGACAGCCAAAGAGTGGTTTGTTTGTTCCCAACGCGTTGAGTGGCACAAGGATCTTGTTTCGATGTGAGTAAGGAGCGTAATGGTCTTGTGCTTTCAAAGTCAGGGAACACTCTCACCCCCAGTTTTCCATTCCAAGAAACAAAACACACAACAATCGTCTTCCCATCTCGAGCCACCTCGATTCTCCCCTTGAACCACTCTTGCACTTGTCCGCGGATCAAGTACTCCATCCGGTCTTCGGACCGAGGATTTGTGTCATACCGCGAACTGAAGTGCGTCAGCACCAGCTTCTTCGCGCCCACGGTCGAGGCGAAGTTTCCCACCATTTCGGCGTCGGAGTGTTCCCAGAGCTGGGCGCTCGCCTTTATCTTGTTCCAGCGCTCCACGTTCTTCGGGTCTTGCAGCGCGCTGTGTTGGACTTGCCTCCAGTTGTAAACATCTTGATGCAGGTAGTTGCGCTGCAGATCGGTGATGAGCGGACCGTATGACATTTCGTGCACCAGCACATCGCATCCTGTAATGAGCGGGACCATCGAACTACCTCTGATGCAATACACTGAATCCTACGTCGAGTCGCACGTGTCTCCAAAGATGGCGATCTTCTTTCCATTGACTTGTTCCCGCGCATACTCGCCCGTTTCCTCGTCAAGCCTGGAGTGTGTGAGTCTCTGCTGGAAGCAGTATCCCCAACAGGGCACACGATGCTTCAGGAACCCCGAACGAACGACTCCCTGCTGATTCTACACATCACTGGAGGAAAGCACGAGGACGTCAAAGCAGGTCCAACAGCCGTCAGCGTCGGGATGAATCGCGACAGTGGAGAGATTTGGGACATCCACATTGGAGGTGTCTTGAGTGGAGGGAGAGAAAGAAATGTACCATCGAGAACCGCGTCAGTAGGAAGGAACTCGTGAACGCGTACGGGATAGTTCACCGACGTTCCTGAATAGAATAACAAGGGCTTCAGCATGGAACTCAGGTGCTGCGGACCATAAATGTCGAGGGAGTAGGATGGAGAGCGCGTGTTGTCTAGTCGTTGTGAATCATCCGAACACTCACTGTTCGTCAAAAAGGAGACGAGCGTCGATAAGCCGGCGCAATGATCCAGGTGAAGGTGCGTTATGAATATCTTGGTGATCTTCTGCCTGTTGAAGTTGTCGGGGTAGCGAAACATCTGTCGTAGTGCGCCTAGGCGTCACAATCACGAAAACGCGTCAACCATCCCCGCAATCAAACACCCAGTAGTCGAGACTCCCGTTCGAATTCGTCAGCGTCATTCCAATGCATGATTCTACACTGAGACGGAATTCAAAACACTCACGACATCGGTTTGTGTTGGATATGGATCCCGTTCCGAGAAAGGTCAGCGAGATCGGACACGACATTGCAACAAACAAAAGTGTGCCTAGTTACCATATACAAAATCGCGTTCAGTAATCAATGAGCGCTGGATACCGTCCTTCTTTATCACTGCCGTGCGCACGATGCCTCCAGAATGACCGTCACGCGAAATGGCCAGCTGCACCGCTACGCATGAATCAAACCAACCGAAACGACCTCTTCGCACGAACTCGAGTCCCTCCTCCTCCGTCATATCCGGTCTGTAGTTGCTGTCCACGAAGCCGTAGATATATGTTGAGCCCGAACCGCCCAGACAGACGTTCTGCTTGATCATGCTGCCTCCCAGAGTGATTTCGTAGATGGAAGGACCATCCACGTCGTCCACTCCAGCAATGAGGATGCCGGCCTGCAGACGATCTTTGTATTTGTAGACGATGTTGTGCGCGAGAGTAGCGGCGTTGCGAACGATCGGAGTCAGTCCGTACATCGTTCTACCGTTATAAGAAGGACGACACCTCTCACCTGTACTGATTCAGCTGAGCACGGACGATGTTGCCAATCTTTTGGGTGTGGGCTGCAGATCCGGAACGGCACATGCAAATGGTGTCGTCGATTTGTTCAATTTTGTTTGCCACACGATTTGCCACATATATACCTAATCATAACGGACGGAGCAATCGAATCGAACCAGCAGAGCTTCTGGAATCCGCGCCCATAATCACGCAATCCTTTAGGCAGATAGCAATGATTGTTGTCTACAGACAAGCGGGTCGAAGAACATCCTACACCAGTGGACACTGAGTTCTCATTTCCTTCATAATGATTCATCTCTGAAATGCGCCGCTTTGTATGAAGTGAAAAGTGAAGAAGCTGTGCAACAATCGGGTTTCGGCTCTGTTCGCCCCCTTCTCCGTGTTTTCGGCAGACACTTTAGGGGATATTTGGCTTTCGTCGCTGTCAATCCCCTTCTTTCCGAGAAAAGGGTGCAACTCGACCCTTCCTCAATGCGGAAACAGAGTGGGTGAGTGCGTGGAAATCAGGTGTCATGACCCACCCGCACTTGTTATCCCTCCATCTGTTCTCTCCGTCCGTTCCCACGCTGGTCGTCAATCGTTCCAGCGCCCAGCGCCTTCAATCGGAAGGAACCACTGCCCTCTCGTCCATCGGGGAGTACTTGACTATCGGAAGCGGAAACGAACAGTCGTACCACCGTTTGAGGAATGCGCCGTTTGTATTCCTACGGATGAAACTCCCCTGCGTCTCTTCCACAGAATACTACTAAAAGAGAATGAAATTTGTTGCTCTTTGCTTTGTTATAGCTCGTACATGGATTCGCGGCGATGCACTTATTGGTAGTGGCGGCGAGCCAGTTCTGTCAGCCCGAGGAAGGATTCCCCCTCACCCCCGCTGGAGAGTTTGCCTACGCTCTGTGCGAATCTGACGAGTATGGATACAGAACTGCTTTCTGCATGGACGCCTCTTCGCCGTCGTTCATCAAGATGGAGGACATTTGCACATCGAAATCGAAGCTGAAGCACCCTCCTTTCGGATCGAAGAGAATGACGTGGAACTTCGACGTGAGTCTGGTTTTCGTGTTTGATCTGTAGATAACCGGCTTCAACACCACCTCGTTCACGCCCAAGCACTGGTTCATCGTGGACGCTGCCCTGTTCAACCTCACGAACGACTACGAAGTGAAGCCCATCGACGTGGTTATTACGGAGGTGAAGGACGTGCCCGAGACGGGCGCGGTTCGCCTCAGCGTTCTGGAGCGTGTGGATAACGTGTACCGCCCTGACGTGATCTTCGACATAAAGGGCATGTTCAAGAACGGGACTATGTACAACCGTCTTGTTTCGTACAGCGACGACTTCATTCTTGTCGTGTTGTGTGCTTTCCGTGACGACTAGAGCGAGCTGACCCTGGATGAAAAGTCTTTTACTTGGAGTGGCTGGAGCGTGTTTTACAACTTCTACTGGGATTTGCTCTTCGGCTGTCTGATTGTGGCGGCACTGTGGACTCTCTTCTGCATGCTGGGAAGAAAGTACTGCGGCAAGAAGGAGGGCGCGAAGGAGGACAACAAGAGAGGCAACAAGAAGGGGGAGCGACAGCCTTTACTTTCGTGTGTTTTTTACACAAGCGATGACTATTGGGTGTTTCATTTTTCAAAATAGTTCCACGCCTGTGATGAATTTTGTATCCCAATTGGGGAAAAAATGGGTATTTTTGTCACAAACGAAACTCCCTAGTCCCACTGCTTTTTGCAACACACAAGTATTAGAAGCAAGCATAACTTCGTTTTTCATCCCGTGGGACAAAAAGCGTTACACACTCACTATCTCGTCGAATGGTTGATTCTGGAGGAATCCCATGTTTTGACTCTCAGGAAGTTGCAGCGTATTAGTCTGAGAGTTGCCAATTTGCATGGTACTGCTCTCGGATGAATGAAAGTGGAAATGAACACCGCCATTAATTACCACACCAGAAGAGAAAATGGGACCTAATCCTCTATACATTAGCACATATCACATAATCGTACTGTGGAAGAGCCAATCGGTTTCTTGGCTTAACGGGGGAAAGATCGAGTGCCTTTCTCAGAATATTCTGCCTTGGCACGTCGCTGTCAGCGACGTACCGAGCAGCCACCTGAGGGCTCTTCCAATCCCCCATCAGGCGAATCTCCTCATTATTCGCCCCAAGCGATGCCAGAATTGTAGCACCACTTCTACGATATGTATGAGTGGTGTATCGCTGGTAATCATCCTTCTCCAGAGTCTGAGCTATCTCCTTCGATAGCTCGTCAAATTGGTTTTTGCCAATCACCGCTCCCGTGTAACCATACGCCGTCTTAAGTGGCCGGTGGAACAAGTAGGCATCCATGCTGGCATTACGTCCCTTAAGCAGTCCCAGGTAATCCACATAGATTTGTTTAACATCCACTCCCTTCAATTCCAGAGGAACCCAACCATTGAACCCTTTTCCCGTAGTATCAACCTTAGGGCGATAGTAGTGAATATGAATGCCATCCGAGCCAATCTATATATCAATTGCAACTAAAACAGCAACCCTAACATCGCGACGCATGAGACGACGCAACTCTTGACCCCTTAACAAGCAGAACACACCAGTTAGTAAGATTACCTTCTTAAGAAGCATATCAGCATCACCATCATGGCTCATTTCCAGAAAGCGCACCACATCATCAAGCGTAAATGCCGCTGCTTGCTTCTGCGGATCCGAACTGCGACCGTAGTTACTGATACACTTCTGAATGCGCTCAAACGTTGAGTCCTTGTATCCGATCTCCCTGGAAATCAGGATACTCTTAATCCCACTGAGCCGCGTTGAGAGCGTACTTGCCTGATAACAAGTAGCCCACTTGTCAAAGACTGCTTTCAGGCCATCATCGACAGATGATATACCCAATTCTTCCTTAGCAGTCATGAATTCATTATAGTATCGTAGGTAAGTCTTCTCTGACTTCGGACAGTACTTGTAATTCGGATTAGAGTTCATTGAATGTTTTTCTGAAGAAACAGTCAACAATCAGCAGTAATCACATAATAATCACTAACCACTGTTCGCGTTTCCCGCCAGTTTTCTGACTCTTGAACTAGGCACTCTTTCACACTTCTATCTAGAGGAAGGCCATTTTTTCCCATTGGGATACAAATGTTATAATGTTATAAAGCTCGGGAGATATAAGACGCCCTCGGGCCAATACCTTCGGTATTGGGCCCTCGGGCATCTTATATCCCCCTCGGGACAAAAACTACCGTTTTTGTCCCTTATAACATTATATATAT
>ERZ1106923.244-NODE-244-length-24050-cov-17.287268_pt1 | contig 24050 bp, 35 predicted proteins | sample MGYA00403657_ERZ1106923 | MGnify/ENA primary metagenome ERZ1106923 (study PRJEB35170, sample SAMEA104062425) | human gut metagenome | biome: human gut; feature: human-associated habitat; material: faeces | place: Denmark | collected 2012-06-19 ...
CTGGACATCCTGCCTCAGCTGCAGGAGGAGCTGAACAAGAAGGACGGCGAGCTGAGCGCCGCGCGCGACGACAACCTGGTGCTCCGCAACAAGTTCGGCGACTTGGAGCACAAATACGAGACCGCCGTGGCGCAGTGCGCCTCCGTGCAAACAGAGTGAGAGTGCGTGGACGTGCTGAGATGAAGGTTTGATCGGCGACTGCAGGCGTACAAGGAGCAGCGCGAGCAGGCCTCCTCCGCGGAGCTGCTGTCGCTGCGCGAGTCGATCGACAACCTGAAGGGCTTGCTGGCGTCGGCGGAGAAGAAGTACACGCACCTGTCGGCGATCAACGCGGACCTGCAGAAGAAGGTCGATGTGCTGGAGCAGCAGCACCACATCCGGAATGACCAGATGTGGGTGTAAGTGTGTGAAATGAAGAGTAGTTCGGTCAATATGCGTGGCGCGCGAGGGAGAGCGATGATGGACTCGGATGACGAGAGGGACGAGGAGGTGCCTTTGTTGGGGAATGTAACTGCGCTGTCTATTGTGCTGACGCGTAGAAAGACGAGCCCCTGTCCGTCAAGGCGAGAAATGTGTACAATGTGATTAAGCGATCTTTTATGCGACTTCCGAATGACGTGCAGAAGCTGGTGGCCATTTATGTGATAATCGTGCATGTTCTGCTTTTCTTTGCAGTTTTGAACTAGGAATTGTGTTTGTTGCTCATCCCACAGAATGGAAGTGTACTGGGTGAAGCTGAACGACCTGCCGTGGTGGCCCGCAATCGTAGTTTCGTTGGGAGTCGGGTGCATGGTAGGTGGAGCCTTGCGAGCACGCGGAATCGACGGCAGCTGGCGACAAGAAGCAGACGTCCTTCGATCCAACGGACAAGCCCGTGAAAGCCACCCTTTTGGAAATCAACAGGGAGTGCGTTTCCTACATTTCTGTGATGTGTAGATTTGTCTTCCCGAATAAAAGTTCCTTCCTGCGCTTTGGAGACCACTCGTTTTCGGTCGATGATGTGGAGGTGTCGCTGCAAGCTCAGTTCTCGTGAATCCGTCCTCACAATCTCATCTTTAGTGAAGCAGTGAAGTCGGCTCACGAGCTGCTTTCGAATGCCCAGCAACAGAGCGTGCCTCGCCCCGTCCTTTCGCGGGCCAATTCAGTAGGCTGTTGTATGATCATTCGATTGCAGAAAAGAGAGGGCTACATCAGCTGGGACGAGTACTTCATGGGACTGGCGTGCTTGAGCGCGATGCGCAGCAAGGATCCGAACACGCAAGTCGGAGCTTGGTAGTATCTGATTCGTGTGCTCATCGGTAGCATTGTGAACTCGTTCAACCAAATTGTGGGAATCGGCTACAACGGCTTTCCGCGCGGATGCAGTGATGACATCCTGCCGTGGGGACGAGAGGCGGACAATGAGCTGGAAACCAAGTACATGTACGTGTGTCACGCGGAGATGAACGCCATTCTGAACATAAACACGGCAAATGCGCGTGGCTGTAAAGTAGGACGCTGAAACGGAGCGTGAGGCGTAGCTCTACGTGTCCCTGTTCCCGTGCAACAACTGCTGTAAGATGATCATCCAGTCAGGAATCACGGAAGTGGTGTACTTGGATGACAAGTACCACGACTCCAACATGTCGGTGGCCGCGAGGCGGATGTTCGACATGGCCGGAGTGAAGTACACGCGGTATGCGGGTAAGCGGGATCCGATCGTCATTCACATGAACCCCTAAACTAGTTCGCTGTGTTTCTTCCAGCAATTGTCTGGTGCTTTTCCACCCATTTCCTCGCTCAAAGCACCCCCTTCTAGAAACGTGGAAACAGGGAAACCACTCCCCTTTCAAATTGTATTCGATAGTTGTGAATCCAATACTGGAATGGTATTTTCAGCTGGACAGCGTTTGTTATGAGTAGAATAGGCAGCAGAACCCAAATGGCGTCTATTCTTCTTCCTATACGGCGGATGACCCTATAGATGAAGCGGAAGATGCTAGTTTGGTGAAGACGTGTCATCTTTGCGGCAAGGCGCAGTGCGGGCAGAGAAAGGGTCGAGTGCGATGCGCCTACTGCAAACGAATCTTTTGCCTGCAGCAGCTGTACAAGAAGTTCAAGATCAAGGCGAGCGTGGAAGATACGGACTTCAAGTGTCCCCGTTGTCTGGGCATTTGCTGCTGCGTGTGCAACTGTCAGCGACCGCCTCCACACGTCCACTGCAAAGTGTACAAAGTGCGTCAGAACAAGAAGAAACTCCCGGAACAGCAAACAGTTCCCATCTACCGGAACCCGGATATGCACATTCCCCCGACGCTGGCCAAGCAGGAGCCGTCGATCCCGTACCCGTCGTCTTCCGGTCCGCATGCGCTAGCTCCATCGCAGGAGCCGTTGCTGACGAACGTGAACGACCCGTCGTCGACCCCATTTGCCTACTACAATACGGAGATCCCCGGAAGTGAGTGATGTGTGGTGTATGTGATCGTAGTTCAGCACAGCGACTGGCTGACGCAGCTCAACCTCCAGATCCTGGACAACGGAGAGCTTCTCAACAGCCAGCCTCCGTTCTTCACATCCTCCGTGGACTCGAATGCCGCCGATTACCGTACTGCATGTTGCGTTGTTCAAGCAAAGGCATCAGTTCCAACGAGAAGTTCGTCGACGCTCTTCGCGATTACATCAACCATCGCCAAGACCTTTCTCCGGTGAGTCGCCATGATTTGATATCCTCCCAATCGCATGGGATGCGGTCTTAACACCCACGAAACGCAGTTGCTGGAATCCGCAATGAAGCTCCAGATGAAGGCAGCGAAGAGCGACCTCGTGTTCCGCATGGTGGACTCGTTCAACCGGAACACGGTGCAGGTGACGGTGACGTGGAAGCTGTTGAATATGGCGAAGAGTGCGATTGGACCGAAATCGTAAGGATTAGTGCCAAAGGCGTCGCTGAACCTTCTCCCCTACTTCTACACGATCAACCGGTTCTACCCCACGGTGCTCTTCTCGCTGGAGACGAACGACACGAAGTACGAGGATCAGAACGATCGCCGATCATTGAGTGCGAGTTGCGCGCTGACCTCACAGATAGGCATAACGTACTTCAACACGAGCGCGGTAAAGGACATTCCGTCCCTCTGCACGTGCATCGCGCTGTTGGACACCATCTTTCAGCGCAGCGCCGACGTGGAGTCGGAGGAGAAGTGGACGGAGGAGAGCCAGAGCTGGAAGCAGCCCGAGAACGTGGACAAGAGCGTGCTGAACAAGATGGTGGACATGTTCGACGACTCGCGAAAGCGTTTGGAGACGTCGGGCAATCAATGTCGGGTGTGCGTGTCGTACTCGAGATCGTCCTACGGGATGAGCTTTGAGAACCTGCCGCTGATGTGCTTGATTATGAAGCGCGTCAGCGCGGATTATCCGTCGGTGATTTATTCGTTGGAGCGGATGACATGTGACGACCAGAGAGTCGTGTTTATGTTGTTGTTTAGCGAGAATCGGAACTGGGTCAAGATTCTGAATGGCTACGAGTCGAACATCGAGGTGTGCAGGGAGGAGAATCTCATTTTGAACCGTGCGAGTTCTCAGCCCAGGATGTTCGACGCCTAGTTATTGCATTCGTGTAATCTATTTTCGGCACTTTTGGGAGCTGTTTCTTGGAGTCACATTTGTTTTGAATCGCTATGTCGCTGAAGGACCTGGAGAATCCCGACGTGTTGGAGGAGGAGAGCGAGGAAGACGAGGAGATGTACATCCCCGTGCCCTTCCGCTTTCACGATCTCGCGCAGCGTGACGAATACCAGTTGCTCGCTGAAGAAATCGACAAGAACAACAAATTGGACTACAATCCGCACGTAGGGGGAACGAAGTCCGCTCAGATCGTAGGCGGTTCAGCTGAGTCTGGATCAGCTGGACAATTACGGCTTCACGCCACTTCACATCGCGATTATGAGAGGAAATGTGAACACCATTCGCGTGTGTGTTGAAAAGGGCGTGAATCGCTCTCTGCAGACAGAGGGCATACCCTATTCGATTTTCCTTCTTCATGTCGCCGCGTCCACCACGCTCTATCAGGAGAATCTTCTGGATGTGCTGAGAATGCTAGTTGTCCCCGAAAAGCAGGAGACGCTGAAGGACCGCTTGGGGCGTACTATTGCGCACATTGCGGCCTCCTTCAACATGGTTGGCACGCTGGAGGGCATTCTGAAGGAGTATCCGTCGCTCGTGGAGGCCGTGGACTGTGAGAGTAATTCTGTTCTCCACGCTGCGTGCAGAGCGTTTGGATTGTGTCCGTGGCGTGATTCTCTAGGGACAGCACGGACGTGATCACCTATCTCATGGACGCCTTCCCCGGCATGGCGGCCATTCGGAACCAGAACAAGCAGAGTGCGCTGCACGTGTGCTTGGAGAACAGCGCCATCGAGTCGTACCAGCTGCTCATTCAGTGCCGTTCGCCGGACCTGGACATCAAGGAGGAGGATGTGTTTGGAGTCACGCCGATCTCCAAGTGGAAGCGAATCATGGAGCAGAAGCGCGAAAAGAGTGTCCATTTCCGATTCATTTGATTCCCTAGACTGCTCCTGCTTCCCCCACGAGGAGTCCAAAACGCTGATCATCACTCCGGAGCCATTCGACGCCCACAAGACGTGTGCGAATCCGCCGCCTCGCACCGTTCATCTCATGCAGTTTCTTCACGCATAGACCAAGTATCTGCCCCCGGAGCAGATTCAGCGATTGAACGTGCTGCTGTCGCCGCAGTACGCGGGAAGTCTTCTAGAGCCCTCCCTGCAGTCGCGCGTCGAGTGGAAGAAGGAGGAGGGGCTGTTGGAGTTTCCCCACATTCTTCGCATCCACGACTTCAACTACATCATGAAGCTCGTGAACGCCTGCGCCAAATCCGTAGCGATGGCTGCGCGGTCTCACGCCATAGAAGGAGACGGAGCTGGTGAACGTGGACATGGACACGGTGGTGTCGGAGAAGTCGCTGGAGCAGGCGCGGCGCGCGGCGAAGGCGGTGTGCGATGCCGTCGACGCGTTAGCCACGACCGCTACGACGGGCGAGGTAGCAACTGGTGCGTCCAATCAGAAGCAGGGCTACCGCAACGCGTTCTGCTGCGTGCGCCCGCCAGGCCACCACATCGGGACCTGCGGTGCGCTGAACAACCCCAACAACAGCAACGTGAGTCAGGGCTTCTGTCTGCTGAACAACGTGGCGATTGGCGCTGCGTACGCGCGTGCGTCGTACCCACAGTTCGCCCGAGTGGCCATCGTCGATTTCGACATTCATCACGGGAACGGAACCGAGGACTGCGTGCAGCACGTGTGTCCGTGCGAGAAGGTGAATACGACGACGCTGGACAGCGTGCAGTTCTCGTTCAAGAACTACCTGTTGAAGCCGTGGCTGAACGAGCAGGACGGCGAGAACGTGTTCTTTGCGAGTATTCACGGGTTCGGCAAGCTTGCCAATAATGTGGACTATTTCTACCCTGGTTCGGGTCATGACAGAAATCGGGTGAATATTGTGCCGAACGAGGTGATGGGCGCTCAGTTTACTGTAGGGCGACGGCGCGGTTCATGAAATAGAAACCCGAGATCGTCGACGCGTTCATCACCAAACAGCAGGGCGAAACGCCCTTCTATTGGCGGGAGAGTTTGCGCGTAAACGTTCTGCCGAAGCTGCTCGCGTTCAAGCCGGACCTGATCTTCATCTCGGCAGGTGCGTTTCATTGAGCTGAGTTAGGGGTAGGGTTCGACGGTCACAAGAACGATGGATTGAACAACGGCTTTGGCGGGCTGAGCGAGAGCGACTTCGTGTACGCGACGCAGGAGCTGGTGAAGGTGGCGAACAGCGTGTGCGAGGGTCGCGTGATCAGCGTGTTGGAGGGCGGCTACAACGTGTTGGGCGGGTGCACATCGCCGCTGGCGCTGTCGGTGCAGGCGCACGTGGAGACGTTGTGTCGTTGCTTCTACGACGAGTGTTCCCCTGAGGAGTGGAGTGTGCTCGTGCGAGTGGTGTGGTGGTGTGAGGCGTAGAGTGAGAGAGAGAAGAGTGCGGCGGAGACGCTTGCGAAGGAGAAGGGTTGTTGCGTGAGCGCCGTGGCGGTGGCGAAGGAGGAGGAGGAAGAAGAAGAAGAAGAAGCCTTTGATTTTGATTGTGTGAGCGAGGAGGAGTGCGATGGTAAGTGCGAGGCGGAGTGTTCAGCCAAGTGCGAGGAATGCCCTCAGCAGCCCTCACCCCAAGCCCCACAGCCATCGGTTGATGCGACAGCGGCTGATTCAACGACAGCCGATTCGATGGCGGTTGAGGAGGACGACGACGGGAGCGAGGACCTGGTGGACTACGAGATGCCCGAGATTGAGGCGGGAGAGATGGAGAAGATCGAGGACCCCCTGGCGAACGAGGAGAACGGAGGCAGAAGAAAGCGGGCGCATCCCAAGGTGGATTACGTGGCGCTGGAGGCGCAGTTGAAGAAGGAGGAGGAGGAAATGCGTCAGAAGATGGCGAAGCAACAGTGGTGTGTTTGTTGAACAAACAGCTCCAATCGTCCTCCAACTCGATGGGTTCGTTGTCGTCCTCTTCAATGGGTCCAGTGTACTCCGGCTCTTCCGCTGCCTTCTTCCTCCCGCGCTTCGCCGGCTTCTGTTTGACAGGCGTCCTTTCCTTTTCCTTTGGGGGTTGAATCGAGCCCTCGCCCTCTTCCATCCGTCCCAGCATATCGTTCAGCCACTTCTTCGCCACCTCCTCGTTGTACTTGAAGTCCATGACCTATTCCTCACACGCCCGCACAACGCAAACAGTCGCGACGAACTTGGTGACGTTTCTGAAGCCGATTTCGGCAAAGGCGCGGAGTCCCACTTCGTACTTGGAGATCTCCTTGTCGTTGTTCCGTGTCTTCATCAGGTTTATATACCGATCCCTTGTCCAATTCTGGAGATAGAGGTCGATCGCTTCGTCCGTCTACGCGTTACGACGATTCAGCAGAATCACGTCTCCAGTGATGAGTTTGAGTTGCTCCTTCGTTCTCCTTTCTTCACACCCGTTACTCAGATACAGCATACAGATCGTGGCGAACAACTTGGCTCGGTCGGCGTGGTTCACAGAACAGGAGTTCTACACTTCATTCAACAATAGGAGAAGTACAGCCTCCTTCACGTCCTTCGAATCGATGGTGTTAATGAGAGTCAGCTCCTTGATGGCGCTGTCTACGTAGATCAAATACGATAACAGCTCCCACTCGCACCATCCAACACTGTCCTCCGTAAACCGTAGTTGATCGGGGCAATACAGTAGCCGAATACGTCCATCAAGTACTCATTCACATCCTTGAGCAAGGGTCTATGTGACAGCAGGGACACCACACTTACATTAAACTGCCCGTAGGAAGAGACAGCCTCAGATTGTCTTCCAGGCTCTTCTTAAAGGCATCGACTTTGAAGACGTGGCCCTCATTGATGCAGCATGTAAGAATGGCGCGTATCGTTTCATGAAGCAGTTTCCTCTTTGTCTACGATCTCACCGAAAACCGAGAAGGGGAACCGTTGCATCGATTTGCTCGTATTTCATGTCTAGTCTCTCGGAACAGCGCAGTTTGCTGAGATAATCTTCCATGTTTATCGGTACTGATTCAAAACGAGGACGCTGCATCGTGGCTCTTGCGATTCAAACGGACGCCTCTTTGCAAACCACAATACGATAAACCTCTTCTGTTGTAAGAAAGAGATGAGGCTGATGCACAACACTGGAAAGGGAGTTCAAAAGTGACGAGATATGCTTAGAAGTGACAAATCCACCTCGTATCTGCTAACACTCCGTGGATGAAGCCCGTCTCTCGTTTCGCTTACACCGTAAGAACAGCAAGTTAACCCCAAAGAAATGGCGAAATTCTAAATCGATTCTACGAACCGTGTTCTGTCAGTACATTGTTGGTTAGCATGCCATTCCAACGAATCACGCGTTCCAACTCCGAAATTCGTAACGGCCCTTCCGAATCAGTCATCGCTAGGCCGAACGGAGGTGCCAACCCCATCGGAACTGATAGGGAAGAAGACGGTGATCGCTATGATCGGACTTCCCGTATATGTGTTCCGCTGTGCGTTAGGCGTAGGCGCGTGGCAAGAGCTACATCGTGAAGATGCTTCACCGATACTTGAATTGGGTGGGCTACACGACACAGGTGTTCAATGCTGGGGACTACCGACGAAAGGTGTGTCTCGTTAGTGGCGCTTAGGTGTAGTTGGGGTATACTGGAGAGGACGCGAACTTCTTCGACCCGCACAACGCGACGGCCGCCAAACTGCGAACGAAGTTTGCGATATTTGCGCTTGATGGTGCGTTGTCTGTGTGGGCTGTTATTGCTAGACTTGATGGCGTTTTTGAAGGAGGGCGGCGATGTGGGCATTTTCGATGCAACGAATACAACGAGAGACAGGAGGTGGTTGGATGGACGCGGGTGTGACCGGTAGACAGAAGATTCTGGAGCGCTGCTATCATGCCAACGTGGACGTTCTCTTCATTGAGAGTATCTGCGACGATCCCGTGTTGCTGAGCAAGAATTACGAGATGAAGCTGTCAAATTCGGGTTCCATCTCTCGTATTCGTATGAGAGTGTAGACTACGCCAATATGAACCGCGAGGAAGCGATGAAGGACTTCCAGGAGCGTCTGAAGCAGTACGAGTCCATTTATGAGACCATGGACGAGGTGTACGACAAGGACATCCCGTACATCAAGCTGTACAATGTAGAGGTGCTTTGCGGCATTGACGGCTAGGTGGGACAGTACTTGAAGGCGAATCATTGCAACGGCGTGTTGGAATCGGACGTCGTTTTCTATCTGCTGAACGCGCACATCCAGCCGAGAAAGATTTGGCTGTGCGCTCACGGCGAGACGGATTTCGATGTGAAGGGCATTCTTGGCGGCGATCCTGCCCTGAACGAGCGTGGTATTCACTTTAGTAAGGCGCTGCACGACTTCATCAACGAAAAGGAGGGAGTGGCTGATGTCTGCATCGATGATATTTAGAAGGAAACGATCACCATATTGTGTGACACGTGCCACCGCGTGTATCAGACGGTGAGTCCGATGCAGTTTGAGTACAATGTGAGCATGTTCAGGGGCAGTGACGGATAGATCGATTATTGTAACCTGTTGCGCGATCTCGATCGTGGCGAGTTCGACTACATGACCTACGACGAGATCAAGGAGAAGTATCCTGACGAATTCAAGCGAAAGCAGGAGAACGCGCTCATGTACCGCTATCCTGGTATCTGCAAAACCTGAATGTGAATCATAGGCGGAGAATCCTATCTGGACGTAAAGGAGCGCTGTCATCGCGTGTTAATGAAGCTGGTTGGCAGTCGCGACAGTATTCTCGTAGTTGCGCACGCGGCTGTGATTCGCGTTATTATGTCCTACTTTCTGGATATCCCTGGACCCGAGATACCCCAGATCGAGGTGAAGAGGAATACTGTCTACGAGCTGGAGCCGACTGCGTACTGTACTAATACCAAGGAGTATACGTTTGAGATTTAGCGCCGCGTTGTTTTTTGCCAAGAAATTTCCTCGCATTTTCTTGCTTATTCGCGAAAGCGAGTCACATCATTGTTCCGTTGAGGGAATGGGCGAGATAGACTTTGAGCAAGTGACAAAGAAGACGTTTCCCGAACTCGATCAGGACCTCGTTCCCTACGTGGCCTCCATCTTGGAGGAGAACCAAACGGCCGCTGCCGAGGAGTTGGAGGAAATACTGTCTCCCATTCTAATGGGTTATGAGGTCATCCCAGAAGAGGAGATTTCAAAGCGTTGCAAAACACTCCCGTCGAAGCTCCATCGGAAGAAGGCAAAGCAGGAGTAACGATATGCGATGGTGCGGATGACGCCTAGGGAGGAGAATCAGAAACCGCACAAGCTGGACCGTCCTTTAGTTATGAATAATCTGGAAGAGATCGAAAGGAAAACCACAGCCGCATCGCTGCTGTGGAACCCTCAGAAGGTGGATCGTTCTCGTCTTTGTTTACCGTAGTTGCTGGTGAACACAAACGACGATATTGACGAGGAAAAGAACATGGAGATGCTGAAGGCGAGAAAGGAGCGCGCCGAGCGTCGAGCCGAGCGTCGGAAGATGGTTTGGGAAGCGGAGCGCTTTGATGCGTAGGCGAATACGCCCACGGAAGAAGTGTACGAGGCAGAAGCACCCAAGCTGTCTGTGAACATGGAGGCGCGGGGAAAGACGATGGACATTTCTGTGGACGACGTGACGGTGGGCGTTCCCGGAAAGCAGCTCGTGATCGGAGCTTCGCTGAAGCTGGTCTATGGCCGCAAGTACGGCTTGATTGGTCGAAATGGAATCGGCAAGTCTACTCTTCTTCGGTAGGCGTGAAGTCCTTTTCTCACGTGCAGGCACATTGCACGTCGCCAAGTGAGCGGCTTCCCCGAGCACATCAGCGTAATGTACGTCGAGCAAGAAGTCGTTTTTTTCTCTCTATTTCATCAGCAGATTCCGGAGAGCCAGGACAGCGTGCTGACGCAGGTGCTGAAGAGCAATACCATCCTCCAGAACCTGGTCGAGGAGAAGAACGCCATCGAGACGAAGACCAAGACGGACAGCGTGAGCGAGGTGGAGATTGCGCGTCTGCAGCAGATCTACCAGGAGATCGCGAACCGCAATCTGACCAACCCCGAGGTGGCGGCGTGCGACATTCTGAATGGACTGGGATTCACCAAGGAGATGATTGACCAGCCTACGTGCACGCTGAGCGGAGGCTGGCGCATGCGGTGAGGACATGCACTGAGAGTGACGATTAGTGTGTCGCTGGCAGCAGCGCTGTTCTCGTCTCCGGACCTGCTTCTGCTGGATGAGCCGACCAACCACTTGGATATCGGAACCGTCATTTGGCTGGAGAACTTCTTGGAGGACTACAACAAAACGCTCGTGGTGGTGTCGCACGACCGTCACTTCCTGAACTACGTCTGCACGGACATCATGCTGATCAAGGACCAAGTGCGCTTCGCTGGGCGGTGTGAGGAGTAGCAATTGCAGTATTTCCGCGGGAACTACGACACCTACGAGAAGGTGTTCGCGGAGGAGAGATTGAACTACGAGCGCGAGCGTTCGTCCATCCAGGGGCAGATCGACCACCTCATGATCTTCATCAACCGATTCCGCGTGAACGCGAATCGCGCCCCGTTTTCCTTCTCCGTGTCGTCTTATGAACAGGCAGGTGCAGAGCAAGCTGAAGGTGGTGAAAAAGCTGCAGGAGGAAATGGACGCCATTCCGGTAATTGGCGAAGACCCGATGCTTCGCTTCCAGTTTGTCGACGTTCGTATATTAACATGTATTGACGTGTAGCCTCCTCCTCTTCAGCTGCCCATTCTCCAGTCCATCGACGTCACCTTCGGGTTCGATTCCCGCTGCCGGGTCACTTTTAGTTACACGAAGGACCGTATTCTCTTCCGAGATATCAACTTCGGCATCGACTTCCAGTCGCGCGTTGGTATCCTGGGTCCCAACGGAATCGGTAAATCCACCTTGGTCAAGGTTTCTCCGCTTCTGCCTTGTGAGGAATAGCTTCTGCTCGGCGATTTGGTCCCGCTTGAGGGTCGCGTCGCTCGCAACCACAAACTTCGCTGCGCCGTGTTCACCCAGCATCATCTCGATCAGCTGGACTTCACCAAGTCGCCCCTCCAGATCATGAAGGACCACTACCCCAGCGCGGAAATCCCGCAGTTACGCAGCCAGCTGGCACGCTTCGGTGTCACTGAAGGTGGATGTGGAGTGGATGATTGATGCGCAGACATGGCGGACCGGCCCGTGAAGACGCTCAGCGGAGGACAGAAGACGCGTGTGTCGTTCGCCATGATCACCAACACCAATCCGCACATTCTCGTGCTGGATGAGCCCACCAATCATCTCGACATTGGTAGCGCAAGCAGGGCGAGGTGAGTCGTAGAGACGATTGAGGCGCTGGCGAACGCGCTGAACAAGTTCCAGGGAGGCGTGATCGTCGTGTCCCACGACCAGTTCTTCATCAGTCGCGTGTGCAAGGAGCTGTGGACGATTCGCAACCAGTCGATTATCCGGTTTAACGGCGAGTTCAAGGAGTACAAGGAACTCGTTAGCAAGGGGAAGTTATGATTTGTTTGTTCCGATTTCCCGAAATGGCGCCGATTTCAGTCACAGACACAGGCGATAAAACACAGCAACTGCGAATGGATTTCCTGCCGGGAAACGACCCTTCGGAGTGGAGGTACTTGGGCGACTCCGACAACGCTGTTCCGTACCAAAAGGTGACTCTGAATGAGCACATGCAATGGAAGGACTTTCCGATCGAGAACTTTATCGGCGTTTGCGCGAAGTTCAGCGGTGCGTCGCGAAACACTGGATTCACGTGTAGGCCCGGTTGCCCTCATTTGGAACACAGACGAGCCGCTCCCACTCAACGTAGACGTCTCCATGTCCACGGATGTGTTCATATTTGACGCGACGGGGAAGGAGGTGTGATTTGGGCTCCCTTTTCATCGTAGATCTCTCGCATCGATGGCAGCGAGTGGCAGCATGCCAGAGTGATTGTCATGGGCTGGACATTGTCGGAGCGTCTCTTCATTCTCTTCGAGGATGGACGGGTCTGCGTGTATTCGATTCGCGGCACCAAAGTGGGCGAGGTGAAGCTATTCGATCAGGCGTTCACGGACCTCGTGTGTTGCGGTGTGGCGACGGAGAACGGCTGCGTCGCCTATACCAAGATGGGAAGACTGTGGGTGACTGCACAACCGATTGACTGCTAGAGTGTACATTCGGTGCGATAAAGAATCGCCCTCGATGGTGGAGTACCCTTCTCTGAAAGTGCAGAGTGGAAATAGCGTAACGTGTCTGGCATGTTTGGAGGAGCGTTTCACAGAGAGCGGAGAAATGAGCATCATCGCTACGTGCTGGGACCAATCGACGTATTTGATCACCCCGGAGCAGGTCCTCGATCTCGAAATTCGCGTTTGCACCACTCGCTGAGCTCATCCCCAGGATCGATTCTTCGGACGCATCGTGCGAATGGCCCTCTCTCCGAACCAGGACTACCTCGCGTTCTGCACGAGCGAGGGCTGGATTTCCGTCGTCACTACGGACTTCCGCACCAAGGTACTTCTTTTCCCTCCATCTCAACTAGATCTTCGACTTCAACGTGCACAACCGTCTCGTCCCGCGGAACTTCGGCTGGTGCGGCGGCGACAGCATCGTGGGCTACTGGAAGAACCACGGCGTGTTGATGTTAAGTCCGTTCTGCGACTACCTTCGCTTTGACTACGACAGCGACGAAGAACCCCTGTTTTTGGTCCATGAAATCGACTGTGTCCGTATTCTGTCCCGATTCCACCACGAGCTGATTCGATGCGTGGGCGTTTCATTGGGCGTTTCATTCACAGGTCCCGCCTGCCGTGTTCAACAGTTACATGGTGGGCTCGCAGTCGGCGGGTTCGAAGCTGCGTCACGCATTCTTTCAGTACTCGCAACGCGCGTGCGAGAAGAGCATGGGAGAGGGCGTGGGCGACTTCACGGAGGAGGAGTTGAAGGAGGGCATCGCGGAGTGCGCGGAGGCGGCGACGGAGGAGTTGTCGACGCTGTTGCAGGAGGAGTTGTTGCGAAGCGTGCAGTACGGCGAGGAGTTCGTGGATTTGAACAGAGGCGAGGCGGCGCACGCCATTCCCTCCATCGCCAAGCGGCTTCGCGTGCTGAACGCTCTGCGCGCGCCGGACGTCGGTCTGTACCTGACCAACACGGAGTTCGAGTGCCTGGCGGAGAAGGCGGTGCTGGCGCGTCTGCTGTCACGTCGCCTGTATTACCTCGCCGTCAAAGTCGCTTCGGAGCTGCGTCGTGAGGCATAGATCTGTCAGTTCCTGTCAATTCCGTACGACTTCGTGCTGGTGGACTGGGCGTGCGAGAAGGTGCGCAGCAATACGGACTTCTCCACCTCCGATCTGTGCTGTCTCATTCGCGAGAAGCTCGCCGACCACCAGGTCAGCTACGCGCAGATCGCGTGGTCCGCACACCAGGCGGGGCGCACCGATTTGGCGTGTCTCCTCCTCCAGTACGAGTCGCGCGTGAGCGACCGCCTGCCGCTGTACCTTCTCATGAACGAGAACGCGCGCGCGGCGAAGGAGGCGGCGGACAGTCGCGACGCGGACCTGATGACGTTCACGGCGGTTCAGTTGTACCTGAAGTGAGTGTGTGGGCTGGGCGTGAGGGACAGACGGCTGTCGGGGGAGATCACGAAGGAACAGTTCGTGGAGGTGATGAAGTTGGAACCCGCGGTTTTCGCGGGATTGGCGGAGTATCTCCAGCAGAAAGATTTGACAGAATTCGACGGTGTTTTGGTCGACCAGGGATTGTTAGAAGAACACGTGAACGTGATCTTCGTGCGAGCGTTTCACCACTGTGGGTTGGAGCAGCGCATTCAGTACGTGAAGCAGATCAACGAGGAGGTCCAGAAGGTGGTGTCGGTGCGGAAGGACCTGGAGTTTGTGGCGCGCGTGGGCGGACGAGGGAGGTGTGAGTGCATAGATGATCGGCGAGGAGTTGAAGGTGCTTGGGTTCCAGAAGGAGATATCGAGCCAGCTGAACGAGAAGGACTGCGTGGATATGAGTGTGACGGAGATGATCCGGTATTGCGTTATGAAGTCGCAGCTGAAGCAGGCGGATCGCATTCGCAATGTGTTCAAGCTCTCCGATAAGAAGTTGGATTTGGGTAGTCCGTGTTACGTAGATATTGGCACATAAAGATTCGAGCGCTGGCGGACGGTGAGTTCTGGGATGTGTTGTACGCGTTTGCGAACGAGAAGAAGAGTCCTATCGGTTATGCTCCGTTTGTGGAAGTGTGTTTGAAGCATCAGAACGAGGAGCAGGCTCGACTGTACCTGCCGAAGGTGGTGATGTGGGAAGGATGTTATGGGTAGATTAACGACACCAAGGAGCGTCTTCAGATGAGTCTGAAGTGCAAATCGTACAGCACTGCTCTTGAAGATGCGACCAAGCTGAAGGACGTGAGCGCTTTGGAAGAGATTGTGAGGAATTGTGAAGATGCGAGTGTCCGCAACAGTGCGGAGAGCGTGCTAGCGTCCTACCGAGGAGGAAAGAAATGAAGTGTACAGTGATCTGTTTCTTGATAATCAACCGATCCCGTTTTGACTGAGGGAACTCAGATCCAAGTCCATTGGAAGGAGCATGTACCGCATTAAGGACTACAGTCCAAATGGAGATCACGCCACTTGTGAGAGCGTTGTATACCTTTGAGGTATAGGTATTGTGGACGTTTCCTCTTATCCATTTTGTGTCAACCATGGGATGACGTTTTTGTATTGTAAAGCGACAGACAAAACGATACAAACGATTTGGCAGAAGGAGGATCTGAGCTTCTTTGTTGTTGAAGAGGTGTGGAATGCGGACGGAAAGCTGGCCCATTTCAAAGTGAATGGAAATGAACGGGTGTGCGTCCAAGAGAATAGGGATGGTTCCTATACGTGGCATAAACGGTTTGGTATTGACAGATGGGAGCGCTGCGATTCGATCGGATATGATACACTCTCCAGAGAGGCAAGGGATGTCAACAAGAGGTACTGTGTCCTTCTAAGTAGAGATACTGTGCAGTCCGTTGACTACAATGATGTGCTGAATGGAGAGCCGTACTTCACATACACGGAGTGGAGTCGCGACGGTGAGCTGCGTGAACGAGGGTTGATGCGTGCTGGTACAAAAGAGAAGATTGTGTTCAAGAGTTTTGAAGGTCCGAGAATGAGGGAGTATGAGTACGACTACGATATCAACAGGAACATGGTTTCCTTGGAATCGAAAGCGTTGGTATATGAAGGAGAGTTCGTCTATTCTGCGAGAGAGGGATATCCTCGTAAGAGGTTGAATGCACTCCCTTCGCATCGTAGTGGTTTGACTTCCGTGTCGGATGAGCGAAAGAAAGTGAGAAGTACAAAGCGCTCTCTTTCCGTGGATATCCCGGTTCCTAATCAGCGTGACGATGCGTCAATGGGGGGTGCGATTCAGAAGACAGTATCGGAAGGGATTGCAATTCAGAAGACAATGTCAGATGGTGCTTCGATTCAGAAGACGACATCAGAGGGAACCTCATCCAATAACACGCTTCGCGTTTCTCCTTCCAATAGCGCGTCTCAAGATATCTCAATCCAACCGTCCCTGTCCGTGGATTCACGCTCACGACGCAGCCCATCCGTCTGCCGCTCTCCTCCTCCTCGCAACTCTCCAGTGGGAAGCCCGAAGAATCGCGGGGCAAACGGGATCGTGCTTCCTCCCATCCCCGTGATTGAAAGCAGTGGCACGACAGCGGTGAATACGCAAGAGAGAGCGATGAACAACCCGGCTGTTCAGTGGTTCACTGCTGGATGCTTTGACGACCTGAATATCATGAAGAACTCCACCGCTGTGTTGTTTCGTGGCTGTAATGGCAGCTACTATAACAAGAGCTTCTCTACCTTTACCGCTCTGGAGCGTGTGACGGTTGCTTCCTCTTCTCTCAATGGACTGGAAAAGGCGTCGTTTGATTCCATGCCAAATCTCGTCAGCATTGACGTTGGCGACAATTCCTGCAGTGCGTTATCCAGCTTACACATCGTGAAGTGCGGCCGACTGACTTCCGTGAAGGTTGGCAGTCACTGTTTTGATGGGAAACCAGGCAGAGTTATCAGAGAACTCCGTATTGAGTCTTGTGACGCACTGGAATTCGTTACGATCGGAGACAGCTCCTTCTCACAGTGGGAAAGAATCACCCTTTCGGGTTCGCTTTCTGTGTTTTGCTAATGCGTAGACCTGCCCTCGTTCACGACGCTCACTGTTGGAGAGAATACGTTCTGTGGAGTAGATGGCAGTTCTGTGACTCTTTACAGTATGCTCCCGTTTGACTGTGAAGTGTAGATCTTCCGAAACTCGTCAACATTCGCTGTAATGGACCGCTGTTCCCGGGTTTCAGGAGAGATGTGTCCAGTACTCTTCCGTAGATGCGTATTACGATTAGATGTTGCACAGGAACTCAAGAACGCGTTGAATTAGGTCATTCTGCATCCTTGTTGAGAGTGAATTGACTCTATTTCCATTACAGATATGAGGAGCCTGGTACTACGCACTTGTTGCACATAACCGTTTCATTACCCTCTTTCACAGACGCAGAAACACTCAAATCCGAAACCCCTTCAACCAGCCAAAAACTCCCCGAATTCAGTCATTCTTTTCAAAGAAGGGGAACACAAAGAGCATGGACTTCTTTGATAAACACAGCATTGGCTCAGACTATCTGGAGTCGCCTGCTGTATGGATCACGTTCATCACGTGTCTTGCTGTGACGGTGGTCGTCTATTACATATTGCACATGGGCTGTTTGTTTTCTTCAAAGGGGAATAGTAGATATTGGACTTCAAGTGATGATGAGAATAGGGAGGACGTTTAGGAGGCACGGTCATCTGTGGGCAGAAAGCAATCCCTCGAATCCGAAATCGTGTCACGAGTGCAACAAGCTGCTGTTGCCGGGACAGGACAGTAGATGAAGAAAGGGAAGCGTAATCGCTGTAGAAATATGCGAGTGTGACTACTGCGGCGCCTTCATTCACGAGGAGTGCATACTCCGGTCAAAGTTCCACTGCAAACAGTTGACATCCACGAAGGAAGAGATTAAGCACTTATGGTTTCCATTAATCACTTTTATGAACGCTAGGCTGGACGGGAACATGGATATCGGAACTACGTGCTGCATTTGTCATGAGGAGATCACCAGCTTCGTGAACTTGTCGGGAAAGCGATGTGTGTGGTGCCAGCGGACGGTTCATGAGTTTGTCTCGTGTCTCCTCCTCACGAATAGTGAATGCGTCGACGCGCTGGGCACCTACTGTGACTTTGGTTGTCATGCGCCGTATATCATTTCTCCCTCGTACGTGGAATCCGCCTTTAAGGTCAAGCGACAATCCAAAGAGAAATCGCAGCCGGATACCGCTTCTTCGCCAGCAGAATCGAAGCCAGTGTCAAGCACGTCACAGACAACGTCAAAGCCAACGCTTCTTCGCGCCTCAAGCGATCACAGAGAATCATCGCTCTCCTCCTTCGTTCCGCTCATGCCGTTGATCGACCCCGATTCCACGTCCGAGTTGCGTTGTCGCAAGGGATCAGAGGGATCGGATGGAGACGATTTGTCCATCGGCTCGTCGCCGCCTCCAAACCTCACGGAGTATCGTATTCGAGAAAACAGCGACAAGCTGATTCGAATGGACTCGGATCAGAACCTGAGCAAGGACAACCGATTCTCATTCTACTCCATTATGAAGGACCTGAAGTAGGTTTGCATCCGCGCGTTTACAGGCAGCAAAAGCACCACAGAGCTCGTCTCCTATGTGAAGAAAATGCAGCCCTCGTCTCTCTTGGGATCCCACCTAATCGACTAGATCCGACATCGCGTACTACCTCGACCGCATCAAGAGCCCTGAGCACCGGAGCTGGGTCCTCTCCATCCCTGCATCCCACACGCCCGTTCTCATCTTCATCAACTCCCGCTCCGGAGGCCTGTACGGCAGTCGACTCCTCCCCCAGTTTCGACGCGTTCTCCACCCGGTTCAGGTCGTGGACCTGCAGGAGAAGAACCCGCAGGAGGTGCTGAAGAACTACAGTGAGGTGGAGAATCTGCGCATCCTCGTGTGCGGTGGCGACATATCCAATTCCCTCCACAGCAGTGCGCTTAACCCCACGGCTCCATTGGATGGGTGTTGAACATGGTCGAAAAGCAGCACTGGAAACGCATGCCTGCTGTGGCGATCCTGCCGCTGGGCACGGGCAACGACCTCTCACGCTCCTTCAACTGGGGCAGCGGCTTTGTCGTGGAGGGTGATTGCTGGAGTGACGGAATAGGAGGACATTTCGGTCGAGGCCATTCTTCAGCAGGTGGTCGCGGCGCACTTCACGTTGCTGGATCGTTGGACCTTGCAGATCCACTCGGGACGGCGCAAGAACGATTCGGTGATTCCAGAAATCGGCGGGATTATGGGTAGGAGCGCGTCTTCAACTGCTATTTCTCGCTGGGCGTGGACGCGGCGATCGCGCTGCGCTTCCACACCATGCGCGAGCGCAACCCCTCGTTTTTCAATTCACAGATGATCAACCGCATGTGGTACGCCATCATGGGCGGCGGCGAGACGATCAAGCCGAGTGCGCCTGTGCTGAAGAACAGCGTGCGACTGTTTATCGACGGTCAGGAGTACGACGTGAGCGATGCGGTCAATATCACGTGTCTGAATATCCCGTACTATGGAGGCGGTGGATTGCCGCTGGGCGGAAATAACGACTATTTCTGCAGTAGCGACGGGTTGTTGGAAGTGATCGGGTTCAAGAACATTCTGCACTACGCGACGACGCGAGTGGGAGTGGCGGCGTGTGGTAACGGTTAGGCGGGACTCAGCACGGCGTACATCATCGGACGCGGCAAGCATATTCACATCGAGCTGTTGGAGAAGCGTCCGATTCAGGTAGACGGCGAGCCGTGGGAGCAGAAGAAGTGTCATTTGGACATTCTGTACCACGGGCAGGTGCCGATGCTGACGCACCCCGTGACGGAGATGCAGGAGGCGATGGGTGTGATGGCGGACTCGCTGGAGTGGGCGAAGACGAGCGGGCTGATCGACGAGCGGCAGTACCAGTTGATCCTGTCCCAGTACCAGACGCGGATGAGGAACCTCCATAAGACGGTGCGACCGCGAAGTGATTCGTTTTTCTGTGTTTGTTGCGACTTGCAATCAAGGGCTTTCTTGTGTCATGTGAAGACAAAGAAAAGACTGGTCCAATTGCAAACAACAAAAGCCTCACACAACACCCACATCGACAACAAACACAACAAAGAGACAACTACCCCCAGAGCGACTTCATATACGCTTTGATGAAATGGCTGTGAATACCCTCTCGCACCATGTCCGCAATGATCCGCTTCTGCCGACTGTTCACCTTCAGCGTCTATTCATCAACCCTCCCTCTCTTCTCCACGTTTATTCCCATCGCCATACTCAGGTTCAGCGGGTAGTCCATCATCAGACCGCTCATAAACCCTCCCGCGAACGCCTCCTCGTACGCAATGTTCGACTCAAACGTCGGCGTGTAGTTGTGCTCCACCGTGAAGTGCACCACGTCCACGTCCGACGACCCGGCTTCTCTGCCGATCATCGCGATCCCCATTCCCCCCATTTTCAACAGCACGTAGCTGTCCTTGTCCTTGTGCATCTCCCCCATCACCGTCTCCGCCGGCTCCTTCAGGTGCAGAATCGCGTCCGAAAAACTCGCGTCACTTCGCTTGCGCAAAATCGATTCCTTTTCGGCATTCCACGCATCGAACCGCGACTGCAGCGCCGGCTTCATCAGACACGCCAGCGACCACAACTCGTCGATCGACGGCAGCAGGAAGTCCGTGCAGTTGAGAATATGCGAGTCAAGCAATGACTGAACGTTCCGCGTTTCGGAGGGATCCAACAACAATCGGTGGTTGGCGCGTCGCATCACATGGTACAACTCCTTCATCGCGTCGAACTCGATCGAGGAATCCGCGAACACGAGCGACGCGCTCTCGATCTTCTCTCCGTGCTCCACGATGTCACGTGATGAAACGCCGCCCACGTGGTCGTCGTAACGAAACTCCATCTCTTTCATTCCGCTCCAGTCGTAGAAGCCACAAATCGACACAGTTTTCCCCTCCTCCTCGCGCACACATTCCAATGTATCACCCATCGCTCGATGAAACTCCCTCACCTGCTTTCCCTCCACATCCGTCCCCACCACACCGATCAGAATCGGCCTCTTTTCTGGCATTTGTCGCAGCATCGCCTCGTACGTGTTTCTCGCCACACCGCCCACGTCGCTCCAAATCAGATCCGAACGCGAAGGCAGCAGCGATTTCTGGTGGTAACGCCCGGTGGCCACCTCCCCTATGAAAACGGGGGATCCCCTCTGATAGGGAGACAAGTGACTAGGAATCAAGGAGTGGCAGAAATCGGACAGATTCTTGTCACGCGGTGTTTGTGACTTGAGGAAATAGGAGGACGACAAGGGCTCCGATGCATGTCGAATCACCGCCGTGTCCTCTTCTCCTGACACACCCTGTCCGACGCTACCTGAAAGACCCTCCTCCTCCGCTCTGTTGTCGTTGGTGGCGAACATGGTGATGAAGGGAGGGTTCCTCTTGTTTGAACTGCCTTCCGACACCACCACCTCCGGCTTCTCTTCCACGACGCCTGTCTTCTCTTCTTCGGCTAGAAGCGTCTTCAACTGCACAACGTCGCGCTGTTCCTGGATGCGCTGGAGAAGAACGCTCGCTGTTTTCGTCGCCTCCTTCAGACACGAAATGAACAGCTTCTTCGAGATGCCGTTGGATTTCGTGTTCAGGTACTATGTGTCAGAAATACCCCCGATTTCGACGTTGTGGAAAAAGCGGTCCTTTTCGGTCAGTTCGAGGAGTTTCTTTTCTGTTTCGTACTCGATTTCGGGAAAGAGCTTCTCCACCATGAGGGTTCTCGTCGTGTCTTTGGAGTGGAGGGAAATAATGTAAGAAGCGGGAAAGCGCAACTATTTGTGACGCGCGAGCACGACTCCGACCTGCTCGTTTTGAACGATGAGGGATGCCAACTCGGCGTAGGAGTACGTTGTGATGTCAGAGCGCACCTTCCTAGCATTGAGATGAGCACGATGGACTACGATAGGTGGTTGTAGACGCATGGAACAGACTGACAAGCGGGAGTCACCAAGTTCGTTTGGTTCGAACCCAAAAAGGACATGGAGGAGTACACATCGGTGGTCAGACTGAAGCCGCAGTTCAGATTCTATTCATAAGCATACCGTATTCAGAACAACAGTCACATGGTACTTCCGGATGCTTTCCATGTCGTCCGTTGAATTGGGGGAATACTTGTCAATGCCCCTCATAAACCCAGAGACGGTCAGCGGTACGTTGAGAAGACTGCCGACATATGTCACGAGACTCGTGGTAAAGAAGCCAGACTCCTTCTGCTGAATCATGGAATCGATGTTGTTTCTGTGCATCACTGCAACGAACGCATGCCGTACATGGTACATTCCACTAGCGATTTGGACTTTGAGCGGATGAAGGCGTAATCCGCGTTCGTCAGGCCAATCTTCACCTACTCTTTATCATAGGCATGTTTATATACTCGGCCCTCGATGAGAGCAACCGGGGCGGCTATTACATTGAGTCTCCGAGCACTGTCGACTTGGGATTGGATGCACGAGATGTTTTCTTCCACCCCACTCTCTGCACATGAATTTCAGTTCAGAATCCCACCAAACACAAATGGCGACGTATCGAGGGGTAACACCATCTTTCTATTTGTGATTGCGTTTTGCACATCGGAGTCAATATCGCAAGAAGCTAACGAAAACAGTCTACGAGTGACACCGAATGGGATGAGGAACGAGCGATAGATGCACTTGGGGTGGATAAGAACGCGATGTCGAATGCAGTGGACAGGACATCGACTGAGCATGGCTCCCAATCAGCGTTCGAATGGAGACTCGCGTTGTCTTTCACGTCTTTGAAACATGAGAATAAAGGGATGAATGAGAATTAGCAAGAATTTTCTTCTTATACTGTGCTCGCAAGAAACAAGCGACGATCATCGCAAACAAGATGGAATCATGCCATACAAATCGCCCAGGTCGCGCAGAGAAAACAGTCGAGGGTCTAGAATCCCGTTGTGGACGTACTGATAGAACTGGCAGGGAACGACCGAGCCGGACGGATAGATGACGTTGTGCACGGCGTCGAGGACCCGTCGCGACTGGCTATTGGTTCCAGCGATGTACTCGAACTAGATATAACGCAACGCTGATAAGCTAACGTCGATCAACAAGCTGCCCTGGACTCGATCCTCCGTATAGATCAGGCCAAACCGGATCAGGACGTCGTTCACCCTGAATTCCTTCCCCTAGTCATCAAATGGAGTTGAAAAGTGCGACATTCACAGTCACCTGGAAGGAGTTGGAATAGTACTTCAGATAGCTCGAAAACAGCGACGACATGCCCTTCTCCGCCACAATCGTGTTCGTTCGCGCCTTCAGGAATACAGTATCGGGGAGACAGGATGTTGCTATCACCGATACGCACTACATTGAATACATATAACAATGCAAACATCTGCTGTGTGATCTTTTCCTTCTACGGTCAGTTCGTTCTTCACGCTCTTCCTGTATTGGTTGATCGACAATTTCCACTGTCCTTGATAAGAGCCTCCCGATTTCTATAGATGAGAACAAAGAAGAGCAAGGACCAGAATCGTCGTTTCCAATGCTTGGAGAACGCTCTCATCTCCCTTTATGTTGTCTACTACACACAGATGACACCCAGTCACGGGATTTGGGGTTCCGCTCATTCAAACAATGAGACCGGATTTGCTTCTGGCATGGATTCGGCATTCCGTGCGTAAGTAGAGCACTCCCAAAGCAGCACAATCTCAACACCCCCAAATCCCCCAATTTCGAATCCACACTCTCTCAAAAGAGAAGACGCACAAAAGGAGTCTTTCGAGCCGGAAATGAACGTGATCAACAACCTCAAGCTGAACCAGGCCGCGGCGGCTGAAAAGAAGTACATTTCTGTCCCGTCCTCTGAATCGCAGACACAGCGCGTTTGTGACGCGTTTGATCAATTTCTTCGGAAAGGACCCGCAGATTCGCAAGCGCAACATATCCTTTTTCCGTTTCGTGTGGGATTCCCTAATGGCAGTTCTTTTCCATCTGGAGTGTGATCATGTTTGCTTCGTCTGTGTACTTTATGGATGCTTATGGCAACCAGCTGGCCATTTAGTGTGTCTTTTACAAGCGCTCCTTGTTTCAGCAAACAGCTAAAGTGACACACGCGTTTGTCTGCCAAACACTGAGGAGTGAGTGACGATACTAGACGCACGCCTTAGTTTCAGCAAACACCCCATTCATCCTCCCACTCTCCATATACACCCTCCTCTCAACAAAAACACCACCCTCTCAGCAACAAACACCCCAAAAGAACGACTTTAATAGACACGAGCCTTGGGC
>ERZ1106923.250-NODE-250-length-23606-cov-23.990659_pt1 | contig 23606 bp, 36 predicted proteins | sample MGYA00403657_ERZ1106923 | MGnify/ENA primary metagenome ERZ1106923 (study PRJEB35170, sample SAMEA104062425) | human gut metagenome | biome: human gut; feature: human-associated habitat; material: faeces | place: Denmark | collected 2012-06-19 ...
ATCATCGAGCGGGAGAGAGTTCTGTTCCACCAGAATGTCATTCAGTGGGGTGTTTCTTTGACGAAGGGTTTCTCTTTCGGAAGTGGTGTTTCTCATCCAGATAAAGAGAGCCATTCTCCGAATGGAGAGATAACTCTAAATGAATTGAATACACAAGAACACGATTCCCCAACAAACACACACGTTTCCCCAAAAACACTAATGCTGCCTCTCGTTGATATCCTCGCACCAAATGCGCGCGTTCTGGAACATCTTCAGCCACGGAGACTCGCTGAAGTCCCACTCCTCGGGCCAGTACGGCCACGCCCAGCGCGTCAGCGTGCGCTCCCTACACGTCACTCTCTCCACGCTCGCTCACGGATGAGGCATCATGCACATGTGACGACCGTCGTCGCTGCACACCGCCGCAATGCCCTCGTCAGAGCCGTTCGGGTTGTACGGGTAGTCCATCGTGTACTAGACATCACTGCACACCACTGCACGCACATTGCTCTCGTTGTCCACGTAACGCATGGCGATGCAGCCCTTCTCCTTCGCCTCCTCCATCACACTCGCGTCCGGCCAGTAGCAGCGTCCTTCTCCGTGCGCGATCCACACGCCCAGCGTCGCGCCCTCCATGCCACGCAGAAGCACCGACTTCGATTTCTCAATGCGCACGTTCACCACGCGACACTCGAGCTTTCCCGCCTTGTTCTGGATGAACCGCGGCTGCTTGCGCTTGTCCGGGATGGGGAACGGCACGTAGTTGATCTGACTCATCAGCTGACAGCCGTTGCACACGCCCAGCGTGAAGCGGTCCTCCTGCTTCGCGTACCACTCGAACTGGTCCTTGATCGTCTTGTTGAAGAGAATGCAACCCGCCCAGCCGCGCGCGCTGTCCAACACGTCCTATCGGTAACCGTCCCACGCCGCGACTACGCCAAAGCTGAAGCCGCCGCAGAACACGAGGCCGCTGAAGTTGCTGACGTTGGTACGGTTCGCCATCAGGTCGCTGATTGTGATCAGCCACGGCTCCAGACCGCTCTTGAAGAACGCCGCCACCATCTCGCGGTCGCAGTTCGTTCCCTGATCGTTATGCACATACAGCACACTCACCTCCTCGCGCACGATGCCCACGCGGTACTTCTTCTGACTGAACAGCAGAGAGTCGGTGGTGGGCGACGGCGTGTAGGAGAGGCTCCACTGCGGCGCGTGCATGGTGCGTCGAAGCTTCTTCTCCTACGCCTCACACGTCACACACACACTCACCATCTCCACGTATGTCTTGTTGTACGTCATCAGCTCCAGCTCGTAGCTCGTTCGCTCCCACTCCTCGCGCAGCGGCAGCGTCTCCTCGTCCAGCAGCACACACTCGCCCTGCCGCACCGTCACATGACGCTTCGGCGTCGTGGTTCCCAACACCACCGCCGGGATGCCGCTGTCGTGGAAGGACCGCACCAGCGCCTCGCACAGCGCCTCGTCCACCTCGATCACCCAGCCCAGTCCCTCGTTGAACAGGTACTCCTTCCAATCCACGCCCTCCGGGATCGTGATGTCCGCGCCGCAGTCGCCGGCGAAGCACATCTCGAGAAGCGTCGTGATCACGCCGCCGTCGCTGCGGTCGTGACCGGCGAGGATCAGCTGCTGCTTGATCAGCGCCTGGATCATGCGGAAGGCGCGCTGCAGCAGACCCAGATCCACCGAGGGGCACGAGTCGCCGATCTGGTCAAAAACTTGCGCCAGCGCACTGCCGCCGAGCGTGAGCGGCGCGTCGTTCAGGTCGATGAAGACCAGCTTGCTGTGGTACACGGCGTGTTTCACGTCGGGCGTGACCACGTCCAGCACCTCCGAGGAGTTGGCGAACGCCGTTACCACCAGCGTGAAGGGTGCCTACAGGTTACGCTGGCGACGAAACGCCACCTTCACCGTCTCGTCGTTCATGCGCACGGCCATGGAGACAGAGTCCTTCACGTTGACGATCTCCAGCTTCAGCTCCTTCATGCACTTCTGCACCTCCTCGCAACACTCGTACATGTACGCCGTCTCGCCCGGCAGCTTGCCCGCACAGTTGAACGACAGCATGAAGTGGATGTCCTCGTAGCTGCTCACGTTGCCGAAGATCAGGTTGGTCAGCGCCTCGCCCACGCTCAGACGCACCATGTTGCGCGCCGAGATGAACGACTTGATTGGCTGCTCGCCGATCGCGTACGCCAGGCCCGAGGTTCGGGACCGGTAGTCCTTCGCGATCACCGCCACGTCCGCGACGGGCAAAAAGAGGGGGCCGCAACACTAGGCGTGAGCGAGGAGGAGCGCACGCACCTGCTGGCTGGCGATGAGGCCGCTGATGGAGCGGTCGAACTTGTTGACGAAGAATCGCTTGGAGCCGACGGACAGCAGGTGGAAGGTGCGTGTGAGCAGCTCGGGCAGGGGCAGGGACGGGATGGACAGCGGCTTGGTGACCAGCGCCTGCTTGCGGTCCGAGTACACGTGCTGTGGAATGTCCGTGTACGTCACGTCCACGGGAAGGTTCGCCACGCACTGGTCGTTCGAGAATACCTCGATGGCGCCGCTGTCTACGCGTCAGGTCGTGCTGTGAGACGCACTCGTCACCTTGCCGATCACCATAAAGTAGATGCGCTCGCGCTCGCAGATCTTCTGCAGCAGCTCCACGCTCTCCTTCCGGATCAGCACGCACACGTTCTCCTGGTACTCCGCGCCCCAGATCTCGCGCGCCGACAGACTCTTGTCGCCCAGCACGATCTTGTCCAGGTCCACCGACACGCCGCTCTCTACGCCTCACGCCTCACACTCTCCCCCACTCGCTCGGCTGCGGCACTCCACGATCATCTTCATGATGTGGCTGTTGCCGCCCGCGCCCTGGTTGAAAATGTGCAGGATCGGGTTCTTCTGACCCATCGTCACGCATGTGTTGATCACGCGACACAGCTTGTTGCCCATCTCCGCGTCGCCGCGCTGCACGCCCTCGAAGTCGATATTCGCCTCCTCCGCCTTCTCCGGCTCCTTAGGCTCCTCCAGCTGCTCGTTCGAGTTGGCGCGCGAGTGGTGCTGCGAGAACGAGGACGACGTGGTGGAGTGGTGGCTCTTGTGCGGGCTCGTCTCCTGCTGCTTCGACGAGAACGCGCCGCCCTTCAGACCCATACGGAACGCGGGACCGCCGATCTACCTCTCATCCCAGCAACCCCCCACCACCTTCGCAATCACAATATCGTCCTCAATCACGTCGTCGTAGTGGATCGTGTCGTAGCAAAACCCGAACCCGTTGCTCATCACCACCGGCTTGATGTACTCGCTGCGACACCCGCTCGGGAGCACGCTGCCGAAGCTGCGGCTCGTGCCGGAGATGATCGGCTCGCCGAACTTGTTCGCGTAGTCCGCAGCGCCGGCCGACGCCTCCAGCAGGATGGTGAGTGGAGAGGAGTACAGCTCTAGCGATGATCAAGGACCACTGTACGCACTGGGATAGTCGGCAGACTCTTCCCACGGCTGGTGGTACCCCGGGATGTTGAGGTTGCCCACGAACAGCCCCGACGCGCCGCCCATCACCTTCGCGCCGTTGCCCGTGGTGACCACCTCACGGATCTGACCGCCCACACCGGTCCTACACCTCACAGCCAGCCATCATGCCCACTCGGCTCCGGGGAAGGGCGTTACGCCCGAGGGGAAGTTGTGCGTCGTCATCGTGGCGACGGGGTTCTTGTTCTGGAAGGTCAGCACCGTCTTGGAGGGCGCGTAAGGCACTTCGGAGTTCAGCGCCTCCGCGAGCGTGCCCTTGATCGCCGACCCGTCCTTGCCGAAGCTGATCATGGTGCTGGAGGACGCGCCCGTCGAGGAACACGCCTTCAGCAGCTCCGTCATGGTGAACGGCTTCTCCTCGCCGTCCACGATGATCTTGCCGTTGGAGAGATAGCGACGGCAGTGCTCGTTGTTGCTCTGCACGAAGTCCATCAGCTCCACGTCGGTGGGGTCGCGGTGGAGGTGGTCGCGGAAGATGCTGGTGATCAGCTTCACCTCGTTCGGGGAGAGCGCCAATGACCACGATTGGTTGATCTAGAGTGAAGGCTTGAGCAGAATGTGTACACGCTGAACGGCGACCTCGCCCTCCTCCATAACCGGGACGATCTGCACCTCTTCGGGAAGATTGTTTGCGGCGAATGAAGTCAGCGTTTCTTTGTAGATGGTCTCCGTCATCTCATCGTGCAGGAGGTCTACGGATCAGAGGAAGAGCGAAAACGGACTCTCCACCGTCTTCAGCGGTAATGGCGCCGTCGCGTGGATCAGATAGCGCTTGCTCATTTCGATTCTACGCACGTTTGTGATATTCGTTGAACGGAAGATGGAGAGCTACGGGTAATCGGAGTGTTCCGCACCCACAGCGTTTGTGCACCAGGCCGTCACGATATTGATGCGCGGACCCACTTCCACGAGCAAATCGTACGGACCCTCTTTCTTCAGGAACGAATCCACTCCGAACCCCTCTTGGTTGTAGCTCTCGCTTAGCAGGAATCTCATGATCTACGCAGGGTAAGAAGGAGGGAACTCCGATTCGAACCTACATTTCGCTCTTCCTCCGTGAAGTCGCAGATCATATCGAGGTTGTAGCAAATTTCGGTGGTTATCGATTCGACGCTGTCACCCAAAGCGTTCTGCAGCTTGCGGAGTAGATTCTCCTCAGCCGCACATGTCAACCCCGGATGGCGGTAATAGTGTATAAGCTTCATACTACCGGTTACTCTCTGCATTGTACGAAAACCTCATTGGTGCGTACGTCCCCTGAACACAAACAGTCCCACTGCGTCTTTTGCCAGATTCCACAAATCGATGGTTTTTCGTCGTACGGTGGAACTGTTGTCCGTTCTTGTGGGTGAAACAAGGGGAGGGTTTGGGAGAGTGAAGGGGTGCTGTGTGGGAGATTTGAGAGGAGGGGGAGATGCGCGCTTGATTCGCTTGTTTCGCGATCAATTCATTGAAGCACGATGTGCTTATCAAACGAATCAACAACGAGTCCCATAAGATGACCAGCAATCGTGACTCGGCACTCGTTTGCAATGATTTGGTAAGATATGATGGCAGCACTATTCACGTATCCGTTGCTCAAATAATGAATGAGGTAAAGAGATGACTATCAACTTTACTTACGTATCCAACTATAGTTTTGCTTAGTAACACTGTTTTTGTCATGGAAGAACACTCTGTTCGTAATACAGAAGAGAGTTCAGCAGAGAGAGAACAGTCACACGACATGAGTGATTACGCGATTAATGACAGCAATGATCTCTTCGATGTGAATCCGTCGTGTGCAGTTATAAGAATGAAGGATAGTACATGTAATGAAAGTGACATCACTACATTTGATGTCACCATGTGCTCCAAGTTGAGAGAACTGTATATTGGAAATGAATGCCTTCAGTCCTTGAAGGAGTGGAGTATTGAGAACTACCGCATTCTCGATACCATTGTAATTGGTTCCAACTGTATGTCTTTGGTGAAAGGGATACGATTCGAGATTCGCAATTGTGATCATTTGAAGAGTGTGACAATGGGTAGCGGGTGCTGTGTGAATTGGAGTTCCTTCTCACTCAAGGATTGCCCGACTTTGCAAACCGTTAGTATTGGAGATGGATGCTTTGTGAACTGTGAGAGTACTATGTTCGAGAGTTAGCTCTGTTGAGAAACCTGACGCATAGACTTGGATCACTTGAGGCAGTTGTCTTTGGGGAATGAGGTGTTTCGTGGAAAGGAAGATGGCAGCAACTCTTTTGTGCTGAAGAGTCCTCCTCTTTTGTTCCGACTCAAGGGTAGATGCCAACGCGTTGTGCGAGGTAAACGGAAAGATGAGGGCTCTTCGTAACGCAGATAGCGTGGAACTGGTGAACATCCCTTCGTTAACGAAACTCGTCCTCCGCTTTGCCTTCGTCCGCGTTCGAGTACTGACAATGGAGAATGCAAGCATGTTCGAGAGTGTCGACGTCCTCAGAGATGTCCAAAGCAAGCATGGTGACCAGACTAGAGAGAGTGAAGAGGACCTTTGGAGGAGAGAGCGCGATAGAAAGAGGAGAGAACAAGGCATCGTCGAGAATGCAGCGGACTTCTGTAACCTCCCACCCGCACTCACAACAATCACTGTCAATGCATGTGGCGACTATCTGTATGAGTCACTGGACTTCTCTCGTTTCACGGAGTTGGAGGAACTGAAGATTGGATGGAACGCATTCAATTATGTGAGTAATGTGAGAGTCGAGGGACTGGCTAAGTTGAAAACGCTTGTGGTGGACGAAGGGAGTTTTCAGAACGATATGGGCAAGAGTGGACTTGTGGTGAAGAACTGTCCAGTACTGGCAACAATCACCATAGGCAACAGCTCTTTCAAGGGGTTTTCCGCGTGTGAGCTTAGCGGGTTGCCGCAACTGCAGAGCCTTTCGCTTGGCACCACCTGCTTTGCGAACGCCAATTTGGTGCTGAAAGACCTGGAGAACCTTAGCACAGTCCATCTTGATGATGGAAGCTTTGAGAAGTCGCGCCATACAGTTATTGAGAGCAATCGCATTTGCCTGGATTCACGAGTAGATTGTCCAAAACTGAAGGAACTGGAGTTTGGGATACATTGCCTTAGAGGCGTGGAGAGTGACCACTGCGATGTGTCGCTGAAGAGTATAGGAGGTTACTGACCCTAACCAGTAGATTTACCTCTACTGAACTGCTTGAAGTGCGAAAAGGACTGTTTTGAGTACGCAAGAGTTGCCATCGAAAGTGGAGTATGGTGGAGGCAGTGAGGAGTAGATGTGCACAAGCTGAAGTCGCGTACGATTCCACGCCAAATGAAGAAAGGACTGAAGGAATTGAAACGAAAGCACCGGAAGGAGTGGTGGAAGAAGCATTCCAAATGCGTATTGTTCGTTCTTATCGGAGTCTTGGCTGTTATCGGAATTGTTCTTTTAATTCTGTCTATCATTCAGACGATCAAACTGAAGCAGATAGCAACAGTGCGCAGCAAAGAGGACTGGGATGCTATCGACGACTCCATTCGCCACGTCGTTATCCCAGACAACAGTTGCAACACCAATGATTTCATTACTCTGAATCTCGCCCATCTAACGAAGGTGAAGACTCTCACAATCGGGGATTCGAGTCTTGCATATGTATCCACTGTGAGTATGATTAGCATGCCCTATTTGGAGAGTGTGGTCATTGGTAAGAGCACCCTGACCCACTATCCACACTCCGTGAACATGGATACAAACCGTCACTTCTACTTGAAGGATTGCAAGTCACTAAAGGAGCTGAGAATTGGGAGTTACTCCTTTTCTGACTATTACTCCCTGTCCATTGAGAACAACCCTTCACTGGAAGTCATCGAAATTGGGGACAGGAGCAAGTATCGCGAGAGCTCCAACTTCTATTACGGGTCACTTTCTATCGCGAGTTCGTACTCTCTTAATGGGGTGTAATGGAATAGACGTGACGAACTTGAAGACTGCTTTCTTTGGAAACAATGCCTTCTATGCGACCAACCGTGTTGTTTTCGAGAGTGGCATTTCCTCTCTTGAGTGATGAGCAGACTTGCCGGAATTGGAATCCATCGAAATGGGCTACGACGCCTTTCTCTTCAGGGATAACCAGTATTCTCAGTTGGTAATGCAGAGTGGTGAGCGAGGAGGGTGGGTTATGAATAGATCTGCGCAAACTGAGTACCATCACCACCGTGAGAGAACTGTACGGAACGTACAGCTACACCTTCAATCTCCCGCATTATGTGTTGTTGTATAGTAGTATCGCATCCTTTTGGTGATATGCAGACATGCCTTCAATCACTACAGTGTCTCTCCCAATGGCATTCAAGCATGTCGTATCCAAGTCAGTATTCAGTGATACTGCTTTTTCTCCTTTCACAATTAGATGTTGGTGCTCTTTCCCACTACATCTAGCGCACTGGTTGATAAGCGCGCGATTCTCAGTGGAAGTGAATTCCATTGTTATCCATTCATCTCTTTTCTAGATACAAGTCACCTTTACGCTCTATTGCACATCTCCATCCCCCAACTACCCCCCACTTTCCACACCCCCAGCACCCAATCCCCCCTTCCAATTCTTTCTCGTTTGTCATGTATAAGCTACGTTGTGCGGTTTGCCCTACCTGTTTGCACATCATTCATAGGTCCAGAACTACCACTGGGGTTGTAAGGGGGACAAGAGCGTTGTCGCAGAACTGAAGGTGATCTTCGCTCCTTCGATGTGACGCACTAGAAGGACGACGATCCCGCCTACCCTGTCAGCAACACTGAGCATTACGCCGAATACTGGTTTGGATATCTATTCTCTATCAACCCTAGGTTTGGCACTCACGCGAGCGGTCCTTCCGAGGTGCTGGTGGATGGAAAGTACCAGACCCTGAAATCCTTTATCGAAGTGCGTGCTATTCTCTGATCTGAGGAATAGGAACACCCCGAATGCTTGGGAACGAGCCTCGGGAAGAAGAACATGGAGCTTCCTTTCTTGTCGAAGGTGCTGTCCGTGGAGACGGCTCTCTCGATCCAGGCACACCCGGACAAGAAGCTCGCAGAGATACTGCATCGCGAAAAGCCAGATATGTACAAGGACGACAACCACAAGCCCGAAATGGCGTACGCCTTGACTCCCTTCGTTGCCATGTGCGGATTCCGTCGCGCCGAAGTGATCGTGCAGCATCTCCACGAGTGCACCTATCTCCGCCAGCTGATTGGAGAGGATGAGTGCCAGCGCTTTGAAGAGGTGGTGAAGTCCGGAAAGCCGACCAAGGACGCTCTCCACGCGCTGTTCACTGCATACATCGAGGCGGATCCCGAGAAGTCCGTGGAACAGATTAATGCCTTCAAGGCGCATCTCGACGGCAAGAAGGACGTGAGCTTCATCGAGCAGTGGGTGCGTCGCTTAATGGACACCGTGGCTGTGCTTCTTCTCAATGATGATTAGTACCCGACGGATTGCGGCGTGTTTGCCCCCTATCTCCTGAACGTCATCGTGATGAACCCCGGCGACTCCATCTACATGGGAGCGGACATTCCTCACGCCTATCTGCAGGGAGAGATCGTGGAGAGCATGGCGTGCTCGAACAATGTCGTGCGCGCGGGTCTGACGCCGAAGGCGATCGACAAGGAGACGCTGCTGAGCATGCTGACCTACGAGTAACGAGTCAGTGGGTGGGTTCAATCTAGGTGCGGAGACGTGCATGTGATTCATCCCAGAACGATCGACGAGCACTTGGCGGTTGTCGAGACTCCGGCTACGGAGTTCATGCTGGAGGTGTTCACGGTGAAGAAGGGCGAGACGGCGACGATTCCCACCCTTTCGGTTCCTCGCATTCTGATTGGTTTCAAGGGAGTTGGGAGAGTGAGCGTGAACGCAATGGAAATGAAGTGAGGACGGAATAGGAGGTTAAGGGGTAGGCGTGGAACCATTCTCTTCCAGAGCGCCAATGTGGATGCCACCCTTACGGCAGAGGAGGACATGACTGTGTATGCTACGCACGAGCGTGTGTAAATGCTGTTTTCAACAAAGCAAACTAGTCACTGAAGAAAAGATTCGCTACACCCTACAAACTCAAACAACAACATCAAACCCACCTTCAAATACTGAACAATCTCATTCATACCCATCTTCGATTTACCGTACATACGGTCCACAAACACGATCGGAACTTCGCCAATCGAATAATTCAACTTGTGAGCACGAACGATCACTTCCATCTGGAACACATAACCCTTGCTCTCCATCAGTTTCATTATCTTCTCAAACACCTCGCGCTTGAACAAACGGAAACTACCAGTCAGGTCACTCACGCCAGGGTTCAGTAACGTATCCGCGATGAAATTCGCAACACGCGATGTCAATTTACGCTGGAAATTCCAGCCATACACTCCACCTCCAACGATGTAACGACTTCCAGTCACCACGTCGAAATCGCCCTCCTTCTGTTTCGATATCATCACAGGCATGTATTTAGGCTACATCTCAACATCCCCACACTCTCGTACGTGATGGGACAAGTCAGCATCCATCAGAAACACGAAATCACCACGAACCAACTTCAATCCATCCATATATGCACTTCCCAATCCCAATTTGCCACTACGCTTCAGTATACGGATCTTCTCTTCGCCAAACACTCTCTATTCCATCACTTACACCCATACACTCATCCATACACGCAATTCAACAGCAACTTCATATGTTCCATCAGGAGAGTTGTCTTCCACTACTATCACTTCGTAACTGTAACCCCTTCAATTTCAACCATTCCATTTCATATCGTACCCTGAACTCATCGCTTTGTCTATCATGTATATACACAACGGCAAGTTCTCACGCTCGTTGTATCTGACACATCAATCACACCATCACACGCATACGTCGGCAACAACACCGAATATTGGGGATGTGAACTCATAGGAATCGAAACGGTGAAGAAAATGAATGAAAACGAAATACAATCGTCAATAATACGGACGCATCCTCGCATAATCTTCCATTCAAACCCCGAATAACAGAGGAGTGGGGTCGAATTGAGGACTAATGTGGTTCCCCTTTTCCATTCTTGTTTCATTCACAATTATCTCGATTCTTAACATGCTTTCTAGGTATTGATGTTGTTGAAGAGGGATGATGTTGCAGATTCGCTTCTAAGACCCTTGTGTCGGCTCGCGCTCTTGGTGCTCGTTCTTTCGCTACCTACTTCAGTAAGGATCACGAGTGGATTGAGGTATTGCTGTTGATGAATTGAGTTGATAATGATAGTACACCGCTGGAAAGCCCGCTGTTGTTGGTATTACTGACTACGCTCAGCACTCTCTTGGTGATATTGTGTACATTGAGTTGCCTGAGGTGAACAGCACGATCAACGCTGGGTGGGTTGTGTGTTGTGTTGTTTGAGAGTAAGTGATTCTTTCTCTTCTGTGGAGTCTGTGAAGGCTGCTTCTGATGCTTTCTGCCCCGCGACTGGCAAGGTTCTTGAGGTGAACACTGTGAGAGTGTTGTTGTGTTATGAGTGTTAGGCTCTTTCTGAGACTCCTTCTCTCGTGAACGAGTCTCCGATGGAGAAGGGTTGGTTCATGAAGTTGGAGGTGAGAGTTGTTTGTGTTTGTGAGTGTTAGCTGTCGAACCCTGACGAGTTGAAGGGTCTGATGGACAAGGCTGCTTATGATAAGTTCTGCAAGGAGGCTGAACACTAAATGATGAAACCCGATTGGGACGCTGTGTTTGTTGAAAACAGAGTATAACCGCTGCGTATCCAACTGGTTCAATTCCCTCTCGCCTAGCTGCATAAATGAACGCCCGGACTCTTCATTGCTCTTCACGCTCTCGTAGTCCTGCCAGTACTGCTTAATGTACTTGAGAAGGTACACGTTATTCGTGTGCTCAATCATGTTCTTGACGGCCTCGTTCACCTTCCTGCTCATCTCCTCCTTCTCCTTTTCATCCTCGATCCCCGAAATATCGCTCGCCGTTCTCGACCGCGTGCCGTTCACATTGGTCACAGAACTCCAGTACTTCCACTTCGTCATCTCGTACTGCTCGATGATAATGTCGCCTCTCATGAAGCTCAGATAGCACATGCTCATCAGCAGAAGCATATACTACACGTCACCCGTCCCACCAAAGCGCACCTCGCATATGCCGCGAGCGAAGTTCAGAAGACTACAATGAGGGTAGTAGCGCAGAATCGTCACTATGAATCAGGTCATTGTTCGCACGAAGGACTCGACGTGTTCGCCTGATCCTGCTTCAGGAAGCAGTAATCCTCCGACGTGAGGGTGAAGCAGAGATCCATCGGGACGATTTGGGCTGAACGTGAGAAACAAGGAATCACACCCAACCAGGACAGTCCTTCACGTAATAGAGCAACCCGAAGGCTAGGGCGAAGATCCACGAGCAAATCATGTATATGATCTTCCTCCACTTCTGCTTCTCCCACGTGGACTTGAGATACAACTTGCTGCAGACCACGTCGATGAAGAGAGCGATGCATCCATACAGCGCCAGCTTTGTGGTAACCTGCACATCAGAGAGGAACCCAGTGCATACGGAGCTGTGGAAATCGGGGTAGTTGAGAATATCGAAGAGACTGGTCACCACGAAGCAAATGTTACTGTGCGTGATGAAGATAAAGATGAGCTATGGGTCATGTCCGTCCAAGAAAGATACGAGATGAAGGAAATCAAACACCGCACGATTGAAAATGTTGGGAATGACGAACTGAGCATACGACCAGTTTGTAAACATATAGTACATAGAAAAGATCAGCCACGGGAAAAAGGACACGAGTGTGCTCGCGACGAAAATGACCCGGTTGTATCCCTCCCTCCCCACCTCCGACAGATATGGAAATAGGCATCCGCCCTGGAATCTACACGTGAGCAGAGGCACAAACAGCGCACTCATTGAACACCGCACTGAGAACGTTCATCAGGATGCTCGGAAGCAGGAGGCAGTAGAGAGCAATGTAGGTGCCATTCAGCTCGCAAAAGTAGAACATTCGCAGTCCCACCTTCTTCAACCGCACAATAAGGCTGTCGTGTTCTTTTATTTCCAGTCGATCGAACACAAAATCAGCGCTATCCATCAAGACCGATTATTCTCTGCGACAAAAACCGGAAGAGAAAGGACGGCGAAACTCCCAAGTCGAATCCAACAAACAACACAACTAAAAGCACAAACTAGTCACTGAAGAAAAGATTAGCAACACCCTACAAACTCAAACAATAACATCAAACCCACCTTCAAATACTGAACAATCTCATTCATACCCATCTTCGATTTACCGTACATACGGTCCACAAACACGATCGGAACTTCGCCAATCGAATAATTCAACTTGTGAGCACGAACGATCACTTCCATCTGGAACACATAACCCTTGCTCTCCATCAGTTTCATTATCTTCTCAAACACCTCGCGCTTGAACAAACGGAAACTACCAGTCAGGTCACTCACGCCAGGGTTCAGTAACGTATCCGCGATGAAATTCGCAACACGCGATGTCAATTTACGCTGGAAATTCCAGCCATACACTCCACCTCCAACGATGTAACGACTTCCAGTCACCACGTCGAAATCGCCCTCCTTCTGTTTCGATATCATCACAGGCATGTATTTAGGCTACATCTCAACATCCCCACACTCTCGTACGTGATGGGACAAGTCAGCATCCATCAGAAACACGAAATCACCACGAACCAACTTCAATCCATCCATATATGCACTTCCCAATCCCAATTTGCCACTACGCTTCAGTATACGGATCTTCTCTTCGCCAAACACTCTCTATTCCATCACTTACACCCATACACTCATCCATACACGCAATTCAACAGCAACTTCATATGTTCCATCAGGAGAGTTGTCTTCCACTACTATCACTTCGTAACTGTAACCCCTTCAATTTCAACCATTCCATTTCATATCGTACCCTGAACTCATCGCTTTGTCTATCATGTATATACACAACGGCAAGTTCTCACGCTCGTTGTATCTGACACATCAATCACACCATCACACGCATACGTCGGCAACAACACCGAATATTGGGGATGTGAACTCATAGGAATCGAAACGGTGAAGAAAATGAATGAAAACGAAATACAATCGTCAATAATACGGACGCATCCTCGCATAATCTTCCATTCAAACCCCGAATAACAGAGGAGTGGGGTCGAATTGAGGACTAATGTGGTTCCCCTTTTCCATTCTTGTTTCATTCACAATTATCTCGATTCTTAACATGCTTTCTAGGTATTGATGTTGTTGAAGAGGGATGATGTTGCAGATTCGCTTCTAAGACCCTTGTGTCGGCTCGCGCTCTTGGTGCTCGTTCTTTCGCTACCTACTTCAGTAAGGATCACGAGTGGATTGAGGTATTGCTGTTGATGAATTGAGTTGATAATGATAGTACACCGCTGGAAAGCCCGCTGTTGTTGGTATTACTGACTACGCTCAGCACTCTCTTGGTGATATTGTGTACATTGAGTTGCCTGAGGTGAACAGCACGATCAACGCTGGGTGGGTTGTGTGTTGTGTTGTTTGAGAGTAAGTGATTCTTTCTCTTCTGTGGAGTCTGTGAAGGCTGCTTCTGATGCTTTCTGCCCCGCGACTGGCAAGGTTCTTGAGGTGAACACTGTGAGAGTGTTGTTGTGTTATGAGTGTTAGGCTCTTTCTGAGACTCCTTCTCTCGTGAACGAGTCTCCGATGGAGAAGGGTTGGTTCATGAAGTTGGAGGTGAGAGTTGTTTGTGTTTGTGAGTGTTAGCTGTCGAACCCTGACGAGTTGAAGGGTCTGATGGACAAGGCTGCTTATGATAAGTTCTGCAAGGAGGCTGAACACTAATTGCAATCCCATTATGAATGACAAGTGTTGGTTAACAAACACGTGACTAAAACTCCTCTTCCTTAGCAATGCCTTCCTGCACAAGGAAGGACTTGAAGCCCTCCAAATCCTTCCGCGCAAAAGGAACGTCCAACTGCAACTCGGGCAAGTCCTTTTCGAGACGGCGTATTCCCAGAATCAGTTGGTGATGAGGAACCACGCCCTTCGCCACCGCCTCCTTCAGCAACGTCTTTGCCAGCTCCATCGTCTTCTCGTTTCCATCCATCGCGATCTCCACCGTCTTCTTCACGAACTCATGCAGGTAGTGCGGAACCGCCAGCTCGCGAACGCACTTCAAACACTACGCATTGATGCCATGTCTCGCTCCTACCTCCTCCACGTCGTGAGAACCGTAGTACTCTCGAATCGCGTCCAAGAAGAGATTGCGCGTCACCGACAACTCCTCCAGCGAAGCGACGCCCGCCCCCCAGATGTGCTCCATCATCTCCAGCGAGTGCGGCACGTTCAGAAGGTCCTCCGTCTTCTGCAGAATGCTGCGGTCGTATTCCACCAGCACCTCGTCTCTCAGGATGATCGGAGGCACGACCTCGTCGGCAATCGCTCTCGCCAAGAACTTGCTCAAGTACTACGAGTGAACGGGAACGCATGACATAACCTCGCGAACGTTCGGGCAGTCCAAAACCAGATCGTTTACGCGAGAGAAGAGCTTCTCAAAGCCCAGGGTGAACGATCCCTCGGACACGATGCTGCCGCACCCCACTGCAAAAAGGCGAGAGACGAGCTCTCGCTCCCTGTCGTCGCGGTCCAGAGACAGCGAAACGGAGCGCATCACAATCTCGTAGGCGAAACGCGACGCGTTCAGCTCCAGTATACAGCTACGGATGACGTGGCCTCCCAAGAAGCGACTTCATAAACTCCATTGCATCGCTCGTAACGAAATACTCACGAAGAGCCTCATCCAACTGCGCCTTGTATTCCTCAATCGTTATCCAGTGGTCAATCGAGTTCATGGGACTCATGGGACTCACAAAGCCGTCAACGTCCTATGACATGAGCCAACCACAACACCGAGCACCGAAGAGTAGCCAGAGTCACCCGTCGCCGAAGCGGCAATACGCTCAACGCCCTCGGATTCAGCAGCACGACTATTCTCCTTGGCGTCCGAATAGAGGCTGTGGATTCTCTGAATGCGTTCCTTGGACTTCTCTGTAACGTAACCATACACTGCAATGTCTGTACGCGATAATCGACTATGAATGGGCATATCCATCTCTGATTCGTGAGGATTAGGTACAACGGATGGATAGAAAAAGAGCACTACGCAAAACGAATTAGATCAATTCCTTTTCTGCCCTTCCTTCCTCCGTTCTTCGCTCCCCAACGCCCAGCACCGACATCCCTCCTCCATGATCCTCCCTTCGCTGCTATCGTCCACCCGATGGGAGGGGAGGAGGGCGATCCGAGAAAAGAAAAAAGCGCCGAGAAGGTGGATCGAACACCTGACCTTATGATCTTCAGTCATACGCTCTCCCAACTGAGCTATCTTGGCTACTGGTCGCAGCCCTCCCCTACACCATATAAGACGAGTTCCCATAACACGCGAAACAGCACAAAAACAATGAGAAACTGCCGTACGTACCAGATCGATGGCGTCATCGACATTCTTCGCAACAAGGACTGCGAGTTCGACCCCGAGCCCACCACCATTCCATACGTAGCTCCGTATCCCGCCCTGAATGATAGGAATTCCGAAAGAACTGCGCCGAGTGGAAGGAATGGCCCGCGGTCGTGAGCAAGGACGATGTGACCTACTCGTACAGCGACTACTACGCGGAATCGCTCAAGTTCCCGCGCTCGCCTCCATCAACCGTAGGTTCGCGAAGGCGCTTCTGAAGGTTGGAATGCAACCGCACGATGTGTGCGCGATGATCGGTTTCAACTCTCCTGAGTACTACTTCAGCTTGCAGGGAACGTGGCTGAGCGGCGGCGTCACTGCGGGCATCTACACGACGAATTCGGCCGAGGCGTGCGCCTACGTGCTGAAGCACTCGGAGGCGAAGGTGTGTGTCTGTCAGAGCGGCAAGTCCGCGATGAAGATCGCGTCGATCTGCGACAGTCTGCCCCAATTGAAGGCTATTGTCGTCTACTGGCCTGACGAGGACATGCCCGTTCTGGAGGACTGCGAGGGCGTTTGCGCTTCCTGCTGGCGTGAGTTCTAGAGAGCGAAGCTCTACCGCTGGGATGAATTCCTCGAAATTGGAAAGGACATTCCCACGGAGAAGGTGGACGAGCGCATCGACGCGGTCCAGCCCGGTAGTTGCGCAACCCTGATCTACACGTCAGGCACCACGGTAATCATTCCCGCATGTTCTCACTCCAGGGCGACCCCAAGGGCGTGATGTGCTCGCACGACGCCTGCATGACGAACGCGCTGAACATCCGCTACTACCTCCAGCTCAACGGCGAGGACCGCTTCGTGTCCTTCCTGCCCATGAACCACATCGCGGCGCAGTACGTCGACACCATGATCCCCGTGCGCAATCGCATCACCATGTACCTCGCTCGTCCCGACGCGCTCCGTGGCTCCCTTGTCGCCACGCTGCGGAAGGCGCGACCCACCTTCTTCGTCGCGGTCCCGCGCGTGTACGAGAAGTTCATGGAGAGTATCCGTGCCGCCAACGCGCAGGCGCCCGTAGCCCCTCGTTCGCCGCCTCAGTCGTAGTACTGGAAGCAGTACCTGATCAGCTGGTTCGAGTGGATCGGTCTGCGGGCGTGCAAGACGCGCCAGTACGGGCAGGTGTTCACGCCGCCGTACTTCTACTCGCTCGCCAAGTCGATGGCGTTCGACGTGATGAAGGAGAAGCTGGGTCTGGACAAGTGAATGTCTGGCGCGCCTCTCACGCGTAGAACGCGTCTGTGCATCGTCTCCGCCGCCCCCGTGACCGACGAGACGATCAACTTCTTCGCCAGCTACGACTTCCCCGTGTACGACCTGCTCGGACAGTCCGAGGGCACCGCGCCCATCTGCACGAACACCCTCACCGAGCAGCAGTGGAAGGTGCGTGCGACTGTGTCGTGTGACACGTAGATCGGCACCGTGGGTCGTCCGCTGCGGGGCGTGGAGGTCAAGACCGATCCGGACAACGGCGAGTTTATGTACCGTGGTCGTAACGTGATGATGGGGTGAGTGCTGGCTGTGTGAGTGAGTTGTAGCTATCTGAAGTCGAAGGAGGACACCTTCGCGGCGATCGACGAGGAGGGCTGGCTGCACAGCGGCGACCAGGGCGTGATCGACGAGGACGGCTTCGTGACCATCACGGGTCGGCTGAAGGAGCTGATCGTGACGGCTGGCGGCGAGAACGTGTCGCCCGTGCCGATCGAGAACAAGATCATGGAGCTGTGTCCGGTGATCGCCAACTGCGTGGTCGTGGGCGACAAGCGCAAGTTCCTGTCGTGTCTGATCTCGCTGAAGACGGAGGTGGATCCGCTGACGGGCGAGCCGAGCCAGCAACTCGCGTCCTCGGTGGTGGAGCGTCTGCGCGCACTGGGCAGCAACACGACGACGGTGGAGGAGGCGCAGCAGGACCCGATCGTGAAGAAGATGATCAACGAGGCAGTGGATGGCTACAACGCGGTGGCGATCTCGCACGCGCAGCAGCTACGCAAGTGGACGCTGATGGGAAGAGATCTGTCGCTGGGTCACGGAGAGCTGACGGCGACGCTGAAGATGAAGCGCAACGTCGTGCACCAGCACTACGAGAAGGATATCGAGTCGATGTATACAGAAAACAAGTAAGACACTCCATGTGTTTGTTAAGCATGCAACAGTTGAAACAGAGTACCCGAAAGCAAGGGTCACCTCTGGGAATATCTGCGCGCCACAGGCGCACGAGAACCGTCATTCAGTTCAAAGGAACTGTCCGTCCGTTTGCGCACAACCAACCCACTCCCCCGGGAGTTGGACTGGATGTCGGAGATAGAAATCCTTGAGGAAGGGATGCTACCCTTTATCTCGCTACCCGTCAGGCAACACAACGGATCAAACCTGCTGTCAATTCCGTATGACGTACGCAGCTCCTCTTCGTTGGAAAACACGCGGCACGGAGTGATGTACTGAAACGACTTTCTGCACTCCGGGCAATGATTCGACTTCTAACCGTTAGGCGGGGACGTGACGAGCTACGGCAGCCCATTGCTGGATGCACTCTAAGCAAAACGTGTGTTTACAGCAATCGATCCTCCCTCCTTCTGTTATGGGATTAAGGCATATGGCTATACATTATACGTGTACCATTATAGGCTACAGCATACGTTCTCCGACACTATGGGGCATTCTTTGTAAAAGCCAAAAATCTGTCCAACAAGCTGAAAGATAGACATGGGCAAGACCTCCCGTTTTGATAATACGGAACTTTGCGGTGTGGCGTTCGTTAAGTAGGGTTGGGGAAGTATTCGGGTCAGGGTTTATAGAATCGGGTCTGTTCCGACCCCTGTTCTTACTCCTTTTCTCTCCCGATCGGTGGCTTTTGTCCGGAATTGGGACGGGAGTAAGTCGGTAGCAACTCGTGTTCCACAGTTTAGCGAAAAGGCGACGCAAAACGCCTCTCCTCTCTATCACAAATCAAACAAACACGCACATGCTACAACTACCCCTTTCTGTTCGTTTCGAGCGTAAAAGGAATGGTGTCAAGAGTTATCACATAGCGAGAGGCAAACGGGAAAAAGATACGAGCCACATCCTGCTGGCTCAGCTGCTGGCTGATCGGAACGTACAGGTAGCCCGCAACATCCTTCTTCTCGATATCAAATGTGATATAGGGAGAGTGCAGCACCTCGTACTGGATCTCAGGATTCACGAGAACACTTCTCAAGAACGTCTACTCCTCACGCGCACCGCTCACACCAACGTGTTCTCGCCACGTCCCTCGACGCAAATCCTGGAACTTGCTCCAACAGCCCTCCGGCTCGAATCCACACAAATTGCACTCCTTCGCCAGAATGCCGTCCGCGCACGGAAGAGGAGGAAGGATGATTATTCGGTTTAGAATCTGCGAAACCCGCATAAGGGTGCTAATCTCGATTTCCGGACTCTGAGCTACACCTCACGCGCCACGCCCACGCTCACCTCCGATGTGATTCACAGTGATGTACCGGTTGTTCACATCCGAGTAGTAACCGTTCTCCTCCCAATCGACAACACGCATCTCGTTGAACAAGTAGATCTTGTTGTTCCGTCCCCGCACGTGGTTGTTGTGCACCATCACCAGGTAGTTCGCTACGCGTGAGCAGCACCCTGCATCTCACACGATAAATGTCGCCGAAGAACTGGCGCGTCTTGTAGTACTCGATGCCCTCCTGGAAGAACTTCGTGCCCAGCTTCTTCGCCTTCAAACTCGAAAACGTCTTGTTTGCAATCAGCACGTTCAGAATCGTCTTGTCCGTCTTGTCAGGATACCACTGGAGCGACTCGTAAATCGTGTTGAACAAGGCGATGGCCGGGTCCGACGACGTGATGTACATGAATCCCGTCCCGTACTCGCCCTTCACATTCTCCGACAGGAGGTGACTATCCTCCTTGTTCGGAATGTTCCGCAGCGGGTTCATGAACAGCATCACGTCGATATCACTGTATAGTACATTGTAGCCGTAGGCAAGGACCATGTTGATCATGCTCGTCTTGATGAGCATGAACCGGTTTTCCTCCGTCTGCAAGGCGGACACTCCAGGACGAGGGCGGCTCGAGTCCTTCAGCAAGTAAACCGGAATGTTCCGCAAATACAATTCCTAGCCCTCACAAGTTACTTTCACACGTACCATGTACACTTCCTGATCGGTAACGAACGCCAGGAAGTTCGTAACCTTCTTCTTGAGAAGGCTCTGATAAAACATCAAAAACAGTGGCAGGTATTCCATGTTCGTGTACGAAATCATGATCTCCTGATCCCTCGACTTCCATCGCAAGAGGGACGAAATGTCGTTCTTCCTCTCCAGAAACTCGCGCTCCTCCTTTCGAAACTGGTACATGCCGTCCGTGATCACAAGATCGGTGATCGAAATTACGCTCAAGCCCTGCTCCGTGCAGTAAATCGAACTCCCGATCGTGCTCCTCGGTTTCTACGCATCAGCAGTGCAGACCACGTCTACGAAGACATTATTGGACGCTAGAATGATAGATAGAGTGAGCACGAACAATGTCAAGAGAGTGGCGATCACGTTCTTGTTCTCGAAGCGCTTCGAGCTCTTGGGACCCTCCACACTCTCTAGAATGATGTTCATCCTAAAGCGAGCAAATCTGTGTGACACAAAACACTTGCAGAGGCACAACTTAACATACACTCCCTTACAGCTTATCGAGGAAGCGATCAGGAGTAGGAACTTCAGGAGCGAGACCCTTACGATTACGAATGGACTTGACCATTTCGTTGGTCTTGGTTCCCTCGGTGAGAGGGTCACCTCCGTTGTACGCCTGCCAGTGAGAGAACACGCACTGAGGGAAGGCCTGTCCAGCGGTGGCGCCACGCAGATCCTGCGTGAAGCCGAAGGACTCGGCGACGGGCAGGTACGACTTGATGTTCATCATGGGGGTACCCACCTCATCGATTTCCTCGAACACGTGACCACGTCTGCGGGTCAGCACACCGTAGATACCGCCGGACACGGCTCTCGGCACCTGGATCTCGCACAGGAACACGGGCTCCACCAGAATGGGCTCGGCAGTCAGCATCGTGCCCAGCACCACACGACGAGCGGGAGGCATGATCTGACCCATACCACGGTGGATGGAATCCGCGTGCAGCGTCACATCCATCAGCTTGCACAGCACGTTGCGGATGGGCTCGTCGCACATCGGACCAGCGGAGCAGGCAGCGCCGAAGCCAGCCACCACGGACTCCTTGATTTCGTTCAGGTACTGCACTCCGTGCGTCGCATCGCAGAACAGGTTGGGACCGTTGCCGTCGGGACCGAACGCCCAGATCTTACGCATCAGCTCCACGTCCATGCCGTAGGTCGTGCTCAGGTAGCGCGCGCGCTCCTTGAACTCCTGCTCGGGGTTCACCTTCTGGTCCTCGATCTCCTGCGCCAGACCCTCGGGCATCGGCTCCACGTTCACGTACAGACGGTTGTGCTTGTTGGGCGACTTGGCGAGACCGGGCTCGGTCGTGGCCTGGTTCACGGATTCGCGGAAGGCGACCACGGGCGGCGAGATCTTGATGGGCGTGCCCTTCATGAAGTCGTCCTGAAGATCCTTCAGGCAAATCTCCAGGTGCAGCTCACCGGCACCGGCGATGATGTGCTCGCCAGCCTCCGTGTTCGTGATCACGACCATGGGGTCGGACTTCGACAGACGCTTCAGACCCTCCACCAGACGAGGCAGATCGCCGGGGTTCTTGGGCTCCACAGCCACACGCACGACGGGGGACACGGAGAACTTCATCATCTTGATGGTCATGGCGGACTCGCAGTCGGTCAGCGTGGCCTGCTTCAGGATGTACTGGTCCACACCCACCAGACCGCACGTGTTACCGCAAGGAATATCAGCCACCTGCTCCACGGTACGACCCATCATAATCACGGTACGCTGCACCGACTTGATCAGCAGATCGCTCTTGTTCTCGGCGCTGTACTTGGGTCCCAGGATGCGCACCTTCTGGCCCGAGCGGATGATGCCGGAGAACACACGACCGAAGGCGTAGAAACGGGACTGGTCGGCGGTGGGCACCATCTTCGACACGTACATCATCAGGCAGCCGTTGGGGTCGCACTTCTTCATCGCGGTGCAGGCCTCGTCGTCCTCAGGTCCGTCGTACAGCAGAGGAGCACGGTACTTCTGCGCGTCCACGGGGGACGGCAGGTGCAGCACGATCATCTCCAGCAGAGCGTCGGCAGCGGGCAGCCACTTCGACATCACGCGCTTCACCAGAGCCTTGTCGCGCAGGTCCTTCTCCTCGGAGGTCAGCGTCACGCCCAGCGTGTCCAGCATCTTCATGTACTTCTCCGTGCGGCCCTCGCTCAGCGCGCGGTACAGACCGTACACGGGGTCCAGCACGAACTGCACGAACGCGCGCTTCAGAGGCTTCTTGCCCTGAGCCTTGCGCTCGTCCTTCTTGTCCGTCTTCGCCCACTTCTTGTTGTCCGCGTCGAAGAAGTAGTCGCCCCACAGACGCTCCATCATCTTCGTCTCGTCGATACCGAACTTCTTCGCGTACAGACGAGCGAACTTACGCAGAGTGAAACCCCACTGCTGCAGACCGGAGCCGAAAGCCACCGTACCCTGGTTCGGGTACACCTGGATGTCGCCCACAGCCTCGTCGGGGTACGTCGCGATGATCACGTTCACCGACTCCACGGACTTCATCAGCTTGTGGTACGCCTCCTCGGGGTCCAGCTGAAGCTCGGCGATCACACGATCCAGCTTGTTGCACATCAGCACGGGGCGGATACGCTCAGCCAGCGCCTGGCGCAGCACGGTCTCGGTCTGGACGCACACTCCACCGACGGAATCCACCACCACCAGAGCACCATCGGTCACACGAAGGGCGGCAGTGACCTCAGAAGAGAAATCGACGTGTCCCGGAGAGTCGATCAGGTTGATCAGGTAGGAGTTCTGCTTGATCTCAATATCCTCCTCCGTCACGTCTCCCTCCTCGTTGGGGTTCGCGGGGGCAGCCACGGGCGCCTGCTTATCGATCGTCTCGGGATCGTACTCGAAGTACAGAGAAATACCGGTCGACTTGATGGTAATGCAACGCTCCTGCTCATCAGCACGGGTATCCGTGAAACGGGCGTCACCAGCGGCCTTCTTCGAGATAATACCGGCCTTAGACACGAGAGCATCAGTAAGGGTGGACTTACCGTGATCGACGTGAGCGACCACAGAAAGGTTACGAATGTTGTGGGTCATATTCATCATATGACGGATCTGATCGATGGTGAAGTTGACCTACGTCGCCGTTAGTCCAGCGCAAGCAGCGGCACAAAACCCACCATTTTCGAGACTATCCAAGTAACGCGATAAGACTTTTGTGACGCACGAGAGTTTGTGGAATGCCCTTCACACGGCGGAATCTTCCAGCGTTTCGTCCCCTTCCACTCCCGTGGGGATTCAGAGTGCATCGTCGGTCGTGTAATGAGAACGAGTGGTGAGTGCAGTGTGGAGAGGAGTGTAGTGCGTGGGAGAGTGCAGTGGGCAGTGAAGGAGAGAAGAGGGGTGATGGGTGGAAGAGAGAGGAATGGTGTGTGCATTCGATTATGCG
>ERZ1106923.251-NODE-251-length-23603-cov-166.708255_pt1 | contig 23603 bp, 23 predicted proteins | sample MGYA00403657_ERZ1106923 | MGnify/ENA primary metagenome ERZ1106923 (study PRJEB35170, sample SAMEA104062425) | human gut metagenome | biome: human gut; feature: human-associated habitat; material: faeces | place: Denmark | collected 2012-06-19 ...
GGTTTGCGAACTGTTTAAAATAATCATCGTGTTCAATCAATTCCATTATTTCAGAGCGTTCTTTGGGAATCGGTAAGTCTGCGGCTTGCCGATTTTCTTTTAAATCAGGATTACAAGGTGCATAAATTTGAACTTCATCTAAATAACCAGCGGCTTGCATCAATTCTTCATAAGTAACACCATTATATGCCTTGGAGGCTATTTTTTTTAAAACGGCAGGAGTGGGTTTCCGCTCTCCTTTAATAAATCGAGTAATTGTGCTTGAACCAATTCCACAATGAAGGGCAAATTGGTTTTGAGTTCGTTCGCCTTTTGCTGCATTTAACAATTCTATGAATTTTGTATTATCAATCATTTTGTTGATCCTCCAAATTCATTATATTGCCATTCGGGAACAAATTCAAAGTTTTTTTTATATTTACTGTTGACAAACGGGAATACATATGATATTATGTTGACGGTTGGTAACATAACCCTTTTTTTATAATCTAACTGTTACCAATAGGAAATGAATATGGAGGTTAATGAGCATGATGGTAGATTTGAGCAAAATGCAGCCGCCAAAGGCTGCAAGCGGCAACGCAGCGAGCGTGGCCGTATCGACGGAGCAGAGCACTCCGTTGGAACTATGGCAGGAAAAGAACTATTTCGAATTACATTCGGAAATTTTGGTGTACGGCAGGGCAACATGCGAAAACCTTTTGCAGATGGCAAAGGGATTGAAACGCATGAACGACGAGAAACTGTTCAAGGCGGGCGGTTATTCTACGTTCGAAGAGTACACGGAAACCGCGCTCGGCATCAAAAAGAGCCAAGCGTACACGTACATAAAGGCGCTGGATACGCTCGGCGAAGAATTTTTCCAGTTGACTGGAAAAATCGGCATTACAAAGATCAGCCTTTTGGCGGATTTGACAGAAACGGAACGGGAAGAACTCACGCAAACGACAGACGTCGAATCGACGACTGTCAAAGAATTAAAGGCAAAGATCGAAGAGTTGCGCGGGGAAGTGGCGGAAAAAGAGAATAAGATCACCGAATTGGAGTGGAACGCCGAGGCGGAACGGCTGAAAACGTCAGAAAATCCCGATCAACCGGAAAATACTGAGGCGCTTTCCGCAGCGCAATCAGCGGCGGAGCAGGCGCAAGCGGAGGCAGAGCGCGCCCGCGAAGAGGCGGACGCAAAGGCAGCGGAGGCTGCACACGCGCGCGCGGATGCAGAGGCGCTGCGCGAAAAGATTAAAAAGTTGGAAGAGGATAAAAAGAAACTCAACGACAAACTGAAAAACCCGCCCGTCAAAGAAGTAGAAAACGCTGAAACAGTCGCGGCCCGTGATAGGGCTATTGCGGAACTCGCGGAAAAGCAAGCGGAGATCGAGCGGCTGAATAAAAAACTACTCATAGCCGACGATGCGGCCATGACGGAATTTAAAATCAAGTTTTCAGATTGGCAGAAACTCGGAAACGATCTATTGGGCGTACTTGAAAAAATGAAAGACGAACTGCGTGAGAAAAGCCGCGCGGCGTTCCTCGCCGTTGTACGGGGGTGGCAGTCATGATCGGAACGGAATTTGTGAAAATGTGCCGTGAGGATATCGAAACGCATAAAGACAGAGAAGTGCTGGCAATGCTGCTGCAAGCGGTCGAAACATTGATCAATGAAAATCCCGGATGCGAAGTGGATCCGAATAAAACGATCGACGGATTATGGAAAGAAATGTACGAGTTTGCGAAGCAAAATACACATTCCAATATCTATATGTTCGATCCCGAAAATGCAAAAAAATTCATCAGCGAACATCTCGGCATGACCGAGCGAAAATTCGTAAATTTGGAGGATTTCATATGATCTTCGAAGGCTACGAATTTGATGCAAGTTACCGCCCTGCGGATTATGAAAGCAGGATCCGCGAAGGGATGCCGTTCGGCGTTGCGTTTTATCTCGATCAAAAATACGTTTTTGATGAGAACGATATATTTCTTCCGGAAAGTCCCAAGAAAGACGGGATCGTGATCTATTGCCCGCAGCACGGAAAAATTTTCGAAGAGGATAAAAAGGCTTTGATGAGCCAAGGCTGCGGCTGTCACGCGGGAAACGTATCGCGGATGCAGGACGTATGCCCGTATGAAAGAAACTGTTCGCAATCATGTTACTTGAAAAATGCAGTATACGAACATAAAGATCTGATCCGCAAGAGCGATATTGCCTTTTACCAGCGCACAAAGCAGGGGATCGTATTGCGAGCGTTCCGAGTCGCCTTTGATTTTTCGGGCGAGAAGTACGAACTTCGCCGCGACGGAGAGATGAGCGAAACCGAATGGCTGCGAATTTTTTATAATGCGAATCGTACAACGGCAATCTATTCGCGGCTAAAATCGAATTACAATCCGTACTCGGGATGTACAACGATCACGGAAAGGCAATGGCGCAAGAAAAAATTATTCCAACGAATTGCAGATTTTAACCTATTGGAGCAGGAAACGAAAGGGACGTTATTGGAAGGCTATACAAAGTATTTCGAATTATCGCAGGGCTACATTACAGACGAAGTACTGCAAGCGGTGCTGCTTTTGGCTCTGTTCGATACGCCCGCATTGAAAGAAGTGATAAAGGCGGGGTATTACGGGATCGCGAAAGACTATATTTTTTCGTTTACCGACGAAGGATCGAATTTCAGGAAAATCATCAAGAAAAGACGTCGCACGCTCAAAGACTTTTTTGAAATTGAGATCTCAAAACTCGACGCGCTGACGAATGAAGAGAAAGCCTCGCTGAAAATAGAGGATATCCCCATAATTCGGCGGCTTGTGAAAGCGGAAATCGGGATCACGCGCGACAAACTCGAAATATGCCGCAATCACCATTTTAATGAATTTGCGGACAGATGCGATGCGGAGCGTCTGCGTCGAACCTTAAAATATTTGAACAGACAGAAAATCTCAAAGCGTGCCGTTTTCGGCGATTACTTCGATTACATAGAGCAGGCAGAGCGTCTGCACCTGAACATGGCAGACGAACAAGTGTTGTACCCGAAAAATTTGAACCGTGCGCACGCTCGGTTATCGAGCCTCGTTCAGTATGAAACCACAAAAGAACTTTACGCCAAATTTGAAGAAAAGGCATCCGAATATCAAAGTTACTGTTTCCGTCAACGAAATATCTCCCTACGCCCGGTACGGACGGTAGCGGAACTGAAATACTATGCGACGTTATTTTCGAACTGTTCGGCGGGGTATGCGGATCGGATCGCTGCGGGTAATTCGATGATTTTTGTGGCAGTGGATCGCCGCCAACCGAAAAAGCCGTTTTATATGCTGGAATATAATCCGCATACGGAGAGGATCGTGCAGTGCCGTGGTTATGGCAACAACGGCGGCCGCGACAGCGATCCGCAGATTGCGAGATTTTGCGAACAATGGCTTTCGTTTATAAAAGAGCGCAAGCAGATTCGCGTAAAGATAGCGGTATAGTCGGCAGGTCATGAAAGCAACACAAAAATAAAATAGGCACGGCAGCATAAAAACTGTCGTGCCGAAGGAGGATAAAAATGCCGAGCGGGATAATAGTAGATGATTTAGATAGAAACGGAAACATGGAAGTGGACGATTTAAAAGGTAACAGCATAATCTTGATCGCAGACACCGGAGCGGATATAGTCATGAAGGGATTTTCAAGACAAAAAAGCGAAACAAAAATGCTCACGGAATGCATCATGGTATTAAGCAGCGAACTGATAAAACATATAAGCAGGAAAGACTTTATCAGATTTCAGAACGAATTGCTGTTGAAACTGGGGGTGTGAAGTGTGTATAAAACATTCGAATACGCAGTCGGGGAATCATGGCTCGTGGGGATGTACGGAAACAAAGCGGTGTACACGATCAAAAAAGCGGAGTTCCGCGCGCGGGACAGGAAAGAGATCTACACGGTAGACGTGGACGGCACGCTGTTTAAGTATACAAGAAACCGCTTGCATTTTATTTTGCATTTAGGTGTGTTCAAGAAATTGAAAAGCGGTACATATTCGAAATACAAGATCCCCGAACCGCCCGCGTCGGTAATCCGCGGCTATTATGCGCAGATGCGAGCGAAAGAGGCTGCGCGCCTCGAACGAATGAACGAAAAACTCGGAGCGGATGCGCGGTATCAGAAGATCCAACAAGAAATATCGGTATTATCCCACGACATAGCGAAAGCGGAATTTAACCGAGGCGATGCGTTCGAGATCCGTATATTAAAAACGAAACTGGACGCAGCGAAACGTGAACGCGCGGCGATACTCACATTATTCGGAATGGATCAGGCTGCGATGCAAAAAAAGGTGCAGTGTAAAGCCTGCGGCGATATGGGATATTTGCCGAACGGCAAGCCGTGCGAATGCGTGGAAAAACACCTTTCGAAAATAATGGAGTATTGGGAGAAGTCGAAAGATGAAAAAGGAGAACGAAAAGCCCGTTGACGAACCGGACGGGGCACAGGAAGAAGAAACACGGGAAGAAACGCCGGAAGAAAAAAGCCGCCGCGAGTGCGCCGTACTTATGGCGCTATGCATGGAAATGTCGGAGCGGATCAGCCAAAGTTTTGCCGCGGATCAGGAATTTATAGCCTTAAACAAAGCGATCGAGGGCGCATATGAAGAATACCGCGCCCTTATGGAAAACGGGAAACATACGAAACGCGCGCGGCGTGAGTTGGAAAAAAGGCAGAATGAACTGAATTATTACTGTTTCTACAAAGATATCAATGCGTATTTATTGACGAATCCGCGCGCGTATGCGTGTATGCTCTGCAAAAACAAACAGTTGATCCCATGGGAAAACGGCGAGCCTATATGCAAATATTTTTTAGAACAGACGGAGGGGAACGATGATAGTTGAAATCGAATACAAGGGGAAAACGAAACGGTATAAACGGGTATCGTCGTCCCGCGCGGCGCGTGTGCGGCGCGTGTATGAAAATTTATTAGGCGGTGCGGTAAACGTGCGTATACTGAAAGAGCGTGAACGCCCGCCATAACAAAGCCCATCCCGCCCCGCATAATCTCCTCGGGGCATAGATAGAACCCTGCGGGTACGCTCATGCCCGCAGGGAAAACGAGTTTTTACCCGAAATTTTCCAGTTGACTGGAAAATTTCGGGCTATGAGCAAAAAGAAATCAGGGAAATTATAAAATCAGGAAATAGAAAACGGAGGAAAACAAAAAATGGCAAATTACAGTAAAAGCAGCGGTTTCGCCCGCTTTTGGGCGGTATTCATGACGATACTGCTGGCTGCAAGTATCTTCTTCGGGATCGTAACCGAGGGTTTTAAAAACTGGGACGCAAGCACGTGGTTTAAAAAGGACGCGGAAAAGGGCACGGTCATAGACGGCGACGGGAACGAGATGAACGGCGACACGGTGTACAATATGCCGTCAAATATGGTATTCCGCCCCGCGCTGCGCGGCGCGACGCCCGCGACGAGCGTGACGATCAAAGCGATCATCGAGCCGTTGGACGCTACAAACCAACTCGTGGATTGGACGATCGCCTTTGTGGATCCGTCTGCGGCATGGGCGAACGGCAAAACGCTATCGGACTATGTGACGATCACGGACACGAACGAACTGACCACGACGGTCACGTTTAAACAGGCGTTCGGCGAGCAGATCATCATCACGGTGACGTCGCAGGATAACCCCGAATATACGGACACCTGCACGGTGGACTGTTCGCAGAAACTCGGTAGCGCATACGTGACGTACGCGGCGGGCGCGGGTTTGGAAGGCGACACGATCGTAACGCTGAACAATGCTACTGGCACCGCCTCGAACTGGGCGATCTTCAAAGCATATCTGTCGAAAGACGGGCAAAAGGCAGCGTCTTTCGCGTATAACACTACCGAGGTGTACACGATTGAAGATACATACACCACAACGGTGAGCATAGCGCCGAGCGCGGCTTTGTTGGCGGAAGCAAAGAAAATCAACGCGAGCGCAGTAAGCGGCAGTTACGACGCAAGCGCGGGGATCACCGCAAACACGGACTTTTTCGCACAACTTCTCGGCGCGGACTTTGCGACCGTGCCCAACCTTTACGAACTCGGCAAAGTGTTGGATAAAAAGAGTGTGGCGCAGCCGTTCGTAGTGACGGTTACGACTACAAGCACGTACACGGAGGACGTGACGGACACTTATTATCTGGCGTACGCGGCAAGCAGTATCGGCAAAGCGGTCACAGGTATCCAGATCGAGGACGGCACGATCATCTTCTAAGCAGGTAAGGAGGGTATTATGAACAAACAGAACAGGGGCGGCGTGATCGCCGCCCCGAAAAAGATCATATCCTTAATTCTTGCGGCGGTCATATTGCTGCTTGCCGCAGGAGTGATCGGATATTACGTATCAAAACCGAGCGGAGGCAGAACGGTCACGGAACTGCCGTCGGTCATGGACGGGGACGGGAACGAACTGGACGGCGGGAAAGTCTACGAATTGCCGAAGGCAATGGTCTTTACGAAAAGTGCGGCGGCGCAGAACTCGGCGTCGGTGACGTTGCAGGCCACCGTTTTACCCGATAATGCAGCGAACAAAACAGTGGATTGGTCGGTTACGTTTAAAAATCCGTCTGCGGCGTGGGCAAAGAATAAAGTGGCGACGGATTATATATCCGTAACGCCGAGCGGCGACGGGAGTACCCGCGCGACGGTGACTTGCCTTGAAAATTTCGGCGAACAGATCCTGATTACGGTCACATCGCGGGATAATGCGGAAGCAAAAGCGACTTGCACGGTAGATTATGCGAGAAAACTTTTGGGCTATAAATTCGGGTTTATTAATGAGGGTATCTCTTCGGATAGGAACGAATGGTTTATGCCTACGCAATATTCAGAAGATAAAGAAGTATTGGAGCAGAGTGTAAAGGTGTCGTTGTATCGGCTGTCTAATTTTGACGGCGGAATGTTCAACGAATATTCCGAAGCATATACCAAGACGTATTTAGATGAAAATACCGCAGGATATTTCGAGATCCGTCCGACGGACGGACTGAAAAACGCGTTGGACGCGAAGATCGGAAGCGGGTTTTCCGCAGAACGGCTGCGAGTGATCACCTCCGATGAAAATATAAATTGCTTATTTGACGCGCAGTTTTGGAACTCGGTGCACCAAAACAATGCGACGATCCGAAACAATATCAGAGAAGCGTTGCTGTCGTATAACGGAACAGCCTACGAGATCGTGCTCATGACAAGACCTGAGCAGGCAGGCGGCAAAGTACTTGCCGTGTTTAACGTAAAATTTGACACGACGCTGTTATCCGAGGAGCGGTCGGTCGATTCGGTGACGCTGGGCGACAGTACGTTGGAATTTTAAAAGGAGTGCAGCATGAAAGGACAGGACAGGGGCGGCGACCGCGCCGCCCCCAAGATCATAACACTTGCGCTTGCGGGATTGCTTGCGCTGACGGCGACGGCGGCGACGGTGATTTTCACTGCGGACAAAGCAGAGGAACTCGGCGGAATATCGGGCGTATATGACGGAGCGGGGAACGAACTGACGAGCGACGGGCTGTTTGAAATGCCCGCAAACATGGTTTTTGCCGTCCCCACGTCGGAGAGCGAAACGGCAAACGCGGGAATCACGGTAACGGCGACGATCAAACCCGACACTGCGAGCAATAAAGCGATCGATTGGGAAGTGGACTTCGAGAACGCGGAAAGCGATTGGGCGCGCGGCAAAGCGGTTGAGGAATATGCAAAAGTAACGCCCGAAAGCGACGGGAGCGCGACGGCAACGGTCGAGTGCTTACAGGCGTTCGGCGAACCGATCAACCTGACCGCGCGCTCGCGGAAATATCCCGACGTAACGGCGGTTTGCAAACTGGACTATATGTCGAAAATGGAAAGCGCGGAACTTGTCGTACGCTCGGGCGAAGAGATTACGGAAACGCTGGATATCAGCGCGTCGGGCAAAGAGTACGTTTTTTCGGTTGAAAACGTCGTTTGGGGCGTCGGAACAATGCAAGATGAAAATGCCCAGACGAATATCGGTATCAGTTATCATACGGATTATTACAACTGGGTAAAAGAGCATACGGAAATCGGCAGTCTGGATATGATCCCCGCGGCGTCGAACACGGTCACGGCGATAAACGAACCGCTCACGTTTGTAAGCAGCAAAACAAATATGTATAAACTGTACGGCGTGAAGAGCGCGGGCCGCGCGGAATTTGACAAAGGCTATGCGGGCTATTCGGGCGCGGTCGTAAGGGTAACCGCGACGATCACCAACGGATCAGACGGAACGGCTCCCGACTATGTAAGTTATTGGGGCACTATGCTCGAACTGACCCTCGGCACAGTAGATCTCGATATTCCCGTGACGGAGATCGAGTTGAACCCGCCGCAGATCATTTTCTAAAAGGGGGTAAAAATGGCAGCAAAGAAGAAAGCGAGCGCAGCGCGGGCTGCGCCGCAAAAGTCAAAGAAAAAAAAGAGCCGTGCGGGCAGGCTTGTCGCGGTTATCCTCTTGACCGTATTGCTTGCGGCGGTCGGGTGCGGGATCTATTATGCCATAGAAACGAACGGGTTTACCCGTTTCGAATACGTGGAGTATAACGGCAGGCGTCTGGGAACGGCGGAAAGGGGCGTAAAACTCGCCCGCGGGAAAAACGTGTTTGAGATCAAGAGCATGAAACCCGCTGCGGGCGCGGGGAAATATACAGTCAGGATCCAGGCGAACAGCGAGGCGAAATTCACGTTTCAGGCGGACGGAAATCCGCAATCTTTTTCCCATGTCGGGGAGGTAACGGAGTATTTCGGCATAGAGATCTCCGAGGATCGGTTTGAGGTGAATATCCCCTCGGATTATTCACTTTCGGCGGTGCTTTCGGAAAAGTACGGCGGCGAAACGGTCACGCTGCCCGATGAATTGCCGAAAAACACGGATTTCTGGATCATGTCCGTCGGGCTGTCGGACGGGAAAACCATACTTATATACTTCGGTGTATCTGACAAGCCGACGATCAGCATAAATCCGCCGCACATAATCTTTTAAGGAGGGGCGGGCATGAGAAAAATATTATCTGTTTTATGTGCCTTTTTTCTTCTCCTGGGCGCGGCAGTAAACCCGCCGAGCCAGGCGCAGGCGGAAACCGAACGCGAGTTTGATTACGTCAATGTGCTGGACGATCTGACAGGCTCGGCGGACGCGGACGGAAACGCTTTCGATTTAACGGACTATCCGTATAACGAAAACGGTCGCGTGCAACTTGTGACGCTGATCGAATATTGTTATAGTTACGCCGCCAATATGCGCGGGAATTATGCCGTGTATCTGTATTTCTATAACCCGACAGGTCGTGAGATCGATACGTCAAGCATACTGAACGTGGCGCAGTTCGCCGTGGGGTATAACGAAAAGGGCAGCCCCGACGACTATGAAAATTTTGAATTGAAATTCTGCAATAAGTCCACTGGCGACTATAACAATTTGTTTTACAAATTCCGCGTGCAGGATCACGAGAGCGCGGACGGAAAGACAATGGCGGAACGGGTGAACAGCAATGCGCGGCGTTACGATCTGTCGAGCGTGGAACTGATCTATAAGGGCGACAGCCTTGCGAAAGACTACGGCTGCGGCGGAACGTATACATACAAAGGTTATGCCGCGGGGTACGGCTCGGACGCAAACGCCGCCACGACGCTGACGTGCGAAGTCACGGATCTGGAAACGCTGGATCTGGAAGTGATACCGACGCAGTACCGCCCCGACGGAGTGTTTACCGACGGGCACCAGGATCAACTGAACAGCGTATATTTTGCGGTGCCGAACGACGTACTGAAAAAATACGGCCGCCAGATCACGGAGATCAAAGCGCGTTGGGACGAATACAAGACGGGGCTGCTCGCGGTGTTCGATGACAAAACCGCCCATGACACTTTTACGCCGCTCGTCGGCAAGGATATGACGCGGTTTACGTCGGATTATATGCTTGCGGGACTGTACCGCTGGACTTCCGTGATCGGGGAAGTGCGGCACGAGGCAGGCTGGATCTATAACGAGAACGGTGACAGGGGTGTGCTCACCTATGGCGACGTTTACAATTTGCTGACGGCAGCGTTTTATACGAACGGCGCGCCCGCCGATACGTACAGTATCACTTCGGAACGCATGGAAAGAGCGCTCAAAGAGTACAGCGAAACGGCGGACGGGGATAAAATCAACGGGATTTACAGCACGGATCTGTTTGAGGACTACGTAGACGAAGGACACGAGCGCGGGGAAAACGTGCGGACGATCGACAGCGAAACAAAATACAGCCTGACCGCCGAAGTGCTGAATAAAAATTTCTGGTATAAGTTTTTAGGTATAAAGGACTACGAAAGCGCGACGTACAGCAATATCAAGGCGATCGAGGAAGTGACGGACAAACAACTCAAACTGTCCGATGAAAGTCTGTCGAAAAATCTGTATATCGATCCCGACGACGTGAGCAGTTTCCGCCAGTATTGCCAAGCGGCAGAAGAAACGGACAAAACCGTTTTTATCTTCCGCTATTCGGTGACGGACTACTATGCGACGTCGATTGTGAGCAATATCAGCGAAGTAAATGAAAGCACGGTGCCCTGGCTGGAATGCGGGTATGCTGCACAACAGACAGTATTCCTGAATTTCAGGATCATACAGTTGAAATTCTATAAGGACGGCGTGTACACGGTCATAGCGGCGGTAAACGACCCGATCGATATAATACCAGGCGTGACGCCGCCGCTGCCAGACAAAGAGCAGACGAACCCGCTCGAAGTTATATTGCGCTTGCTTTTAATGCTCGGTATTCTTTTCTTGGCCGTGGTCGCGGTTTACCTGATCATCAAGATCATCATATCCGCGATATCTTCCAGGCAAAAAATATCCGTGGAATACAAACCGCCGAGCGAAAAAATCAGTGAGATAAAAACCAAAGAAATCGAAAGGGAGGTAAAAGCAAATGGCGGCAAAAAAATGCCAAGCAAAACAGGCGGGAGCAAAAGCGCCCCGCGCAGTAAAACAGGTAACACGGGTGGGAAAGCCCCGAAACAAAATACAGTCGCCCGAGGCGGAAAAGCCGACGGCAAAACAAAAAGCACTCCAAAAACGGGAAAGAATATTCGCAAAGGCTCGTGATATCTACGCAACGCCGAATTATATCGCGGTAGTAGACCGTAGCGGTACATCGTATTACAAAAAGAACGACGAGAACCGCACGATCGCCAAAAAGGTAACGGGCGGGAAACTCCGCATCGGCAAGCGCGGAAAGAACTAAAAGGAGGGCAGCGGAACACCGCCGAAATACTCTTCGGCGGTGTTTTGCAAAGTACTATGTTTAGAATCAATCGTCAGAAAAATAAAAAATCCGATTCCAAATCGGATAAAACAGAAAAAACGAAACGGTTTCAGCGGCATTTTCGCAAATTTCATAGCAAGGAAACGACCGGGCATCCTTCGTATGTATATGATGAAAACGGAAAGGTATATAAAGTAATCGGGATTACGTCGGGACGAAAGACGAATGATATTTTAAATATCAGGCTCGAAAAAAATCCCGAACCGAATAATCCGAAGCCCGCATACATACAGCCGAAAACGAAAGAAGTGTCGAAAGGCGCAAAAAATGAACGACTGAAAGGCTGGAAATTCAGTGACGGCGATAAAAAGAAGGTGCAGGAAGTAATCGATAAAAACGAAAAGAAAAAATGACATAAAAAAAGAAAAGGCGCGAGCGGTAAAACCACTTGTTCGCAATGTTCAAGCCCGAAGGCGAACTAATGCCCTTTCTGATTAAAATTATATCATTTTACGGGACGGAAGTCAATCAAAATGCTATGGAAACAAACGGAACGATACTGAAAACAAAAGAATATAAGCGGTGGCGCAACGACTTAAAGCGCGGTGCGCGCCGCCTGACGCGGTATTCGAGATTCTGCGCATGGGCGGAACGCCGACGCACCGAGAGTTTCAAAAACACGCGGTTTTACTGCCGTTTTTGGGTGCTGCTGGCGCTTGCGTATCTATTGGGATACTTTCTCACGCGCGACTATTACCACGGATGGTACGGCGTATTATGTACGTTTTTCGACGTGTCGGTGTTCAACGGGATCCGCGCGGACTGGTCGCTGGTCTGGAAGATAGGGAAACTTCTGTTACAACTCGGCGGGATCGTGCTGATCGTGTTTTCAGTCATAACGCTTTTCAAAAAGGGGATCAAAGCAAAATATTTTGAGTTCGTCTATTACGGTCAAAGCGCGGGCTACATGGAAAACCAACATTCTGTCTGCTGCACCGGTCCTCCGGGCGCGGGAAAGACTTCGCTCGGCGGGGATATGGCGGTATGCGTGGCGCGGCGGCGCTGGGAAGATCTCAAATATGAGTACCATACCCGCAAACGCAGGATCCGCACTTGTATCCAAATGGGTATGACGGAGGAATTGGAAAAGTTCAAGGCGATCGAGGAATCCTATTTGTTTTTCAAAAGGCGTGAACGCTGTTATATTCCGTGCCTTGCCACGACGTTGGGGATGCGCGTGTGCGGGCGGTACGCGTACAAAGCCAACAATAAGTTTTTCCTGCAAATGCAGCGCGTGCCCGAATATTGCGTGATCTTTGACGACGAGAGCGGCAGCACGAAGGGAGCGAATACCTCTTCGACAGTCAATGATAACGTCGCGGATTTTTACCGCTATGTACGGCATTACGGGGATTTCATGATCATCATGACGGAGCAGGGCGACGACGGGGCAGGGAAATATATCCGCAAATGTTTGGATAACACCATCTATTGCAAAATGCAAAAATGGATCTTGAAACCGGGCTTTCTTTTGCGGCTCGATAACAGACTTCGCGCGCGGCTGATCCGCCTTGAAGAAACCGGAAAGTATAAACCTCGGTTTAATACGTTCGTGTATTACTTCGATGCGATCGTGCGTACGATAGGCTACCGTCAGATCAGTTACAGGAACATGGGCAACGTGGAGCACGACGACGGAGCGCTGAAAGGCAAGGAAGGCACTTACATATTGCCGTCGCGCTTGATCTATGATTATGACGACAGATCGTACAGGTTTACCTATAAGGCGCTGGATCTTCCGCTGGAACTTGAAGGATGGGATCGCTTGACCTTGCGCGCGGAGGACGATCTGCGAAACTATTCGGTAGTACGCGAATCCCCGAGAAATGCTGAAAATGAAAAAGCCGTTTAAACGATTTCAGACAGAATATTTTTTAAAAATCCGAAAAATTCCGACTATGCAAAGTACTGTGTCTGATATAAAACGCTGTTTTTTAATACAGGAGGAAACCATGAACAGTAAGAAGTATTACTATGAGATAACCGACGCCGCAGGCGGGGTCATGTATATGGAAATCGACGCAAAGCCCAAAGATCCGAAATTGCTTTGCGAGTTTTTGCATATCGAAGGCACGGTGCGGGAAATCACGAAACAGGAATATCGCGAATCGACGGAAGTATAATTTTCCGATCAACTGGAAAAAGGAGGAAAGTATGAAGAGAAACAAAGGCGAAGAAACGAAATCCGATAAGACCGTAGAGCAAAAGCAACACGCAACGCCGAATTATCGTAGACCGTACGGGTTGTTACAGAAAGCGGGCGTATCGACGGCAGGGATGACGCCGCGCGACGCATGGAGCGCATGGAACGAACTGCGGAAAGAAGAACGCGCTGCCAAAGAAAAGAAACCGAAAGCGGCAAAAATACCAAAGATCCGCAAAGGGCAAGTGCCCGTGCCGGAACTGTCGGCTTGGAATAGGGATATGGCGAATAACAACAGTATGTTTAATCGTGGGGATAATACGGTCGATGCGTATAAATCCTATGCGGACGAGATCAACGGTTGGGATATCAGCGTTAAGCAGAAAGAAAAGTTAATCGGGCAATTAAAGAAAAAGTACGATGAAAAACTCTCTCTTGATGCTCGGTATGTACCGTGGACAGTATCAGGGCCGGCGCAGTATCCCGCTCAAAAAATGAACGGGATCGCGGAGCGGGCAATGCAAAAAAGCGTGGAAATCAGCGATTGGTTTAAGGGCGTGGAGCGCAGCGTGAAAAATAGCAACCGGCAGTATCAAGAAGATCGAAAAACCGAGGCGAAACGTAAAGAGGAAGAGTTTCATCATTTAATGAGATCCATGCCGAATATGGGCGCAACGACTGTGGCGACATGGTTGACGCCGATCGCGCAGTATGATCCGAAACGATATGCGGAATTATACGAAAAATACGACAAAGAATATCACTTCCGCAAGAATACGAACGCCGCAAAACTATACGACAAGGTGAAAACGGGTGAATATACGGGCAAGAAACCGCCGAAAAAGTTAATGGAAAGCGACAGTTATAACGCATATCGAAAGACAATCCAAAGCGGGGAACGGGTATTTATGAAATTTACGACCAAACCGAAACCGCAACTTATCTATGCCCTAAAAAAGCGCGGGTGGCATTGGAACGGAAACGAAGAGGCTTGGAGCGTCCCCGTCGAAAAGTACGACGCGGATTTTGTCAAAAGTATCGAAGATCAATATAAAAAATATTTGTAATTTCTTATAGGCAAAAAGAAGATCAAAAAGGAGCACAAGCACATGACAAGGAAAGAATTAACCCAAGAAATGCGCGCGATAAGCGAGATGATGGGAAAAACAAAGAATTGTACGAAAACCGAATGGGAACGAACAAACAAAAAGCAGTATGCGGAATATAAGGCAGAGTACGACCATTTGCGAGCGGAATATGACCGTAAATACGGCAGAACCGCTGCCGTACCCGCGAAACAAAGCAAGCCGCGAGCGGCGACTGCAGCCGCCGCTTTACCGAAACCGAAAAAAGTATATTATAACGAGAAGGGCGGCGTTGTGTACAGGCAGAGCACCGACAAAGTAGGCGATACGCTCATAAATCAAGCGGGGGTAAAGTACAAAATCACGGGCGAGCGGTTTGCACCACCGACGGGCGCTCCCGGTGAAGTGTTGGTACGTGTGTTGAAACTCGAACCCGCAGGGCATAAAGATACGCAGTCGTTTGAAGTAAACGACCAAATGCTGAAATACTACCGAGAAAAGCAGATCATGAAAAGGCAGGCGCCGCAAAAAGCGAAAGCAAATCCGAAAAAGAAGAAAAAATGATCCACGGACGCGCGGAGGGCGTCAATCACTCTCTAATAGCAAATTTCCGCAGGAAAAAGGTCGGGCGGGGCGCGGGATCCGCGCGGAAAAGAAGGTGCGCGAATGCGCGCCTGCTCGTGCGGATCCCGCGTAGCGTCCGAGCCCTGCGGAAAGATGCGGGGAGTGATAATAACTAAGCACAACAACGTGTGCAACCATGCGACCGTATAAAAAAATACGACCGCATCTATTTCAAAAATTTGCGCTTGTCGCAAATTTTTGAACCCGCGCGATTTTGGCGGTGCGGCCGAAAAAATTTTCGGGCAAAATTTTGAGAGTAAAAAGAGGAGGTAAAAAGACATGAGAGCGATCCGTCTGGAATCGATACAAAATTTACACGTCGCGGAACTGAACGTCCTTGTGATCCTGATCGACCGCCTCGGAACGGAAAGCAAGCGGCTTGACTATGCGGAACTCGCGGAAGAACTCGGGTATTCGAGAAATACCATCAAATACAACATTGATAAACTGGCGGAGGCCGGGCTGATATCGAAGGCGGGTGGGAAACTGACCGTGGTACAAGATATCTTTGTAGAGATGCCGACGGGATAACGTCGGCGCTTTTCCTTAACGTCATAGATGCGGTTTCCTCGTCCTTGCCTTTGCGGCTTCCGCTCAAAAAGTCCGTGGTCTTGTCTGCCGTTCGAGCAAGGTGAAAAATGACGTTGACGAACCTGCACGAATTAAGGCGCGTGCAGCCAAGCACAGCAAGCGGTTTGTATTTTTTCCGAAGAACAAAAAAATTGGAGGGCGTTGCGCTGCCGTGGCTGAGGCGGCGCAGGATCAGTTGGGTAATCGAAAATCGGGGGGAACGCGGTTTTCGCTGGCTGATCCCACAGAAGGCACAATCGAGTGTCATACTGTATCTCACACGCGTAGGGAGCCCCGCGCCCAAAAGGGCGCGACAGAAGGACTGAAATAGCCATACAGGCGCAGCCTGTCAATCAATCTCGGCGGTGGCTGAAACAGAAATGCGGTTACAGTAGAACGATAAGGCGGATAAAGATACAAAGCCTCGGGCCGGAGCGGAAGAGCCGACCGAGCGAAGTAGCCAGCATAGGCGATCAATGGCAGAGTGCCGCCATTTGCGGCCGTGATCGGTACGGCAATCATAATTTTCCAGTCAACTGGAAAAAATATAAATATTTTGGAGGTTACATCATGCAACAACAAACAAAGAAATTTAATTCGAAACCCTTCGGCGAAGTATGCCAAGAGTGGATCCGTTATAAGACGAAATCGACGTCGGCGCACTTATGGTCTAATTATGAAATGTTCTATACAGAATTTTTTTCGCCGTTGGGTGCGATGGCGATGAACTCGATGAATATAAAAAAAGCGGACAAGATCCTGCTATCCGTCCGTCAATATCCTTATGAAAAGCGGGCGGAGTTTGCCCGGCAAAATTGCTGCTCGCTGCATATGTTTATTAAAATCACGCTCGGCGAGATCGTGGATTACGCCATCCGCAAAAAATACATGGAAAACAAAAAGGAACTCGTCAAGTTTTTCAGAGTGCAGAGAGATGCCGCGAGTGGTACATATCATAAAAACAGATTGCTATACAAGTAGCATTTTCCAGTCAACTGGAAAATAAAGAAAAAGCCCGCGCGAAAAATGTTGAAAAAGGGCGCGGGGTATGTTATAATATGGATAAGCAATAGGGGCAGAGCCTCGAAGGCGGTTAGCAATCCTCCCGTAAAAAGGGGGTGAATGGCTTTATGCGATATGAAATTATTATGCTGTTAGTTCGGCTTGTCCGGGAAGGCTACATAACCTCATTTCATGTTACGAAAGATAGAATCTATGTAACAATAAAGCAATAACCGCCTATCACGTTGGCTACGTCGGCGGTTATTACTAAATAACAGTTACGGGGCTAACCGTTTAAAAGGCTTTGCCCTTGTTGTGATTTTATTATAGCACGGCTTTTTCAAAAAGTCAATAGTTCATGTAAAAGATTTTTAGAGGCGTGGCCCGATAGGGCGGCGCCTTTTTTCCAGTCAACTGGAAAAATAAAGAAAAAAAGGATCAATCTTCCTCGCAAATAGCGGTGGCGATATAGTCTGCATCAAAAAAATCGGATAAAGAAATATTGATTGCGTCGCAAAGCAATTTGAGCGTTTGAACTCTCGGGCAGCCCGAAGTCTTTTTCATAATTCCGTATACCGTCGAGGGCGTGATCCCTGCTTTGATGCTCCACTTGGGCAAGGGGATATTGTGAAAGTGCGACAACTCATCGATTCTTTTAATAATGGCGTCAGTCAATGTCATGTATTCGTTTATATCAATCTTTTTACTCATATGAATATTATACGTATTCAGACTGAAAAAATCGCGCGGAAATACAGACTGTAAATCAAGTCTTAAATATTGTAATAATTGTTGACAAAATATATGGGGTATGGTAATATGATAATACCCGAGAATTGTGTGCAAGTGCATCCAGTTTTTAATATTATTCTTAATTTTCTAATTTACAATTTTCAATTTTAAAGCCGTATCTAACGGAACCAATCGCCGGCTCGGGGGGCAGATCGACCTATCGCAAAATCGCAATAGGTCGATTTTTTTATAGAACAAATCTATCCCTATATTACTAGTTTTTAAGAATTTAATAGTTGATGCGTAAATTTGTGAGGCGTTTCCCGATAGGGCAGCGCCTTTTTCTTTTCAAAATTTAATAAAATAAAAAAGAGTATTATGGAAACTTTTTAGTTTAAGTACAGTATATAATTTAGTACATTACATTTAAGGAGGTGATGGAGATTCAAAAATTATTATATAAAATAAAAGGAGGTAAATTGTGAAAAGAAAAATTTGGGCAACGTTTTTAGTGATATTTGTATTCAGCATGATTACTTTTGTTTTTTTTGGTTGTGGAGAAAAAAATCCGTATCCAAATCGGCAGCATATAACGATGCTGATCGTCGAACATGAGTATGATAAAAGAGAAGATGCTTATTGTGAACTGACCGAGAAAGAAAACCATAAAACAATAGAAATCGAGTTTGATGGGCGATATAGATATTTTATGGTACTTGCTTTATTTGAGGATGGTTGCGTTGAACATTTAACGGATGAAAATAGAATTGATTGTGACGTGATGTTATATACATCTCCAGAAGGAGAAATCAATTATAAACCGAATGATGGGATTTACGAAATCGGCACATATGAAATTCTTTTTTCGATGAAGTCTAATAGCACATTGGCTTTTCCATTTAGAGCCAAATTAACAGTAAAAATATTACCTAAGGAGAATTTTTAATGAAAACGAAAAGATTTTGGGTATTCAGCCTATCGCTTACATTGATACTAGCATTTATTTGCAGTTTATTAATTCTGTTTTCGTCGCAGCGTGCGCAGGCTGCGACAAATTTGGATATAAAATGCAAGCAATATACGAGTACGGACCTTTTAAAAAATACGAGTTCGGGAAAAAATATTTTTGATTTTGCTTCGGAATTGAACTCCGCGAAATATGGGGCGCCGATTCGGGATTTACCGAATGTAATTCCAATAGAGTATCTTAGGCTGAATGGAGAACCTGTTGAATATAAATATATAGGAGAGGAATATGGCTTTTTGATTGAACATTCATACCATAACGTACCTCCTAATGACGGAGAAATAGCTTTTTTACATATCTTTATATTTGATTTCAAATGGTCGTTTGACGGTAATCGTCAGATTATGAGAGTGACCCCGTTAGTCAGTGAGAACTTCAAATATGGATTGGACGCGGATGGAGTAGAAACCTGGTATAAGAGCGATGCGAAATATACTTATCAACAAGGTGGTACTGCAAATGTTTTATATTTTGATAAGGACTTTCAACTTGGGAATGTCGGTTTCAGTACGCTTTTACTCAATGAAAATGCAGTAAATTATGGAGAACGGGGATATTCTAAGCAAAAAGATGAGGGGCTGATTATCCAACAAACTCTTTTCAATTTTGAAGGAGTAAAACAAGTCAGCGGAACTGGTTTAAAAGAATTAACTAAGTTTTCTTTAAATCAAATTTTAGGAAGAATACCTATAATCGATGATGCTTGGGGGATTTTGACAACAGCTATGGATCTATATGGCATCATCAATGGTTTTGTAGCCAAAACTGAAGACATTGATTTCACTACCCCCGAAGATAAATTCATTTTTACAGAAGCATCAAGAGCGCGGCAAGAAGCCGATGATGCGTATGAAACGTTTACACGTGCGAGTAGTATTAATCCGGCAAACGACATATATATCGATGTTGGCGGCTATGCCGAATGTGTTACTTTGTTAAATGATACAAATTATCGTAGCCGTCTATTGGAACAGATTCGTTTTGATATAGTATCAGTAGAGGCTGGCAGAGTTTCGTACTATAATGATAATTATGAAAATGGCAACAGAAAACCGTTTTTAACTACTTATAGTAAATCATTATTTTCAGAAGCAGCACCGGTAACTGAGATGGATAATAAACCCATGGAAACCAGTGCGGATATCTATTTATTAGAAAACGGAAATCAGAAATTTTCTTATACGCCGTATGCATCAGGGAATTATCAAATTTATGATACTAATAAAGTTCTGAATATAAAAGTAATGGACCAATCTGGATCGACTTTATGGACTGGAACTGGAAATGCAAGCGTTCAATTATCAAAAGGGAAAAAGTATACGATTATCGTCAGCGGACAAAATGCCGTCCGTTCTTCTTTGCATATAAAATTTACGCCGATTGCTTTTAACAACGGGACAAAAAATATTACTTTGAATGGAGGAGAGGCGATATACTTTAGCGTTGACTTAAATAATCGGAATTATCTCGTTGATACGTTTGATAAAAATTTCGAAGTAAATCTGTACGGGGATTCTTTTGATAATCTTTTAGAGGTATATAAAAATGGAAATGAATTCTGTTTTTATAATGACGGTCATCATAAATCCGTTGTGTTGGAAATTGTAAACCGAGATAGTAATAAAGTTCAAAATGCAAAAATAACTTTAGGAGATGGGCTTGCAGTTGAATTAGATAAACCTGTAGAAACGACGATTGAAACTAAAATCATATTTTCATTTACAGCACCAGTTACTGGGCTTTATTATATAGAAAATTATAATATTGATTTTGATTCCTATTTTATAGAGTTGAATCAACCCGCTATTGGTAATAATTTTAATAGTTATTTAATGGAGGGAGGAAAAACATATTACGGGGTCATAAAAGCGAACAAGATAGGATCGGTCAAATTTAGCGTTCAACGTGATTCACAAAAACTTAAAACCGTAGGCACGACTTCGATCACTGGAAAAAATAAATATCAGTTCATTTCGTTTACAAGTAAAGCAAGCCATATTTATAAATTTTCGTTAAGTGATAGCACACAATTTTATTATGTTGAGGCAGATGGACAAGTTTTACCTATATTGAATAAAACATTTAGGTTATATATCCCCAATAATTATACAATTTATTTTTCAATCAGTAATCCTAAGATTATTAATTTTAACGTTACAGTTGATTTGCAAGAAGATGCTTTAATTTTAAATCAAAGCACCTCGTTTACTTTAAATGAAAACGGAACAAAGATGTTCCAAGTTTCCCTCCCGTTAACTGGCAAGTATTTTATAGAATCCGAGTTAAATTACTTACTGTTGGATTCCGGGCTTAACGAAATTTTTTATACTCCGAACGATAAAATTATAAGCGGAGTATATTACGTTTTGGTAACCGGTGAAAAAAATCAAAGCAGTACTATCAAAATGAGTAACATTGTACCTGAAATGGCGATTATGGAATCTAAAATGATTTCTAATACATCGTATTATCAATACAATTTGATTCAAGGTGAAAAATATATATTTTATACTTTTGGGAATGAACTGAAAACCAATCCCCGAAGTGTTGAAATTTCTGATGCAAATGGAACTGTTTTGGCACATTCGAATGAAAAATTTGTATCGTTAAATTTTACGGCTACAACAAGTAAAATATACGTAAAATTAATAATAGAAGGTAAAAATTTTTACCTTGGTTTTAATATGATCTTTGAAGATAGTTCGAAAAATCCAGAGAACGAAGTTACTGTGTTTGACAAAAACGAATTATCGAATATTCCTATAAAAAGCAACAATGATTATACTTTTATAAAAATACCTAAGGGTGATTATGTTTTATATGTTGATAGCCCTTTGGTAGGGAAAGTCGAATTCTGGTCGATTACCGGTACGGGTTTCAGAAAGTATACTGATTATTCCGACAGTGCGGCTTGGATAAAATATAATTTTGACAGTAATGAGGAAAAATTATATGCCGTTAACGGTAAATCGATATCTTCGGTAAAAGCTGCCTTAATTGATGCAAGTCAAGATTTTGCCATAAGAATTCAATCAAAAGATGGAAATGTCGTAGATGATTTGATTCGAGGAAATGCTTATACCTTTCTTTTAGTTGATGAGAATAATATAGTTATAGGCGGTATTGAAGAATATCCTCAATTTATTGTTAATTATAATGGTAAAACTGTTGTTCCGATTAATGGTTACTATTATTTCTTTGAAGGCAATGCTTCGACAGTAACCGTTAATGTTAGCTTTTTGGACAAGGTCGTACCTTTCGCAATTTTTTATGTACAATCACCGGAGGTAGAAGTACGATTAGAATATGTAAGCGACGAATATGCGTTTTTCGCAAAATCTAACATGACATATAATTCCGATGAAACCTTTAAGTGTTCCAATAACGAATTGCTTGTCAATGATGGTTCTATTAAGGATGTGTCGGATTCAAGATCCTCGCTAAGCGTTTCTTTGAATGATATTAGATGGGAAGTAAACGCCACAATAACAGCCCGTTATACTTTTACTTCTGAAATGTTGGGTACCTTTATCGTGGAAGAGGAATTGAATTATCAAAATCCGCGTATGAGTATTAACCAAATTAACTTTAATAGTAAATTGATGGCTTATGTTAATTACGCATCTACGGATTCGACGCAAGTTGTAACAACGATTACGGTTCCATCTAATATTAAAATGTTAAATATTGACGGGGTTGGTGGAAAATATTTTCGGTTAAACATTAAAGTCGCTTCTCGGCAAGATTCATTAAGAATTAATGTAAGTAATCTGTATTTTTATTACGCAGATTGTGCACTGAATTATTCAGGTGATCAAACTATATATTTTGATGTAGCAAATGACTGTAATATCATGCCTTCTGCCAATTCTGTTAATACGGCCATAGCGGTAAATAAATTAATTTTAGCTGGAAAATCTTTGAAAGTTACCGCTGCAAGTGCGCAGGATGCTACTACTGGTAATGATGCAGTGTCTGGAGCAACAGCTTTAGTTGCGCAGACTTTAGTGGTATACATTAATGAATTGTATTTGACTGGCGGTAATGGTGGTAATGGCGGAAATGCGATTGTTAGCAAATCTGATGGTAATGATGGAGGTAATGCAGGAAATGGTGGTTTAGCTTTAAACATACCGCAAGCGGCTTCCATACAAGTAAAATCTTCTTGCAGTAAAATCGTTTTAACTGGAGGAAATGGAGGAGTGGGAGGAAATGGAGGCGATGGCGCTAATGGTAACGCATCTTCGAAGGAAGGTAAAAGTGGCGGTAAAGGTGGCACTGGAGGAAATGGCGCTGAACCATGCAATTATTTTCTATCAAATAGTAAGATAACAAAATCTAAAGGTGATTCAGGTAAAGGAGGTACAGGCGGCAATGGCGGTAATGGCTATGGCGAAAATGCTGTAGGCGGTACAGGTGGTGCAGGTGGTTTTTCAGAAAATGGCACGGGAGGTACAGGCGGCAATGGCGGTAATGGCGGCAATTCTTACGGCGGAAGTCCGGGTGAAAAAGGTAAGTCTGCTTCAGGCGGTTTCATGGGGGCAGATGGAAAAGAAGGAACTGATGGAGTAGATAAAGGAAGTTACCAATATTATCCAGGATAAAAGAAAAAGGGAACAGTTGTAAAACTGCTCCCTTTTTTATTATGATATACCTTAGCACTTTGATTCCTTGAAAAAAGATATAAAAAATATGAGCCGTCTCCTATAAAGGAGACGGCTATTTTTGCAATGGGTATGGATGGGTATGAATCATATTGCGAAAAAAGCACAATATATAGTATTTTTTGTTATAACCATACACCTAAATGTGGTATGGTTAGTTTTATTAGGCATTTGCGCGATGCCTCGAAATCGTGTTTACCCCACGGGTAACAAGGGTTCAAATCCCTTTCTCTGCGCCAATGCCTGATTTTTGCACGATTATGTGCAAATTCATCAAAAAAAGTCCTGTATTTGGTTGGTTTCTTGTGGGAGAAAAGCCGAATACGGGGCTTTTTTTGCCTTATTTTGGGTACGATTTGGGTACGGTATGGGTATGATCATCTAAAAAATGA
>ERZ1106923.252-NODE-252-length-23482-cov-17.064370_pt1 | contig 23482 bp, 32 predicted proteins | sample MGYA00403657_ERZ1106923 | MGnify/ENA primary metagenome ERZ1106923 (study PRJEB35170, sample SAMEA104062425) | human gut metagenome | biome: human gut; feature: human-associated habitat; material: faeces | place: Denmark | collected 2012-06-19 ...
GGGTCGTTTCATGAAAGATATAGAGTATATGGATGTTTAACGCTGTGTGTTTGTTAGAAAACACAATGGGGGGTTGTGTTTACTCCGGAAACAATAGTATCTTTGTTGGAATGGATTCATTTCCGGATGTTAAGGTTGCAAAGGGTGGCACGATCGAGCCCGACCGCGATTCATACCTCTATGAACCGAATCGACATGACAATCTGCAAATCGCGCCTCTCACCTTGAGCGATATTACACCGCGTAATTCGATTGAGTTCGGAATCAACCCGGTGTCTCCCATGAGCGTGGAGAAAACACAAGGCATGAGGGCGAAGAAAAGGGTTTCGACACTCCCTTCTGCTTATTCCATGGGTTCTCGACGTGAAAAGCCAGTTCATATGTTTAGGTAGTTGTGTTCGCCTTTGCTAACACTCAGGTTTTCACAGTCTCCCAAGCCCGCCGCCGTCAGCATGGCACCAGAAGTGGATGTGGTGGAGGTTCGTCCTTGGTTGCGACTTGACTCGTAGTATGAGGGTTGTTACAAGCTTTACTTCGATATGCCCTCCATAACGAAAGAAAGTCTTCATATATACGTGAGACACCGGTCCTTGGTGATCGAAGGCATAAGGGTGACACATTACCAAGGATGCCACAAAGTCCTTTATCGACACCGCAAGTCGGGCGTCATTCGGCACCAAATACCGGTAACGCGTCTTCCGTGAGCATCACCTCGTAGTACAATCCAGCCCTCATGGACGTTCGTCACTCAGTTGCTGCTTACAGCAACGGAGAATTGTGCATTACCATCAACAAGGTTTCAACACACTAAGCTATCAGTTTCATTCCTGTTGTTTGTTTTGAAAGGAATGAGCGAAGAGGCAGAGCATGCAGTAGAGAAACAAATCGATTACTACGCCCTCTGTGTACCATGTAGGAGAACGCTGAACATGTAACGAAAGATAAACCTTGTGACGTGAACTTGATGAAATCGATCATCCCGTTCTCGAGAAGCGCCGTGGAAGAGTTCTTGCTCCATCAGCATCCAGGTGCAGATCCACGCATGGAAATGATATCGTAGGGACATCGATTAACTACGCGTATCTTCCGATTCCGTTGTTGAAGCCCGTTTCCTTTTTGGAGGACTTGTCGAGCATTCTTACGCACATTGACATTCTCTACACGAAGGGGTGTGATTTGTACGCATGGATGATGGAATAGCTACGAATCGTTTGATGAGGAGAGCCGCTTCTTCTGCGCCTTGAAATTCTTTTTGTCTATCTGGTCCTCGTTCAACACCGTCCCCATTCTCCCTCTCCCTTCACTCTCTAGGACGCATATCTTCCTTGCTCGCCATTTCGCGGGGAGACCTTTTCTTGCTTTGTCAATACGTCGGTCGGAAAGGTGTCCTTCCTCGCCGAAGAGTGCTCTATCCATCCCGACGTCTGCGCCTTTATCGTGGAAGATGAAGTGAATCACTGGCGAATCGAAGGCACCATCGACAGACAGTACGCATTCGACTTTCTAGTTACTCAAAGGAATCTGTTCTGCGGAAACAGTCTCGTCTTTTCCCACAGCGGGTCACTGCGCATTACCTTCTTGCCCACAAAAGAACAGGTGGAGGAGACTGGCTTCGGTCATGCTTAGTTCTCCTTTTCATTTCCTTCCGTAACAGTCACCGGTCTCTTCTATGGCACGCCGGAATGCCAACTCACGGGCGATGTGGAGATGACTTCTTCAAACGAAGGACTGAGCGCCCTCATATCATTCTTGCCAAGGGTGGGACGGAATAAGGAACAGTGAACTGTAGCCAGAAATCGGAGGGGATTCAAAAGTGGTGCGCATTCTCGTGCGAAGAAAGGCGGATATTGTGTATCGGATATACGGCAGATGGGACATTGGGTATGAGTTCACGGAAGAGGACGGAAGGAGCACTGTCTTCGTGGTAATGAGCGAATTGAGTGAATTGCAACGGTTCGTCCTGAAGAGTGATGCGCAAGGCATGCTGGAGAGCCAGAAGTACTGGAGTGAACGACGCGTTAGAAATAGAGTGTGGAACCCGTTGCGACGAGAGATGCTGAACAACTCGGATTGGGAAGGAATCAAGAAGGAGTACGTGAAGCTGGGTTCTTCGTATTTCAGTACCATGAGAAGTAGAAAAGCAGAAGATCCAGTTCTTCTTGGTGTCCGAGAAGTGTAGGGAAGAGGACGCGCTTCTCTTTTCAAAGCAGGAGGATGGTTTTGTGTACAAGTGGAGAGGGGAAAACACAAACTTCATTGAGCGCTCTCGCTGCGCTCCTCATGTTGAGATCAAGAATGACACAGTTTCTTCCTGTTTGTGTTTGTTGGGAACGAGAAGTGTGAGCACAGAATGCCATGTAGAAAGACGTTGCATTCCCGTCCTCTGAACGCTGCCCTTCTTCTTGTCGTCCTGATACCCTCTCTGTTCGCTTTCTACATGTCTGTTCTGAGTTTACCCTCATCGGACGAGATCATTTCTGCGGTTGAATACAAGAATAGGACGAAGGACTCCGTTATCGGAATCGCAAAGACTTCTTCCATCGTTGATCGTGAGAGATTGTTCACGCAGTGGTATAATCGACTGAAGGAGAAGCAGCTGAGGATCGCTTCCTGTCCGAGCCATGTGGTGTATAATACGTACTCCGGAGCCGGCCTTTGTAATCTGATGAGGGCGTTTGTCTCAACGGTGTTTGTTTCTGCCGTGACGGGAAGATGCGTTTCAAGTACGTTCCTCTCTTTCCATTCATTCTAGTTTCGTCGAACGACATGGTTCTTCGCGACTTTTTTGTGAAGCCCTTTCCGAATCTCAGTTACCGTCCCTTTGCTCCCTTCCACGGCTGGATTCGCTACGACAACAAGACAAAGGAAAACTCGCTGCTCAGGCGGACACATATTCGAGATCTGTACAGGTCAAAAGTGGAGTATTTGTACATGTGCTACGATCTCACCTCCTATGTGTCCCCATCCCTTTACCAGGAAGCATTGTTTGATAACGGACTCGTCGGAAAGAAGAGCCGATACACGACCTCGGTGCATCTTGGCAAAGAGCTGCGCTGTTCCCTGTTCCCTCTTCTCTTCAACCCAACTCCATCGCTATGTACTCTAATCAACTCCTACATCCAGTCCATGGAGGAGTACTACATCATCGGCGCGCAATTGCGATTCGGCGGCTCTCTCGCGAATTTGCACGAAAAGCAGTTCATGGGCCGCGCCGGCCTGCAGACGGCATCGAATCTGATCGAGAGCGAGATCAGTCGCGTAGGCGACAGGAAGATCGCGTTGTTCATCTCCACGGACTCCAGCGCCATTCTCAAAGAACTGTCAGCCAAGTTCAAGGAGAAGGTGAGCGTGGTGACGGTGAAGGAGTTTCAGATCGGGCACAGTTGCAAGGCGTTATACAAGAAGAAGAAGGGTGCGCGCTGGGACTCCTTCGTGAAGAGAGCGATCGTGGACCTGATGGTTCTGAAGGAGAGTGATTATCTGATCGTGACGCATCGAAGCAGCTTTGGCGAGTACGCCGCCGAGCTTCAGGAGTGCTCTCACAGAATGCTCTCGCCTTCGTTCTACTCCTCCCTTCTGAACTTGACGTGCTCCGTCTTCCATCACCGGAACAGTTCTTACCACCTGACCATCATTTCTCGTGTTTTGTGGAAACAAGTGCTAAATGACACTTCACTCGTCGAAGTCCTCCTTCTTGTACAGAACGCGCGTCTCCGGACTCTCGAACGGTCCCACCTTGCGCACACACGAGAAGGGGAACACCACGCACTTCACCGTTCCCTCGATCAGACCCAACGGAACCTGGGACTCAGACGACGCCAATCACCCCACCTGACCGAAGCGATAACTATCAATGCTGTTGCTCGCATTGTCCCCCTCTATCCAACAGTGACCGCTCTCCACCTCGAACTATGGATCAACGCGAATCCCTCTCCCTCACCAACTTGTTTCCCTTGAGCTGCACCCAGTCTCCCGGAACGGCGACGATTCGTTTCACCAGGTAGCGCGTCGGGTTGTTCGGAGACCTTCACCTGATGGAACGCCGAATCACCCACTTGAGCATCACAACGTCTCCTCGGTTGTAGCGAAACCGTCTCGAACCAATCTTACTGACCCACACCCACTCGTGGCGTGGTTTGCCATTGACCATCGGATTCAACGTGGGCTGCATGGAACACCCCTCTACTGACGCTACGCACCCCACTTCTTCCGAAAAACTGGCAGTTACGGAACACCCCCGCAATGGCGAAGAACACAGGATATATGTACGCGGCGAGGACTGCGGCGGATACAGACACCCATGGGTTCTTCAGTGCCTCAAAAAGCGCCTTCATACGGACATGAATGCCTCTCGTTGTGGAACAAACACGCCAAACAGTCAACGGTTGGACAATCTGGAAGCTTCCCGTGCCCGCCTTCATCACCTTTCCGGTGGCAATGCACGCAGACGGCGTCTTCATTCCGTCCGAATTGCCGTACAGGACGGCGTTGTTCAGGAAGTGCGTGGTCGTCTCGAAGGACATCTGCTGGAACGGACTCTCCACGTTCTCCAGACCGCCTCTGTTCATCGGGCGGTACGATCCGTCCTGCGTCATGTAATCGGCGATCAGCGACAGATGGCGCGGGTCGATCGAAATCGAGTACACGTCGAACACGCGCTCGATCTCCGTGATGATCGCCGTGCGCGCCGCCTCCACGCCGTACGTCTCGAGGATCTTCCAAATGTCGTTGGAGTACACCTTGTTCACGTCCACCAAGTGCTGGTACATCCACACCACCGGAAAGTTCACGCCCTCCGTCTGCAGCGTGTGGTTGCCGTCCTCCTCCGTGTCCTTCTCCATCACGATGCAGCGGTTGATGTGCTGGATGGAGTTCACCAGCACCGTCTCCGCCGCCTTCTCCGCCAGCTCCACCAGCAGCAACTTCGGCACACTCGGCGGGAACTCGAACTCCACGCGGATCTTGTTGGTGGCCTCGTTGTACATCACGCGGCGGAAGAACTTCAGCTTCATCACCTTGAACGGCGCCTCCAGCACGGAGAAGCCCTCGGGCACCTTGTCGTGCACCACCGACGGGATCGTTGCGTCCTTCTCCTCCTCCATCTTCTCCTCCTCGTCCTTCTCCTCGTCCTTCTCCTTCTCCGCCTTCTCTTCCTCCTCCTCCATCTCCTCCTCGTTCTCGTACTCCACACGCGCCGACTTGTTCAGACGACTCGCGTCCGCGCCGTCCGCCTCGCCCACGTCCTCGCCGTCCTCCTCCGCGTCGTCCTCGCTGTCCGCCGTGCCGCGCACCTCCTTCTCCTCTAGCCATCACCACACCCACACGCCCTCACCGCTCTTCTTCAGCTTCGTCTTCTTCAGGTTGCTCAGGTCCTTGCTGCCGTTCACGATCGCGTCGATGTCCACGCCGATGCTCACCGACCGCGCCGCACGCTTCATGTCCTTGCTTATCTATTCGTCACGCACCGCTCCAACCGCCACCAGACTGCCGAGCAGGGGCAGGAAGTCGTTGAGCAGCACCGCCAGCACGCCCTCCATGTCCAGGTTGTACACCTTCTTGATCACGTCCTTCGGCAGCAGGTTCATGTGCAGCTCGTACTTGCGGATGTACGGCGTGTACTTCAGCCCGTGCGTCGTGTTCGTCAGGTAGTCCACCACGCGGAAGTAGCACTCGGGGTCCAGCAGCGCGCTCAGACCGATGCGGTGCAGCTTCTTCATCAGACGCTCCGCCGAGTCCTTCTTCACCGCGGGGATCAGCGGGATCGTCATCATGGGCGTGAGGATGGTTCGCGAGCCCGTCATGATGACCTCGCGCAGACGCGGGATACCCAGCGTCACGTTCACAGCGCCGTGTCCCGCCAGGTGGAACGTGTTCAGCGTCATCTGCGTGGCCGGCTCGCCGATCGACTGGCCCGCGATCACACCCACCGCCTCGCCGGGGTCGATGAGCGAGCGCAGGTACTTCATCCAGAACAGCACCTCCATGCCGCCCTTGTCCACCGAGCCCACGGAGCTGTGCGTCGCCAGGTACGCGTCGATGGCGCTCTGGTACTTCTCGTTCACCGCGCCGATGTTGCGACACACGTTCAGCTGCCAGTTCACGGGGTCGGGCACGCGGTTGCGAATCAGCTCGATCTCGATGCCCTCGGCGGAGTCGAACACCTTGCGCGGCACGTGCTTCTCCTTCTGCTGCGTGTCGCTGTACACCACGTCGTACGTGCTGTCCTTCTTGTGCACCTTCGTGATCACCGCCGGCACGAACTCGTTGGAGATGTTGCCCACCTCCCACTCGCCCTTCGCCAGCTTGCGGCGCGCCTCGATCACGCTCTTCTTGCTCAGCGCCTCCTCGCCCTTCTTCAGCTCCTCGCGCGCGTACTGCACCTCCGCGTGCTTCACCGCCGCCTGCTCGCTGTTCAGACCCGTGTCCTGGAAGAAGTGCTCCGACAGACCGTACTTGTACACCAGGATCGTGCTGTTCTTCGCCAGGAAGTCGAACTGCGCCGGCTTGCCCGTCAGGTACTTCACCTTGCTCACGTCGATGCCGTCGTCGCCGTACAGCACCTGGATCACCTCGCCGTCGCTGTTGCGCACCGTGTAGTCGTACTGCACCGTCAGGTCCTCCATCGCCTTGATCACGCAGCGCTGCAGGTAGCCCGAGCGCGACGTCTTCACGGCCGTGTCCACCAGACCCTCGCGACCCGCCATGGCGTGGAAGTAGTACTCCTGCGGACGGATGCCCGTCAGGAAGCGGTCGCTCACCCAGCCGCCCGCGCGGGGCATGGGGTCGTAGGGACGGAAGGAGGGCAGCGTCTTGCCCGAGATCATCATGGGCACGCGACGACCCTCCAGCTCCTGCTGGCCCAGAGCGCACGACACCTGCGTCTGGTTGACGTTGGAGCCCTTGGCTCCGGAGATGATCATGCACGAGAAGGCGTTGTTGGGGAAGGGCACGTACAGGCCGTGCGGCAGACACACCTTGAAGATCTCCGAGGAGATGGGCGACACGATCGACTTCATCACGTTATCGATCTCCGGTCCCACGCGCCCGTGGCTGTTGATGAAGCGGCGACGCAGCTCGTTCGACACCGCCGTGCGGCGCTCCTCCAGCGTCAGCTTCTTCTCCGCCTCGTCCTCCATGTTCATGTAGTGCTCCAGACCCGCCACCGCCTTCTCCAGCGCGCCGTCGATCAGCGCGCGACGCTTCTGCTCCGCCTCGTCCACCAGCACCAGGTCCTCCATCGAGCACGTGAAGCCGCGCTTCTGGAAGTACGCCGTCACCACGCGGCCGAAGCACGACAGGAACTTGCTGCACAGGTCCACGCCGTACAACTCGTGGATCGCGTGCACCAGCGAGTAGTTCTTCGCGCCGAACGTCGACTTGTCCAGCACGCCGCGCAGCAGCTCGCACTCCTCCACCAACACCAGCTGCTCGCCCAGAGGACTTCCCGCGGGGATCTTGCCGTCGCCCCAGTTCTTGTCGGACACCTGCGCGTTGCCCTCGTAGTTCATGCGCGGGAGGTCGCCCACCAGGTTGATCAGCAGCGAGGACACCACCTGCTTGCCCGTCCACAGCGTCACGGGCTTCAGAATGCACGGCGGCACCGTCTTCACCACGCGCTCGCGCGCACGTCCGTCGAAGCCGGCGATGGCGGTGAACACCAGCTGGTCGAACTCCTGGTGGTTCAGGAAGGTGTCGCGCTTGGTGAGCAGGAAGCCCGAGGCGACGTGGTCCTGGATCAGACCACGCAACGGCGAGCCGTCACGTGCGGACGGGTACTGGTACTTGGCGCAGACGATGTTGTACGCCTCGCTGCGCGCGTGCTCGCCCTGCGGGAAGTGCAGGTTGATCTCGTCGCCGTCGAAGTCGGCGTTGAAGGTGTTGCAGTTGGAGTAGTGCATACGGATGGTCTGGCGCTTCGACTTCAGGATGCGCGCGCGCAGCGCCATGATGGACGCCTTGTGCAGCGTGGGCTGGCGGTTCACCAGCAGGATGTCGCCCTCCAGCAGGTTGCGCCACACGCGCTTCATGCGGATGTTGCCCGAGGCGTCCTTCGTCATCAGCATCTTCGCCAGCGCCTCGCGCTGTCCGCGGTTCTTGTACTTCAGGTCGATGAAGAAGCCCTTGTCGTTCTCCAGGTAGCACGCGCCGGGGTAGTTGTCGCGCCCGTTGATCACCAGCTCGCGCAGCATCTTCACGTTGTTCGCCGTCACCGGCTCGGGGTAGCACAGCTCGCGCGCGAACTGCAGCGGCACGCCCACCTCGTCCGTGTCGATGTACGGGTCCGGCGCGATCACCGAACGCGCGGCGAAGTTCACACGCTTGCCCATCATGTTCATGCGGAACAGGCCCTGCTTGTGCTCCAGCAGCTGGCGAATGCCGCTCGAGTTCTTGTTGTTGCGCGACTTCGCGCTGTCCACGAGGCTGTTGTACGCCTCCTGCATGTCCACCCAGTCGTGCAGCGCGTTCTCGAAGGTGTAGCCCAGCGCCGTGCTCGCGCGCGGCTTCTTGCCCTCCACGTTGGCCTCCACCTGCTCCTTCGCGCCGTACTTCATCAGGTTGTAGTTGTCCTTCAGGATCTGACCGTCACTCGCTCACCGCACACCCACCTGACTCAGGTACACGTTCTGCGGGTGCTCGTACGACTCGCCGTGCAGGTGCTGCGGCGGGCGGAAGCGAGACGGCGTCACCAGAATGGTGCGCACGAAGAAGATCTTGTAGCCGTCGTTCACGTACTCCGAGTCGCCCGAGGGGTTCATGATGGCGCCGACCTCGGTGAGCTGCGGGTACCAGATCAGGTTGATGATGTCGTGGTTCAGCTCGTACAGCAGACGCATGCGCACCTCCGCCTCCAGCGGCGGCAAGAACCTACGCGTCAGCGCAACGTGACGCCCTCACTTCATCTTGGCGGCGCTCTCGTCGGACAGCGGCGTGTTCTCGTCCTCGGCGGCGGGCGAGTCCTCCTCCATCTCCGCCTCGTCGAACTCGTGCTCCTTTTCCTCCACGCCCTCCATCTTCGCCAGCTGCGACACCGTCAGGAAGTCCAGCGCGCTCTTCGTCGGCACCGCGTTGGTCGCGAAGTGCTTGCTCTTGCTCTTGATCGGCACCTCGAACAGCTTCAGGAAGCTACGCATCAGATGCATCGCCGACCCGTACCCGTCGCGAACGATCGAGGGCGACGCCGCTCCGCAGTTCTCGCAGATGCGGGGCATCGACGACAGGAACTCGCGAATCAGGTTGTTGTAGATGGCGCGCGTGTGCGTGTACACCACCTCGTGCTTGGGGAGGCGCTTCGAGCTGTGGATGATCGCCTCGTATTTGCCGATGATCGCCTAGCCGTTACGACGAACGCGCGGGATTACGTCGAACTTCTCCTCAAAGTCCTCGTCGCGCTTCTGGTTGTGGAGCAGCTGGTCGAGCTCCTCCACGAACGCCGTCTTCTTCTCCAGATTGCCGCACTAGTCGTCAGAGAGCGCTCCAGCGCGTACAAGAATCAAACGGAACTGGATTTCGTAGCGCTTCACCATGAACTTGTTCATCTTGAAGCGGTGGCAATTCTGGCAAGTGCAACGCAGAATCTTGATCAGGAGCGAGAACAACATGGGGTTGTAAATAGGCAGCTCCAGCTCGATGTGGCCAAGATGTCCGGGACAGTCCTATTCGTGAGGACACGGAAAAAGGCGCACATCGAAGGTGCGGTAGCACGTGGGGCACTTGACGTGGAAGTCCACGGGGCCCAGAGCCGGATCGTAGAGACCGCTACGGAATGAACCAGCAGGAGGCGAGATCTACTCTGGCAAGGGCTTTCCGTCTCCGTCAAAGGCGACCGGAGACGTGATCTTCTTGACACTCAATTTCTTGATCTCATCGGGCATATAGTAGCCAAAATGAGTTCTCGTAATCTCGTGGGTTAGGGGTGCCGATATGATGCTCTGCATTGACAAAACGATCTATGCACTAAAGGGAATGGAAGCACCTCCAAGAGGAACGGTTTCTGCGACCATTGGCGGAGTCATCGTTCTTTGGCAATTCCACTTTTCCGGGGAATGGGAGTGAGCGAAATCAGCTGTTTTTTTGGATTTGGGTTCTGGGATTCTCTTGATTCTTGATGGATTGATAGGATTCTTTGTGGGGGGAAGAATAGAATATGTGTGTAAATCGGGTCTGAGGGGTGATGCTTTGAAATGGGTGATTTGCATGGGAGATGATCACAGGAAGGGTCAAGGAATGGGGGTTGGGTCAAAAAATGGTTATATGTTCCGAAGAACAAAACGTTAACCTCATGTGAATGGAAGGGATAATCCCTTTTCTCGTCCTTATCGAGGGAGATGCTAACCTTCTCTCGGCTCAACGTACACGGCAGTTTCGCTGGGCTATATTATTTAAGGGGCGAATTCTGAGAGGAATCATTCATTATGGGTTGCGAGAAGGGCGTGATTGGAGTGTTTTGAATGAGGTGAGATTGAGAGTGTTTCGTTGTTGACTTTTTTGTTGTCAGAAACGAGTGATGGGTAATGCCATCAGAAGTCCCTCCCTAGATGGATATTCGAGTTGTCTTATTGATACACGTGAAGCAAGAGTTCAACGAGCTCATCTCATGACTCCACCCTGTCAATTTGAAAGGAATGGCTTCGCCTCCTGAGTTGACAAGAGAGAGTGGTTCAAAAAACAGTAATGTAGTACGACAACTACCAACAGAAGAGCATATCGAAACGCTACACGCATTCTGACAATCGTCTGCGTCCCCCACGCAGGCAGTTAACGTTATGCTTTCGTATACCGCTTCAGTGTGATTCCTAACCGTATGAGTTCCCATCAGTCACTCTTACTCTTCAGGTCTTCCATGTGCCGTCTCCCTCATGAAGGAATAGCTGCTGCCAACATCTCCAGCACTTCTCAGCCCCAAACGAGAGTCCCTTCTATTCCGTGAAACGCCTTGCTCTCTGTTTGTTTGTCACGCCTTGAATCATGAATTGACTTCATCACCAATATGCTTCTTTCTACACAGTGATATCAATAGATGATACTTACAGGAGGTTGATATGGAAATGGAGTTCTTGCTCGTGCTTTTGTCTATTATCCTCTGTATCCTCGTCGCCGCTGCAATAGCGATTGAGGAGGAGGTTGTGGGAGCCTGCGAGGCTTTCTCTTTCGATGAAGAGTAAGTGTTGGTGTTGTATCGTAATGCGTAGTGATGAAAACAACACCTTTAAAGTCGCCTTCAAAACCACGAAGGCTTTGGAGTCGTACAAGAACGCAACACCCTTGTTGCATTTCAACAGAAAAGGAGATATCCACTGATATTGGAGAAGAAGCTCCCTCCCGGTTGAGGGAGTAGAACGCTCTCTGGCTCGCAAAACCAAACTTCATCACCAATATCATCACACAGTAGCGGTGAGTTCACTGACTTATCCCTTCTGCAATGACAGTGGAAGGGCTCGTTCACTAGAACCGCTTCCACACTAATGATGAGAACATTCACACTTCCATCACCACAACGAGCACACACTTCAAAAAAGAAATGACTGGTGAGTCCGAAATCGCCAGGATTTGGAGCAACCGTCTCACCACGGGGAAACACAACATATCAGGGGGAACACGAACTCTCCCAGCGACGTGGATTCCCCCTTCTGCCACCCCCTTCAAACTGCATCGATAGTCGCTCCACTTCTCATTCTCGCCATTCTCTCCAACAGAACAATGAAAAGTGGAACATGACAATTCCCTCCATCTTCACATCTCTCTCCAATCCAACGATACGAGACTCTTCTCCATTACAACAACTCATAACAATCCTGGATTCACAGAAAACAGCTTCGGAAATGGATAACCGGAATGATCCTCAATGCCGCTTCTTTCATCGTGAAGCAGCACCATAACGCAATACAACTCCCCTTCCTAATACGACTCTTGAAACCGTCAAGTACGCTCGCATCCATTCCCATTCAGCAATAGGCATCACCCAAAGTCACACTCCTCCCGAATCTCAGCACTCCATCCTCCCTAATGTTCAAAACGGAGATACAAAACACACCCATTCATCAACAACAACATCCCCGATTCCGCTCCAGCACAATCTTCCCATGCAGCACATTCCATATCCCATCCCAACCATCTGAATACTCCATCAACAACGAGATGGTCGTCTCTCCCTAAGTCCCATGGTTCTCTGCGGCAATCGAAGCAACAAGGATGGACGAGACAAACACGCGTGGTATCGTCAAACGCAGAGGAAACTCAGCGAATGAGGAAACTACACGAAACATCCACCCACTTCCGTGCTCTCCCACCGCTTCACGTCACAACACGAGTTGAATCGCATTTGCGTTTCGGGATTCCTACGCGAGGAATCGCGGTGGGTTACCCCTCACATTTGAACACAAAGGGGAGGGGAAGGAGGAAGTGAATCCATCCACCGATCGAATGGAATGCTTCGCCAGAATCGAAAGCACACAACAGAAACAAGACGGGACAGGATCATCCCCAATCAGTGGAAACCACAGGAAAAGCACACATAACAAACACACAACGCATTCGCTTTAAAATACAAACTCTTGGCATTCTCGAGAACAGCCTCGCTCAGAATGGCGTACAGCCGCTTGCAGCCCTCCTTTCCCGACTTCAGAATCTCCTACGCATTATGCACCACTCCAACCGTCACCTCGAACAAGTCGACGGGGATGTTGTTGTCCATGGTCACCAGCGTGTACCGGTCCAGCTTCGGAAGATAGGCGATGGTGAACACGATTCCGTTCAGTTTTGACTCGTTCTTGTTCATATCTACGAGTCAACGAAGCGACACGCCCAAACCATATATAACCGTGTTGTCCATGTAGCCCACCTCGATCGACACTTGGAAGTCGATCACCGCGATACCCGCATCAATCACGGCAAGAAGAGCTGCGTTGAGACAGCACGACAACTCCCCGCCATCGGCGCTGAGAATGGTGCAGTGAATGGCAATCTCGGACTGGGGATACAGGGAAGTGATGATGACGTTCTCGAAGCAGCGCGAAATGGCGAGCGAGAACTCCGCGGTTGTCTTGCTGTTTCGAGAAACCATCCGTCTCTCCACCGTCGCGAAAGGCGAGATGGTGACCGTGGACGACACCGTTGCGTCTGTGCGCTTCATTGCGCGCGGCTTCGAAGAGTTTCTGGGACCATATCTACCCGTAATACCTCCCACTCACGGAAAGTACACCACAGCCTGCACCTTCGTGTTTCCCATCTCTAGATAGGCGGAGCCGTCGCAGTCGTCAAAGGTGCCGAGCCCCGTGGAGATTCGGCGAATCTCGTCCGGCTTGCGTCCATCCGACCTCAGACCGGAAATCTGCAGCATTTCGTTGCGGTTCTAGAAGGTGACGCGTGCACAGAACAACTCCCACCATGGTGAAACAAACAATACAACAACTATCACTTGCAGCCATTCTCTTTCCCGAATTGAAGTACTTCACCACGTTCTCCCACTTCCCGTCCACGATGTCGCCCTCCATCATCTTCATTCCGTTGTTGTAGTACTTCACCCAGTGTCCCGCTCTCTTCTTGTCCACGATCTCGCCCTCGCTCTTCTTGCGGCACTTGTCAGGGTCGTTCAGCAGCACCTCGCTGCGGCCCGACGGGTAGTACGTCGTGCACAGGACCTTCTTCACCGGCACGTACGACACCTCGCGCATCTCCACCATGTCGCCGAACAGCGTGAAGTCCTTCACCACGCCGTTCTCGATCGACGACATGTACAGCGAGCGGCGCTGCACGTCGCGCTCCGACAGCTCCACCACGTTGCCCTCCTCCACCCAGCGCACCGCGTCGCCGCTGCTCTCGCGCACCTTGTCGAAGTCCGTCTCGAAGTCCACCGAGTGCAGCACGTGGTTCGTGCCGTGGTACGACGCGACCACCTGCTTGCGCTGCGGCATCAGACACGTGTTAGTGATGATCGGGTGCCAGTGGATGCGATCGCGCTTCAGCGTGCCCGACGCCGCGAACTGCTTCTCCAGCTCGCGCATGCTGTATTCCTTCGCCGGCACCACCTCGCCGTCCACCACCAGCTTGCCCTCCTCGAACGTTACGCACGCAAAGAACTGCGTGTGGAAGAAGAGCAGCGACCTGCCGTCGAACTTGCCGTTCTTGAAGGCGCCCCAGTAGTACAGCTCGCCCGCCGGCGTGAACTGCACGCTGCTCTTCAGATAGCCCTTCTTCGTGAAGAGGTGGTACTCCTTGATGTTGCCGTTCGGGTGGAACGCCAGCGCGTACACGTGCTTGCCCTTCTCGACCATCTCCTCCTTCGCGATCTGTCCGTTCTCCCAGAACACCGCGTGGTAGCCCTCGCGCGCGCCGTTCTCGTACTTGCAGATCTCCGAGTACTGCCCGTTCTCGTGGTAGCCCACGAAGGGTCCCTGCAGCACGTCCTGCTCGTAGTGCATCACCGCCTTCACCGCGCCCGACGGGTAGTACGTCGTGCACTCGCCGTTCTTGTACCCGTCGCGGTACTCGCTCTTGAACAGCTTCACGTTGCTCTCGCTGTAGCAGTCGAACAGCCCCGTCATGCGCCCGTCGCGCCAGATGCCGCAGTACACGCAGTGGTTCTTGCGCTTGCGCTGCACCGTGCGCGCCAGACTCGACCCGTACGCGGCGACGCGGCCCTGCACCGTCTTCAGCTCCTTCTCGTACTCCTTCACGGAGTGCACCGTGCAGTCGTGCAGCAGGCGCTCCACCTCCATCAGGTACTTGTGGTCCTTCTCGCACTGCTCCTTGCACTCCGCCTTCTCCTCGCAGTTCTTCAGGATCGCCGACAGCTCGCTGCAGCTCTTCTCCAGCTGGTCGCGCGCCTGCTGTCGCAGGTAGAACTCGTTGCTCTTCTGCGCGAACGTCTGCACGAACTCGCGGCCCTCGCGCAGAATGCGCATCCCTACAACTCACTCGCCCTCGCCGCGCCTACAGTCGTGGTCGTTGCCGGCCTCGAGCGCGCTGCTGCCGCTGATGGTGAACGCGCTCTTCGCGTCGCAGGGCTGCGTGCCGTACACCTTCACCGTGATGATGTTCTCGTCGCCGCGCTTCACCGACACCTCCTCGCACGAGCACGCGAACCGCTTCTCCTCGAAGAACATCTCGCCGAACAGCGCACATCCGCGCGCGCACGCCTCCTCCAGGTTGAGCGTGTTGTTCACCGCCTCCACCTCGTGGCCCGCGTGGTGCACCGCGCGCAGCAGCTCCTCCTGCAGACGCGGCGTGCGCATGGCGCTGCCGCTGATCACGACCGTGTCGATGCGCTCCTCCTTCACCACCGCCTGCACCGTGTCGAACACGATGTGGTAGAACTTGTCGAACAGGTTCTCCGCGCGCGTGCACGCCGTCTCGAAGTCCTCCTTCGTGAACACGCCCGTCGCCACGTCGCCCTCGAACATGTTCGGGATCTCGTAGCTGATGTCGTCCGCGCCGCGCGCCGACAGGTTCTTCTTCACCGTCTCCGCCGCCGTGCGCAACTTGTATATGATGGCCTCCGTGCGGCTCAGGCTCGTGTGGAACTCGTCGCAGCACGCCTGGTACAGCGACTCCGAGATGGCGCAGTCGAAGTTGTACCCGCCGAACAGCTCGCAGTGCGACCCGATGACGCGCAGCGAGGACTAGGGGTGAGACGGGCGCACCAGACGCACGTTCGTGAAGCGAACCACCGTCACCGTCGTCGCGTACTTGCCCATGTCGCAGAAGAGCACCACGCTGCCCTCCTCGGGGAACTCCTTCCGCGTCGCCTTGTAGTAGCCGTAGTCCAGCGCCACGGCGAGGTTCTCCTGGATGAACGAGGCGTCGGTGAGATCGCTCATCGCCAGCGCGGTCGCCACGCCGCGGATGTTGGACGCTCTGTAGTAGAGGGGCACCTGCGGATCACGCCGAGACCGAACCACTCACCGCAATCACCATGTTGTGGGGCTCGTTGAGCAGCGACGGAAGCGCCTGCGGGAACGTGCTGTAGTTGACGGTCTCGTTCTTCAGACATGTGTAGTAGAGGTATTGAAGGATGATGCTGAGAGCCGTCTCGGAGTCCACGTTATACGGCTGCTTGTCGTAAGTGACCTGGAAGTACGCGCGGTTCTTGTCGTCCAGAAGCACCTTTTCCGACGTCACGGCGTTGTAGTAGTCGTTGCTGCCAATCACCGGCTTGTAGCCCCAAATGTAGTTGGCGAGGTTCATCACGACCTAGCCTACTCAGTGCGCACGTACATTTCTACGTTCGTTTTGTGCTGGTTGCAAATGTTGTACTGCAAGTCCTTGAAGCTGATCAGCGCTCTATCCATCACACGCTTCGAAACGCGCAAACTCGGACGCTCTCTGCGAGCTGTCGTTCTCCACAATCTCAGCTCCGACGCCGGTGGAGCTTGTCTGGTCGGGGTTCCACCGACACACCTTAATCGTGCTTCCTCCCAAATCAAAGCCAAAGAACTTCATATTGAGACCTTTCCTAGCGAGATTTCAAAAACGGAATAGACGCAAAATAGCCCCGGTTTCGGGAACTCAGTGAAATGAAAAGCCGCAAAGAGCAAAACGCAGTGAATCGCAACAAACACGCGCTAAAACAACGAATCGGGGTCCAGCACGATCTGCTCCGGCTTGATCTTGTCGAGCAGCTTCTGCACATTCCTCTCTCTTCTCTGCGTCTTCGTCTCGTACGGATTCAGCTCGTACGAATCGATGTTCGCTTCTCCCGACCCCGGAATCACGATCGAGCGAATCCCGTCGTTCAGCCCGATCAGCAGCTGGTCCTCGAACGGTCTGAACGCGAGGCCGGACAGCGTGTGTCCGCCGATGTCCTCCCCCATGTACGGCTCCTTCACCTTCGTCTTGAACACCTGGTTCCACACCAGCACCTTGCCTCCGATCGTGCCCAGCGCCAGCAGGTTCGTCTGGGAGAGCGTCGCGCGCGTCGCGCTCACGGGCAGGTTGTAGTCGTACAGCTGCTCGTACGTCCGCACGTCCCAGATCTTCAGCTTGCGGTCCGTGCCCGTCGTCACCAGGTACTTTCCCTCCAGATCCACATTCATCGTCAGCACATTGCCCTTGTGGCAGAACATCGTCACCAGCGCCTTCTTCTCGTTCGGAGACCACATGCACACCGTTCCGCGCGACGTGCCCTCGAACATGATCGCATTGTGCGGATTCTGCGCGAACGACGTCGGACAACCCATCAGCGTGTTCAGCGTCACGATGGACGTGCCCGTCGAGATATCGAGGTAGTTCAGGAGGCCGCGCTCGGTAATGCTCGCCAGCAGGTAGTGGTAGGGCAGGTACTGCAGGAAGCGCGGCCGCTGGATCTCGCGCAGACAGTGGAGCTCGGTTCCCTGGCTGTCGTAAATGTGTAGGTACTTTTGCTGGGCCACGGCGAAGAGGTCCCAGTCGTGGAGGAACGTGGAGTCGTAGACGCGGTTGTCGACGTGGAACTCGCAGATCAGGTCCTGCTTCAGCGCGTCCATCTACGCCTCAGCCCAAATGGGCGGCTCGTACCATGGCAATGTGTCCCTTCTCTCCGGTCATGAGGAGATGGCGTCCGGGGCGATCGAAGCAAACGGAATAGGGTCCGAACTGGTCCAGCGTCAGGGAGAAGATCTTCTGGCGCGTGTTCATGTCGACCTCCCTCGCGAGATCCTTCTGCTTCAGTTTGTACGTCCGCTCCATTCCCTCCGTCTCGATAAACCCTCCTCCCTCGGTCTTCAGAATGTCCACATTCACGTTGTCGTAGAGCGCCTCGGCAATTCGCTCACTCCTCTTTTCATCCTTCGACTTCAGGATCTTTGAATTCATCCACTACGCATTAAACCCGCAAACGCCGCGACGAACGGATTTGTTCGGGACTTTCTTGTCATTTGTGCTCTTCTTTGAATCCTTCATGCGTGAGATAGCGGAGAATGACTGGCTTTGATTGGGCTCCGGAAATCGCCCCCATTTCGGCGGGACTCGACCCAGGCAGATTTCATTCAGGAACGGAGATGAACGTGAGCGAGGACATGATCTATGCTGCTCTCGAAGAGCTGACGAAGAACAACACGGCGAGCATCCAGTCCGCTACCGAGTATCTCTTGGCCGCGATGAACGACGGAAACAGTCTCAACATATTCTTCTCGATGATAGGCAAGTCCTACCCGGATAGCGTGGCTGACCATTCGCCGCTTCACGAATAGACGCGCCAGCTGTGCGCACTCTTCTGCAGGCGCATGATCCTGCAGTTTTACAACGGCTTCGACAACGCGTCAAAGAGCAGTCGTAGTTCCGTCCTCCCTCTCCTCCATTCTAGTGAAATCGGCCACGCTGCTGTATCTAAAGAACGAAAAGAACATCCTCGTGAAGAGAGCCATCTGCGGCATGATTTCCGCCATTGCGAGCTTTGAAATGGAATCCAATCAATGGCCCGAAGTCCTCGCCGAGATTACAACGGTTCCGTCGTATCTGCGGACTGATCCGTAGACATATTGCAGCGCGGAGTGGCAAGACCGAGAGAGCGCCATCCTCCTCGTGTTCTCTCTCAGCAAGTACATCACGCGCGTCATCGATCCAGAGCAGCTCAACGTCATTCTCCTGAACGGTCTTCATGACCCTTCCTACGAGGTGCTCTCCATGACGGTGAAGGCGTGCTGCAACATCATGGCCAATCTCATCCTCGAAAAGCGCGTCGCCCTCATCCAGCCCGTCCTTTTAGATTGCATCCAGAAAGTCGGGGTGTTTTTCGCCAACCAAGAAATCGACCTTCTCCTCCTCCTCCTTTCCTCGCTCAGCGACACCGTGAGTGCGCGACAGATGCCTCCCGAGGCCGTGCTGGAGGCGCTGAAGAGTTGTGTGCAGGTGGGTCCCAGAAGACGGCATTAGGGTCAGATCATGAACGACGTGAAGCAGATCAACGCGGTGCGCAACGCGGCAGGCACGTTCATCCTCTACTGCGTGGAGCACTACACGGAGACGCTGATGAAGAACGCGCTCGTCGCGCCGCTGATCGAGTTGACGGTGCGTTTCATGAGCGATGGCGTGATGGAGGTAGCGGCGCAGAGCGCGGCTGACGCGTAGAACGGCGACGACGACGACGAGTCGGTGTCGCAGATCGCCGAGATGATGATGGACGGGATGGGCTCCTGCTTCCCCGACGAGTGCGTCTCCTCCGCCCCCATCACCCCTAGCGAAGTGTTCAAGTGCGTGTACACGCTCGCCTCGCAGCTCCTCGCCTCCGCCGACTGGCACGCGCGCCGCTCCGCGCTGACCTCGATGCTGGTGATCATGGAGTACACTGCCGACTACTTCAAGCCCGTGCTCCAGCCGCTCTCCCTCCAGGTCCACACGCTGCTGCGCGACCCCGTGCCCGCCGTGCGCCGCAAGGCCGCCTTCTTCTTCTCCGAGACCATCGACTGGTGTGGGCCCGTGCTGCAAGAGGCGGCGCCCTTCCTCGTCAGCGACATCCAGGAGGCAGGGCTGCTCGCGCCGTCTGACGCGTAGCTGATCAACCAGCCGGACGAGTTCGACGTGACCAACGGCCTGTACATCCTCGAGTCCCTGTCCTCCATCTACCACGACATGACGCTCGACGCCGTGCTGTCCTCCATGGTGAGTCACACGTCGCGACGTCAACCGTAGGACGTGCTGATCCAGATCGTGAAGCGCGCCGCGCTGTACAAGACGCAGTCGCTGGCGATCTCCTGCATCTCCTCCATCATCGAGGAAATGAACGAGCAAGTCAACTCGCGCATCGTGCGCTCTCTCTCACACCCTCACCTCTAGCCCGTCTGCGTCGAGGTCGCCATCGCACTCATCACGCGCCCCATGGACGCGGAGTCCATCGACGTGCGCGGGCACTGCGTCGAAATGCTCAGCGAGATCATCCACCACTGCGGACTCGGCTTCCTCGTGGACCGTCTCCCCGCGCTGCTGGACCACTTCTACACGGTGGCGACGGAGGTGAACGACCTCGAGTACAACGCCTTCATCTTCCCCTTCATCTCCATGGTGGTCAAGACCAGCATGAAGGAGAACGCGCCGCTCTTCGCCTCGCTGGAGCCCTATTTGCAGCGATTCATGCCATACTTCGACTCGATCCTCTACAGCACATATGGTCCCCAATGCGAGCAACAATGAGGTCTAGAGTACCGCGACGTCGACCTGCCCACCGCCGCCTCCGAGTTCGGAAAGCTCAACGGCCCGTTCGACGTGTCGGGCAGTGACTCCTCCTATCACTTCGTGCGCGTGGACAGTCGTCGTGTGGAGTGCAAGGCGGCGGCGCTGGACGCGTACATGTCGATCAAGGAGTCGATGCAGACGACGCGCCACGCGGACACGGAGGAGGAGCAGGAGAAGCTGGCGTCGCTGCTCACGGAGCTGGCACAGCACACGGACAGCGTGCTTCGCCACCACGCCGTGAGGCATGCTGTGTGCTGTGACGCATAGAACAAGGCGCTGATCGTGATGGTGCGTCTGATCCGCAACAACGAGATGATCCGCAACGCCGACACCAACCCCACATACAACCCCTGCGACGACATGAACAGTCAGACCGTGCGCTTCTCCATGATCATCGTCCATCTCTATCGCATGCTGCTGGACAAGGAGGAGGAGTCCAGCATCGCCGTGGACATGTTCTTCGTCCTCGAGGTCGTCGGACTCCTCGTCGGCAAGAACTTCTACATGATCTCCCTCCCCGAGATCGTCGCCATGATCAAGACGGCGCTGGAGTACAACGTAACGCCCGCGCTTCCCGCTGACTTGTAGTACCCGTCGGAGGAGGAGTTCATTGACGACACGACGTACGAGCTGCTGAGCGAGGAGAACCCCGTGGTGACGCGCGCCGTGTCGCTGCTGGAGTCCATGTGCATTTCCTACCCCGACATTAAGGACTTCTTCTCCCTCCAAACGCTGCACCAGCTCTGGGTGGTCGTCGCGAAGCAGCTCTCGCCCAACACCGACGGCGCGTACCTCGCCGTGTTCCTCCACCTCGCTAGCACCATCCTGGAGAACATCGGCGAGAGCGCGTTGTTCGTCGTCGGCGACCTGATGCGCATCCTGCCCTGCGCGCTGGAGAAGCAGAACGAAACCTGTCGCGCGGAGAGCTGTCGCTGTCTGGGCTGGTTGTGCTCCATCTTCCCATCGGTGAGTGTGCGTGGAGGCGGTGACGCGTAGCAGATGAGCGACTCCGTCAACTCCGTCATCGAGTGCATCCTGCGCGCCATGCAGAAGCGTACGGGCGATGTGAGAGCGACTAGAATGGTTGAGGGATAGAGTGGCGAGGTGGTGGACATCGCGACGGGCGCGCTGAACCGCATTCTGAAGAACGTGATGGACTCGCCGAAGCAGGACCTGTTCATCCACGTGCTGGAGAACCTGCCGCCGACGTGCGACACGAGCGAGGCGCAGGCGGTGTACAAGACGCTGTTCGACGTGTACGAGAACAAGGGCAAGATCTTCGTGCAGTTCGTCAACCCCGTACGGGTCGTGGCTGCGTGTGAGGCGTAGTTGATTCGGTGCTTCGTTCGCTCGCTGATGAAGGGGGAGTTGCTGCCCGCCACGATCAAGAAGCGCATTACCGAGGATCTGGTGCATATGTATAAGGAGGATCCCCAGACCTTTTCCTCCATCGTTCAATCCTTTTCACCCGAAGAAGTGGCGTTTGTCACCGCTCTGTTCTCTCAAGAAGAGAATCACGCCTTCTGGAGTGTTTGTTCCAGAGTGCAAGACTTCGTGTGAGTCGTATCGAACAAACACGGGAATCGGAAGCAAACTTCACAGCAAACACTCCGATGCGCAATGCACGACTAATCGTTGTGAGGATTCGCCGAATGAATCCAAAATACAAAGCAAACTCGGCGCCCACCAAGACGCCCATCAGTCTCCAATCCACGGGAACGCCCACCGCCACCAGAAGAGCGAGAAGGAGAAGCACAACTTGTCCGCCGAAATCCCACGTCAACTTCTTCTTGCACAAATGACTCACGTTCACCGTGATCGAGTACTGCGAGAAGCACAGCGCGGCAATCACTACGTGACACCACTCACGGTTCCTCCTACCCAAAACGCCATCCTGGTAATGATGCATCCGAGGAGTCGCGGACAGGAAGCAAACGAGAGCAGAAATGGTTCTACAGTGAACGAGGATAAGCAGCAGTACAGCAAGGGAATGAATCGCTTCACATGGTCAGTACGCGAATTGTTCTTATTCCCTTCCTCCTCCTTGGGCAAATCACTGCCCTGAATGAGGATTAGCACGTTCTTGATGAAAATGGCTCCGCCCATGAGAACGATCGTGAAGAACGCAGAGAAATCACGCAGGGTGTACTCAAACAGAATGGGCCGAGACCACACCGACGTCCCGGCAGCGAAGGACAGCAGCATGACGAAGACGCTCAGCACCTCCACCTCGGACACGCCGCAGAAGGAAGTGCCGAACATCAAAACGTCCTGGAAGTACTCGATCAGCTGGAAGCTGACAAACACGAAGCCGACGACGCCAAACATCAAGCCGATCACCACCGGGTCCTCAATGCCGATTGCCTTGATCACGGAGTACAGGAAGCAGGAGATGCTGAGCGAGTCGCACCCGTGGTCGAATAGCTGTCCGAGAGGAGAGCTGCAACCCAGACGCCTCGCCTGCTTTCCGTCCAGCATGTCCAGGTAAATGTACAAGCTCGACGTGACGGCGTTTATCAAGAAAGCGAGGCGAGAAGTGGCGCCATCCGCCGTTTTGAGAACGCTCAGACAACCCATGCCGATGACGTTCAAAACGAATCCGATGAGGGTGATCGCGTTCGGGGAAATCCATTCGGGGACGAAACAAACCGTCTTCTGAGAAATGCTCGAAAGCACCGTATCCAGCGGGGTATAGGCTCCTGCCTTGTACTTGTACTTTTTCAAATACGCGAGATCCTCTTCCGACAACGAGGGGTTACACGAAACCATAATTGTGAAACACTTCCCTCGAAAACGCCTTCTCCGCGTATCGCTCTTTCCCATTCTTCTCCCTCCTATCCCGTTTCTCATCCATAATCACCATTCATCACCCCTTCTTGTTTCAGCCTGTGAACGCCTTCTCCACCTCATAGCGCAACAGTGCAGGATTGGAAAACAGGAATCTACGAAGGACGTCGAATCGATTTTTGATGATCCAATGAAATGGAGGCGATTCGCATACCATCAATCCATTGGACGAACAAAATCCTCACGACTGTCGTCTGCACAATCGGCGTCCCGGTTCTCTCCGATTTGCGCGGGTTTGGAAAACCGCGATACGGGAGTGGTGATTCAAATTTGTCTTAATCCAAACCTAATTGTTCTATCATGGTACGTATTTCCGTGCAGTTGGATAGGGGCGCCATGGTTTCCGCGCTTCTTCTCGCATCGCCGTGATGTGTGCTAACCCACCTGTAGTCTGGAAAAGGAGGTAAAGGAGGCAAGGGAGGCAAGGCTCCCTCTTCGAAGAAGCAGGTGATGACCCGTTCCACCAAGGCTGGTCTTCAGTTCCCCGTCGGTC
>ERZ1106923.254-NODE-254-length-23312-cov-172.447521_pt1 | contig 23312 bp, 18 predicted proteins | sample MGYA00403657_ERZ1106923 | MGnify/ENA primary metagenome ERZ1106923 (study PRJEB35170, sample SAMEA104062425) | human gut metagenome | biome: human gut; feature: human-associated habitat; material: faeces | place: Denmark | collected 2012-06-19 ...
ATCTCGAAACGAGGGAAAAGGATCACGATAAAAATAGAATGCTGCCTGATCGTAATCAGAATGTTATGCAGGAAATACAAGCACATATTTTTATGGACACTGGAACAATGTATTTGATTGAGAAAGAATAATGAATGAGTCTCTTTCAAAAGTTATAGGAACTAAGTTATAATGGAAGTTTTACATTACTTGATGTTACAGGCACTGATATTCCACTCGCTCGAAAGACTATAAACCAATCTTCATAGCGTTCGGTTTAAACAAATTGGCTTTCGCATTGTGTACAAAATCAGACAAATTTGGTTACCAACCTATGCTGCAGGAGGAAATGGTTATTTTTTAAAGTTTTTTTAAAACGGGAGGGGAAAATATGCCCTGTTCAATTAATTGGTACGCACTGTCGTACATTTCGCCGCCTGTAATAAAATCTCCGGGGCTGCATTGTTTGTTCTTCGCAGGAATTTCATGCAAGGGGCCGAACGTATTCTTCCGTGTTAGTACGGCTGTTAGAGGAATTGTTCCGTCGGATGGAATATTTTCGAGACGGAAAGGCGCGAATGTCGCAATTTTCTGCTCCGATTTTAAATATTCTGCATAAAAATCAGTTACTTCGACGTCGTATCTGCCTTTGGGGGCAGGGATCAGATACGTTATACCGCCGCTGTAAAAAGGGAAACCCTGTTTCACGACGTCTCCGAAGCGGATTGTTTCGGGTAGAGGAAACACGCTACAGACTTCTCCTGTACGGACACCGAAATTTCCGCTCAGATATAAGCATTCCAAATTGATTTTATCCGAAAAATCACATTCGACGCGTAAAATGTTTATGCCTTCGACAAGATCTTTCCTCTTTAGAGGCAGGACTTTAAAACAAGGATCCACATCGGACTCGTCTGCGACGGAAAAATCAAGAGGATTTCCGTTGATAAAAAAGCTAAAATCTTCAGGGGATTCCGCCGTCAAAGAGATTTGATTCGGCATTGAGTCAATCTGAAACCGATACAGCAGTGCCAATTTAAAAAGAGGTTTTGCAAAATCTCTGCCGTTATATTTGTTTTTAAACCACGGTTGCACCATTTCTCCGCCGCGCAGCGGCATTCCGCGGGAAAGTCGGATATCCCTGTCCAAATGCAGGATTTCCCCGTGCCCCGAGTATTCGCCGTCGATATAATAATCCGCCGTATCGAGAACGAGGATATTTTCCGAATCAAGATTGTATCGCATCGGGATGTCTTTCGCGGCAGTCGCGCATGCATATTTTCTTGTGTGAAACGGTTTCGTTTTTTCGCATGTTATGCGGAGCATCAGTTCTTCCGCGGGGGCGAATGTATATTCGAGTTCCGTAGCGTTTCCGTCGTTCGCGTATGGAAGGCCTTCTCGTTTACCAGTGCGCAGATTCATTTTTTCGAGGTTGTATGCGCCCGCTATGCAAATTTTTGTATGGTACGCTTTGTTGCGGTCAAAATTACAGATAAAGAGATAAATATCTTTTCCCTTTTGCTTTGCGACGGAAATGAAATGCTCCCCGTTTTCAATTTTATAGCGGAAAGGCGCGGTCATTCCTGCATTTTTGCCTATTTCTTTAAGTTCGGAGACTGCGGCGAACGAAAAGTCGAGCGTCACTGCATATCCGTCGAGATAGGAGGGGGCTTTTCCGATCAAAACGACTTTTCCTCCGCAGTCGGCAAATTCTTTCAGCAATCGGTATGAGGAGGAGCGTAGGTTAATGCTTCCGCTAACAATAATTTCACGGTAACGCATTTTTCCGACGGCGAGTTCCGTATAGTCTCCCCGAACGATTTTCGCTTTGCGTGATAGTATTTCTTCGTCTCCCATATCGAAGTCAATTTGCGAACGGATAAGCGCGTTCACCGTATCGGAAAAGGTTTTTTCCAGTTGTTGATATTTTTCGTCGCGCGATGTGAAAACTTCGCTGTAAGCACCGTAGCGAGACAGTCCCCATGCCGATTCGACGGGCGTTATATAGAGTGCGGCGGTTAATGGTTTGCTGCCGCTGAAAATATAATTGAGCCGCGCGTAATAATCTTCGACGCTATGGTAATCTTTATACCAATTTGCCTGCTGCAGGAAACTTGCGGGGTAGTCTCGCTTTGCTTCGCCTTTCATGCTGTACCAAGAAAGGTGCGGACAACGGAAGTCAATTCCGAACACGGCATGCCAATCCCCGATTTCCTTATAATTTTGAAAGGTGGCTTGCCAGCCAGTCGCTCCGTACAGTTCGGATAAGGCGTGTTTTTTTCCGAATTGTTTTACGACAGAAGAGACCTGAATCGCCGCATGCGGGAACGTACTCTCCATCGTCAAATTATCCATTCCAGGGATATCCATATATTCGTAATATCGCATCATGCTACCGCTGAGTGTCGTTTGGCTGGCAAGGCTGTCCTCGTGCAGAATATGTCCGGTAAGCGTTAAGCCGTTCTTTTTGCACCAGTTCAGATAGGGTTTTGCAAAATTATCCAAAAACATTTGCTGCAGAGTTTCTATGTACTGCCAGGTCACGCGCGAAAACTGTTCTCCTGCAGGCCGAAACCATATCTGCGGCAAAACGTCCTCCAAATTTTCCTTCCATCTTTTGCGGTAGGTGTCGAACAAGGTATATGTGTAGGGGACGAACGACATCTTATTTTCGTTTTCGACGGCGAAACCGTTAAATAGACAGCCGCGGTGTGGTTCGTCGGTAAAAATACCTTCGATGCTTTTTCCGAAGAGTTTTCCGCAATGTTCTTTGTATTTTTCGTGCGTCGAGAGCAGAAAAGCCTCTGTCGCTTCCTTGTTCAGTGTATCCAAATAAGTGAATCCATGGTACACTTCCGCGCGGGAACTCTCTTCGATATAGAATACTGCGGCGAGCCAACCTTGCGGGATATCTTCTGCTCTGAGTATTTTTTTATAGCCGGCAAGTTCCATTCCCGCATGCGGGTCTATATCGCCCGGCAGATCACACCATGGCGTGCCGCAAAGGTCGACGGCAAATGCCGCCAAAAATTCCTGCCCGAAGTCGGCCATGTCAAACTTTTCGGCGGGAAACATTTTCATACCCATGAATTTGAGTCGATAATGAGGATCGCGCGTCACGCTGCCGCTGCACGTACCCGAAGGCCACCTGTCTTCATCGTAAAGCCATGCGCTCATATTTTCTTGTTTCAGGAGTTCTGCACAGTAGTTTGTGATGTCCATCCATTCATCGGACAGGTATTCCGTTTCCAAACCGGTTCGGGAATGTAAAAATACGCCGCCGAAACCCATTGCTTTCATCGTGGAGATTTGTGACGCGAGTTTTTTTTTCGAGTTTTCCGTTCAACGCCCAAAAGGGTGCGGAACGGTATTTGTTTTCGGGATTTTTAAACGACATGAATATACCTCATTGTATGCGATATCGGCGCTTTGCGCGGGGAGTTTATTCGTTTATGATACGTAGTTCTTTGCAGGCGTGCAGTTCGTTCGAAAGGAATTCGGCGCTCGCTCTCTCTATAACAAGGGAGACATTTTGCTTTCCGCCGCACATGGGGAATCTTTTGCAGAGTACCCATTCGCCATCGATATAAATGTCGAGCGTGCTGTTTTTGGCGATGATTTTCAAACGATAGGGTCTGTTTCGTTCAAGATTATACGATTTTTCGTCCCGTTCGCGCACCATGCCGCCGTTCACCACGTCGTTTTGAAAGTCGCCGAATCCTTCGCTGTCTCTGTAATGTTCCCATTCGGCCATTACCCGTTGGTTGCGGAAATCCAGCCAGACGACGGCCGCGCCTGTTTCTTCGCAATCGGCGTGCCAGCAGGCCACGCCCGCCTTGTCTCCTTCAGAAATGCGTATCGTGCAATCGAGGATAAAATTTTCTGCTTTGGCAATTGGCATTGCGCTACCGTATATTCCTATTTGCCCGAAAATTGCGCCGTTTTTGCTCTTCCATACTCCTCCATCTCCAGCGATTGGTGCCAATGCCAGGGGAATGTTTCTGCCGTACAGTTTATCCATATCGGAACAATACAGCAGGCGCAGGCTTTTATCCGTGTTTACGCCTATTTCTTTGGGAATACCGAAAGAGGGATTGTCTGCGGTCACGTGGTAGTAAAGCAGCCGTTTGCCTCCTTTTCCGACGACGGTCCTTGCCGCCCATGCGCACTGCCTGTTGTTCGCGCTTCCTATTAAAAGGCTGTCTTTCGGGAATACAAAGCGCCCCGACGCGCGGTCATAAATTTGGTAAAAAGTCCCGGCGGGGTCGGAACGCGTCGATGAATACGTCCGCAGTCCTCCCCAAGAATGGTCGAGAAAAGTCGCGTATTTATTTCCCTCCAACTCGAAAACATCCGGGCATTCCGCGTATTTTGTCAGGGTGCCGACTTCGCTGAAAGGCTCGCAATATTCGTAATTGATAAAATCTTTGGTCTTTACCTTTGCGACGACGGCGCCCGTTGAATCGAGAGTATGATTTTTCAGCCTTGCGCAGAGGCAGATAATATAGTATTCGCCCTCTTTCGCAATAACGTTGGGGTCTCTCCAAGCCGTATGCATGAATCCGTCACGCGGGGAGATTTCGTCCTCATAAATTTCTCCGTCGGCAACCAATACGGGGTTATTATCGTACTCTTCCCAATGAACGAGATCTTTTGATAAATACAACCCGTAAACTTGTTTCATTTTATTCGGTTCCAAAGTGCCGAGAAGCATTTTATAGACGTCTCCGTCCTTTACAAGCGTGCCTGTCAGAGGAACGCCGATCTGGTTCCAACATCCCTCTTTGCCGAACCCATTTATGTCGGGCAGTTCCCTGTAATTGATAAAATCTTCGGTCACTACGTGGCCGATGTTTCCCGTAGAAAGATAAAAGATATGATAGGCAGGTGCCTCGTAATAAACTGTGCAATCCCACATTCTTTTCGGTTTTTTGGGCTGATACAACATTGTTAATTCCTCCCGAGCATTTGTATTGTGAATGTTCCTTTTGTGGGGGGGCAGCCCTAGGGAACATTATCAAATAAATTTAGTGACATGAGTCACAAATTTTCAAAAAGGTATTGACAAAACCGTGTTTGTATAGTATCATTATGGTACGAAACGGCGGATTGGGCGATAAAAAACGGCTTATTTGCTTACTATTATAAAGTAAAAAACCATATCCGTCAATAGTTTTGATAAAAATTTTAGAAAATAGTGTCACGAGTCACTATAAAACAGGATGGAGGTTATATTAAGATGCGTGCTACAAGGAACGATGTTGCAAAACTCGCTGGCGTCGGGGCTTCCACCGTTTCTTATGTTTTGTCCGGGAAAAAGAAATTTTCGCCGGAAGTGGAATCAAAGGTTTGGAAAGCAGTCAAACAACTGAATTATTATCCAAATTATAATGCGAAACAGATGAAGGCAAAGCATGGGCAGAATATTTGTTACATCAGCGAAGTTTCCATCAATTTAGATCATAGCGACATCGTCTGCGGCATGGAGAGCGTGGCGGTAAAGAGGGGAGATTGGCTCAACGTAAAACCCTTTGTCACGATGGAAATGCTTTCGGAAATAACTGCGGATTTGATTTCACGCAAGGTAGACGGAGCCGTGCTCGTATATTTGCCGGAGCATATAGACCCTACGGTGGTGCAAAGGCTGTTGGACAACAATATAAAAGTACTGATGACGATACCGTATTACCCTACCGACCAGCGGATCTCACAGGTAAAGATCGATTATATGGAAGCGATGGAGAAAATCGTTGCATATCTTCATGAATTCGGACACCGGGAAATCGGTTTTTTAGATCTTTTCCGAAAAGATTATATCTATGACACCCGTTTACGCGGTTTTCAGAGCGCGATCCTTAAATATGGATTGGGCGGGCATGTCGTCAACTTGGAGGAATGCGGAGGAAAAAATGCGGAGGACGGCAGCCGTGAATTGGACAGGATTCTTTCGTTGGGTATCAGCGCGGTCGCGCACCAAACGGAAACGGATCGCTTGACCGAAATTTTGCGCGAAGGGATCGGACGGCTGTTGCAAGAGGGGGTCACGGCAATTGCGTTTCCCAACGATACGACCGCGTTTATAGGCGTAAACATATTAAAAGAGATGGGGTTATCGGTGCCGGAAGATATATCGGCGACTGCCGTAAACGACACCTTTCTCTGCGAGATTTCCAATCCCAGGCTCACGACGTTAAAATGCGATTATTTTGCGCTCGGCGCGGAAATGGCAAACACTTTATACAATTACATCGATAACGATATTTGTGAAAACAAAAAATTTTCACTGCCGCTTGTAACAAGAGACAGCGTCGCAAAAGTTAAAGTCGATTAGCCGAAAGGCTGAAATAAAAGTAGGTTGGAGGAGAAAAATGCAGATGAGCAAAATTTGCAGGAACTTTTTGATCGGTCTGCTCGCCGTGTTCATGGCGGCGGCGGTCGGAATTTCGTGCGTTGCCTTTGGTGTGCGCGCGGATGACGGAAGCGTTGAAACGTACGGCAGCCCGTATGTTTTTACGACGATTGACCCCGTGAATGTTCCCGTATCGTATACGGAAGAAGGGTATGCGAGCGCGGGGTTGACCGCAGCGCAGGGCATGTACAGCGAGGTCGGCATGGATGTATCGAAACCTTTCAAGGTCAGCATACGATTGGAAAGGACGTGTTGGTACGGCATGGGCCTGACCAAAGACACGACGGAACTGAACACGACGGCCATTCGGATGCCGCAAACTACTATGGCTGCAGGTCCGTGGATGGCATCTTCGGTGTTACAGTGGATCGGTGATTATACGAACTTTTTGGTTACAAAATACATCGGATCATCCATCGGCTTTTTCCCGAAAGACGGTTCGATCACGGCGGATATGCTCCCCGCGGGTACGAATCTCGATACGATGTATCAGCAGAATTTTGTGGACAAAATCATAGGCACTCCGAACGGTGCTGCGGCGGTGGATTGGCCGGAGGGCGGCAACGCTTATGCAGGCGTTGTCTACGATCTTACTTTCGATATCCGCGACAAAGAAGGTTTTACCTACGACGCGGATGCCAAGGAAATCGTATTCGATTCCGAAGGCAGTACGCTTACATATACCGCGAACTATCCCGAAGGCGCTAAGACCGTATCCCTCGGTCTCGACGTAACGCGGGCGGATTTCACGGAAGGCAAAGCATATTTTTGGATCTGCGGCGGCGATACAGGCGATGTAACGCATGTCAAACTTACCGAATCGTATATCGTTGAGGACAAGTCGGGTTTGGTTACGGATTTCCAGGTGAACGGCAAGGATGCCGTACTTGGAGAGACGCCCGTGTTTGCGCACGACAGCGTAACGTTTAAAATTAACGGATTGAGCGACGGTCAAAGCGTTAAGTTCGGCGACGATTTTATCGCAGCAGACGGCAACGGAGTATATAACGTGTCTATGCCGTATGCGGATAGATCGATAACGATTACCGATGAGGGGGGGGCGCTTTATATGCCGTGAGTTTTGATTTGCAAGGCGGTACGGGAGCAATTTCCTCCCAAACGGTAGCTTCGGGCGAGACAGCATCAGAACCTACCGTCATTCCTACAAAAACCGGTTATTTGTTCGGCGGATGGTATGCCGACAGCGCCTGCACTGAAGAATTTGATTTCAGCGATCCGATTACCCAAACGACGGTGATTTATGCAAAATGGAACGAAACCGTTAAGGTTACTTATAAACTGAAAACGTTTAAGGATGTAACTTCTGTCATCGTAAAAGATTCTGCGGCTACACCGCCTACGTTGGTCGATTTTCATTCGCACGGGCAGAATGCCGCCTATTACAATTATTTGGGAGTAGACAGCCTTCAGTTGACTTGGTATCAGGACGAAACTCTTACGACACCTTTCGACTTCGAAGCCGAAATTACCTCTGATAGTACTATTTACGGCAAATTGACCGAAGTCAAGCAATACGCGCATCCGAACGCGTACGGGTGGGAAGTGCCTTCTTCTTTCCGCGACGATTCCGGCACAACTTTCATGGACGAAAACTGTCTGAAAACCCCGCTCGACGCTCTTGAAAACGGTGAAACTTCCTATACTTTCGCGGGGTCGACGAATGCCGGAGTTTATTCGAGGGGGTTAGACGTAACTAAGCCGATCTATATCAATCTGTCCGTTACCGATAACGCGGCGCAGGGTAATTGGTTCACGATGGCTTTCTTCGATAAGCTTACGCTCGCGCAACTCGGTTATTCCAGCGGCTATACCACGGGCGTCGGTTCGCTCGTAGGTTTGGGGTGGAACGGTAAGGATGGCACCGCATTGACCGATTCTATTACACAATGGGAGATCGGCAACGTATATTCGTTGGCGGGCGACAGTCTGTTCCAAATGAATATGGTCGTAACGATAGCGGAAGACCCCGCGGATTCTGTTATAAAGATGGGCGATACCGTCGTTGCGAAACTGAACGTTTGCCGCAACGATTTCGAGGGCGGTTATATGTATGTTACGTTTGGTACTTTCCAAGCGTGCATGATGACCGCGCTTATTTATCAGGATATTGAAGTAGCAACGGAGGCTCCCGAAAACGGAACGATTTCTGCCGAGCAGAACGATGCGGCGGTCGTTGTTACCCTCACCCCCGACAGTGGCTACGAATTGGACGCATTGTTTGTCAACGGCAAAGAAGTCGAATTTACCGAACGCGCGGACGGAACTTGTGCCGTTTATTTCGATAAGTGGGAAAAAGTTACGATAACTGCCGAATTTATGAAAAGCAAAACTCCTTCGGGCGACGATAACACGGACGGTGACGGCAATGACAATGCCGACAAGTCCGGCTGCAAAGGCGCTGTCGCTGCCGTTGGCCCTGTAGCGGGCGTTGTACTTATCGCAGGTGCTGCTGTGGTTTTGCTACGCAAAAAAAGATCCGAATAAGAATCGGGGAGCGTAAACAGACCGGGGGCCGTTCGGCAGGTTTATGACCCGCCGAACGGTTCTGTTTTTACCCTGAAAGCAATAATCATTCGAGGAGATTTTATGAAGAAATTTTTAATTGCCCTCTTGTGCCTCCTTATGATCGGCGCAATGTTTTCCGGTTGCGTCGCCACGAGAAATGAAGAGAAAGAGGAAGCCGAGTTGCAAGAAATTTTAAATTCGGTTGATTTTGACGCGGATTCTTCCTATAAGGGCACCCTCAATATTGCCATGAACGAGGAGCCTAGCGAAATCAGTATCATGAATACTTTCGTGGAAGAGTTCAACAAACAATATCCGAATATAGAAGTTAAAATTACCAATTACGCTTCGTCAGGCTATTTCGGCTCGCTCAGCAGCCTGCATGCTGCTGCTTTGAATTCGGGGAATTTTTCAGGTCTTCCCGATGTTTTCTGGACGGCTCAGGATACGAGTATTGAGCAGTCGGAATTGGGAATGCTGATGCCAATCAACTTTTTTGACGAAAAGGACGATTCTTTTACCTTCGATTCGCTCGTAAACTCCATGGTCGAAGCGTGTACCGTCGGCGACAGAATCTATATGATGCCCCGCGATTATAATCAAGTTACGACGTATGTGAATGTGGAACTGTTCGAAAATACGACGGGTCTTGACATTGACGATTATCTCGACCATGCGATGACCGTGGAAGAGATGGAAGAGATTATGAAGTTGTTTGAGGGCAAAACCAACGAAAAGGGCGAACCTCTGTACGCATTCGATATTTATTGGAATTGGGAATCTATACTTTGGCCGCTCGTCAAATCCAACGGTGGCGAATTGATCGAAGTTACGGAGGACGGTGCTGTTTCGGCTGCGCTTGAATCGCAGGAAACATTCGAAGCGTACCGTAAGGTAAAAGAATGGGCGATGAAAAATTATATCACGCCTTTGGGCAGCGCGTCGTGCGCTATGTTTGCGAACGGTCGCGCGGCGTTTGCAACTCATTCCCGTCCTGTCATGTCCGACTTGCTCGGTTACGGCAACATTCAAACTTTACAGGCAATACCTTTCCCTCAGTTGGGGGAAGAATATTGGGTCGGGGCCGGTAGTAGCGGTTACGGCATGTACCGTTACGCCGCCCATCCCACGGAAGCGTGGCTATTCTTGAAGTCGATCGTTTCACAGGCTTCACAGAACGCTTTTTGCGCTTCCGGAGCGGGCGTTCCCATCTTAAAAGATATGATTTCCGACAAAAATTCGTCATTCATGACTTATACCGGCGAACATTTGGCTTTGAATTTTAATAATGCCGCGTTTATTTATAAGTACGATACGAATTCCTGTACACCGATGGATTACAAGAAACATCTCCCCGTATCCTCTTTGACTTCCGTTATGAACTACTTCCAGGAAAGTATAGTGAATGCCGTCAATTATACGACCGCACAGAATTACACCGACAAAGAACGGGGAATTTGGAGATATCTCCGTTCCTGCGATGCGAACGTCAACAACCAAATCGCCCAAGGGAGTAAATAACGGAAATGACGCAGGCTACAAAAAATAAGATCAAGGAAGACGTGATTAGTTACGTCTTCCTGATTCCTGTACTCATCGGGATCGCAGTGTTCGCCGTTTATCCGCTGTTTATGGCTTTAATTTATAGCTTTTCCGACTTTAACGGCGCTTTTGCCACTAAATTCGGGGTTTTTAACTATGCGAACATCTTCAACACGAGCGATACGGGATTGTTTCAAGATGTTCTGAAGTCATTCGGTGTAACGTTCGAATACGCTATATTGTCTATGGCGGTCGGTATGATACTCGGGTATGCGCTTGCACTTTTTTTGCGGAAAAACATTCCTGGGGCGCGGGTGATTCGTCTCTTATGCTATCTTCCTTGCCTGATACCTGGCTTTATCGGTGGTTTTATTTATCGTGATATTTTTGCGTACAGTACGATGGATGCGGGCAACGGTATCATCAATACGTGGCTCACCAACATGGGATTAAGTAAATTTCCGTTTTTCGAAAGTCCGAATACATCCATGTTCAGCTTGATTCTTACCGGACTTTGGGGATTGGGCGGCAGCATGATTCTGCTTTTGGCCGCATTTGAAAACATCAACCCGGAACTGTATGAAGCGTCGGACATTGACGGGGCAGGTTATTTCACGAAATTGATACGCATCACGATACCGCTTACGACTCCGATCCTGTTTTACAACCTCGTCGTTTCCATGATCGGAAGCCTTCAGATATTCGCCACCTACGGCGCATACGGCACGGGCGCGGAGGAATCGCTGTTCTTTATCGCCATCCGTATTTACAGGACTGCATTCCTGAACTATAAATACGGGTTGGCGTGCGCAATGTCCTATCTACTGTTTATCGTGATTGCCGCCATTTCTTTGGTCATGTTCAAATTAAATGGGTGGGTGCATTATGGCGATGAATAAAAAACAGAAAAAAATAATCGACCTTACGGTAAAATATTTTTTTTCAGCCGTACTCATCGTGTTTTTCTTTTTCCCGTTCCTCTTCATGATCAATAAAAGTATGTTTACCATCGACGAACTGGGCGGGGTCGACGTGCATTTTTTCCCGAATCATTTCAATTTGGCAAATTATAAAGTTTTTGCCGATTATTTGAGTTATTTGGGCAATACGATGCAGGTCGTGCTCATAAACTGCGTTTTTATTCCGTTGACTGCATGTCTTTCCGCGTATCCGCTGGCAAGGCGCAGATTCCACGGTAAAAAAGTAGTATTTCTCATCATAATGGCTACAGTGATGATGCCCGGCGTCGTGTTACAAATCCCTACGTACATTATGTTCAGTGGCATGGGGTTGGTGGACAATCTCGCTTCGCTGTGGGTACAGGCTTTCTTCGGCGGCGGCGCATTGAATATCTTTCTCGTGATACAATTTATGCGCACTATCCCGAAAGATTTCGACGAGGCCGCTAAAATCGATGGGGCAAACGCTTTTCAAATATTCTTTTTAATTATTTTCCCACAGCTGTTCAATGTAATGCTCTACATTGCGATCACAGTGGGGATCGGACTTTGGATGGATTTTCAAGGCCCCTTAATTTATCTTGTCAGCGAAGAAAATCGTACCCTTGCTCTTCAATTCTATATTTCATATACGAATGCGACGACCGTTATCAGCAAACAGAACGAACTTGCCGCCATGGCGGTCTGCATGACGATTCCTCCGATCGTTTTGTTCCTCGTCTTCCAAAAGAAGATGATCGGCGGCATTAAGATCGGCGGCGTCAAAGGTTAAACAATCAAGGAGATTGGAATGCGAAAATTTATCAGCATTATTCTGTCTGCGGTTTTGATAATTGCCGCATTTTCCGTAGCAGGGTGTACTAAGAATACGTTTACCTTGCCGGAAGGAAACACTTTTGATTTTACGCGCTCGCAATTAGCGGGGACGGACGCATTGGGTAGGGAGATTATGCCCAACACTGGTTCTGACGATCATAAATATGTTGGTATCCGTTATTTGACTTTGATCAGTGAGGTGGGAGGGATCGATAAGATTTATAATACCGCCGAATTATTGGATACCTACGGCACCTTAGACGAATGGATTGCCGAACATGGCGACGACGAGGAAAGTATCCGAGAGTATGCGCGGCAGCATCCTCTGTTCAATCGGGATCCTTCCAATACCATTGCGCCTAACAGCAAACATTTTTGGATAGACGAGCCTTTGTACGGATATTATTCCAACTGCGATCCGTGGGTGATTGCGCGCCAAATGATGCTACTCGGTTATATGGACATAGATTATATTTTGATCGATTTATCCAATTATCCTTTCTATTTTACCGACGCGACCAATGCGGTCCTTACGGTTATGGCTGAAATGAAGGATGCCGGGTACGATATTCCGGGTGCGGCGTTTTTCCTGCCGCAGAACGCGCTCTATTGCGACGAAATGCTGAACGGCATTTGGAATTACTATTTATCGAAACGAGCGTACAGGGACGTATGGTTCGTAGGAGATTCGACGATCAATCCCGGCGGCGGGCCGTTGGTGGTCGGAAATTGGGCGTCCGTAATAGCGTCGGATTGGGAAGACAGGGTTTGGCTGAAAGAGAGTCAATGGCCCAACGTGCAAACCGTGACGGAAGACGCGATCCCGTGGATCGACTGGGGTGATTATCAACGCAACCACAACGGAATCATGAGCGTATCTCCAGCACAGCACATCGGGTATTGGTCGAGTCAGGCGTATCTGTTCCGCGATAACGGGGCAGGCTATCACGGTAGGGGCTGGACGTACGGCGATACTACGACGGGTTATCAGCTCGAAAATGTTTTGGCGGGCACGAATTTTCAACAGCAGTGGGATTGGGTCATGAAACAGGGGAACGAAGTCGACGACGATGAGATTTATATGGTGCTCGTATCCGAATGGAACGAATGGACGGCGAGGAAACTCGGTCTAGAGGAGCCGGGAGCGGAAACTTCTTGGTTCGCTCCATTGGTCGACGAGTTTGATATGACCTATTCGAGAAGGTGGAGATGATGGACGGCGGATATGGCGATAATTATACCTTTCAACTCGCTCAAAATATACGTAATTTTAAAGGTCTGTCAGAAATGAGTTTCCAATATACTGCAGTCAACGATTCTGTTACGGTCGATATCAGAGATTTAACATCTTGGGATCAGGTGAAGAATATTTACATGGATTATGCTGGATTTATCAGCGAGCGCAATTACGTTACCGCCGATACGGGGATCCGTTATAAAGATTCGACGAATCGCAACGATATATCTTCGCTGCAGATTGCAAACGATTCGCAATATCTGTATATAAAAGTAGAATGTTTAAACGATATTACTGCTTATAAAGACGGGGACGATGGTTGGATGAACCTGTATATCAGCACGGGTGCAGAAGGCGGTTGGGAAAATTACAACTATATCGTAAATACGGCGCCCTCGAACGGAAAAACTAATATCTGTAAACTTTCCGCGGATACTGCGGGTAATCGCGTCGAGACTTCTGTCGGAACAGTTGATTATACATTGAACGGCAAAAATATTGTATATAAGATACGATTGGCAGATTTAGGAGCGGGCAAGGATACGATCCTGCAGATTAAAGCGACGGATAATGTTGCAGGCGAAGGAGCCTTCAAGGTATGCAACAATGCTTGGGATTTTTATATTACGGGAGACAGCGCGCCTGCAGGCAGACTAAACTATGCTTATCGAACAGCATGATTGGAATTGGAAATAACAGAAATATAGAAAAGCGGGCGGCCACGACAGACCGCCCGCTTTTTTATGTTTTTCTAAATAATCTGTTAAATTTTTAAAGGATACTTGTAAACAATTTTGATCTTAAAGTTGGAGAGAATGAATGGAAGTGTATCCGAATGAATTATTTAGTACCTTAACGTACAACGATGCGCTGCATACCGAGGACAGTTTCCGAAAGAAGCTGCGGAATTGTTTAAGCTTATTGAGCAATCGGAAGGTTTGGAAGTATATCGGGTTATGGGAATGTTCTCCCGAAAAGAAACGCCTGCTTTTTCACGGTGTGTTCGATATTCCGAAAGGCTCAATGCTCGGCTACTTCATACAGAAAGAGGATTACAGCTTCAAAAGCCACAGGCGGCAGATCGCGAATCAGAATACTTGTTTTTTGGAGAATTACGGGCGAAATTTTATATCGGATATAATGGACGAGGATATCGTATGCACGGTAGGCACGGAAGACCAGAAATTGTTATTGTTCGACGATTTCGGCTGTTGGGACGAGGGAGAGTACATAGGACAGGTAAGCAAGGAAACGATCGCAAAAATGCCGAAAGCGAATTGAGGCGAAACACAAGACAAGGACAAGAGGCGCTAAAAGAACAAGGCAAAATAAAAAATACGTCGTAAAAACGAAAAGCGCGCGACGGAATGCGCGGGGCGATTTGCAAGCGGTTTAGCGCAAACGCCCCGCCCGGCGCGCTTCGTATTTTCGTATTGATTTTCGGTTGTGCTGCGGGGACGTGTGCTTGTCTTCGGCGCCCGCGAGCGCAGCGAGCGGGTGACGAGGCGGCTCAGCCGCCTCGTCAGCGTAGCCGCCGTACTTGTATCAAGACTGTCACTTATCTTTATGGACAGTTTTTTATTTGTTCTACCGATAAATATATAAACGATTGAGGCGGTAAACCAACATTAAAGTCATTCAATTCTTTTGGAGGATTATATTGTATAACATTTCCCAATTCGTAGGCATACGCAACTTTGCAGCCTTTGAAATATTTACGAAATTTATCTCGCGATATACCTGCAAATTTTTTAGTATGTTCCCAAAGAGCAGATGGCGAAGAAGATATTGTTTTTACAACTTCTACTTCTCCGACTACTTTCATTATGGGGGTAGTTGAATATATTAAAATTTTTTTGACAGGTCTATTAGCCAATTTTTTCCTGAATTCATATTTTTTTGATCCTGCAAGTATCCTTGCCGCATATTCTGGATTTATTGATAACAATATTGACTCCAAAAAATCACCTCCAGTAACGGCTCAAATCAGTTTGGGCTTCTGTTAATATCCTCTCAAACTGGTTGTCTGATATTCGTGTAAAGGGTCTTGGCCCATTGGGAAAGGGAATTATATCGTTATCCCATAGAAAGTTTAATATAGGGCGTTTTGCAAGACTTTTTACAAAAATGAATTTTAATACAATTTGATTGCTACCGTGGTATTTCCAAAATTGCTCTAATTCATCATTTGTAAACACGCTTCTATTTTGAACGTGACTCATATACTCCTCCTTTGAACTAAAGTTGCTTATGGCCTCATCAACAACAGCTACCGAGGTCAAAACTGCAGTATGTCCAGCGTTACCGGGAACCCCATTCCTATAAAATATAACAATATCTCTGGGATATATATTTCTTTCTGATGCAAATGATATATATACTTTTTGCAGAGCGTAACGATAAGGTGTTTTAGCCAAAAAATCATTTTCATTTTCGTTACGCAAAATGGAATCAGGCAATAGTGATGTATGGTATTGTGGACGAATCGGCATTATAAATTTCTGCACATCATATTTTAAGTTGGGAAAGTTTTCTCGTGGAGACAAATCGGGGAAATACTGCTTCATTTGTTTAGTTAAAACTTTCTCACCTGTACTATTCTTTACGCCGTAATGTTCGAACCCCCACCGCGAAAGCAGAGCAACAAGCGTTTCTAACTCTGGGCGATTTTCAAACAGAGTTACGTATACCTCATCAACCCTTTGTTCAATCGCGTTATCTAAAATTATTTTGATAAACCTCTCACCAAGTCGAAAACCAGTTGCATCAACTTTGAATGTTCCGATCTTCAAACGTTTTTTGGGCGGGAAGAGAGGAGATATATCAGAATAATTTTCATCTGAATTTTCTGTTTTCAAATATAGAAATCCAAGTAGGTGACCTTTATCGTCTCGGCAAATGTAGGCTTCTTCATCGCATTTTTTATTAAACCATCTATTGAAGTCTTTATACGCATTGCGTAGACTATCAAAAAATTCGTTATTAACATCGAGAGAGCCGATAAGAACTTTTTGTACCGCAAGAGCTTTATACTCAATTAGAGTGGGATTTTCGCTTGTCGCTATCGTAAGAAAAGTATTGATAGAAAGAACTTTATGTCCGAGTCCTAATAATTCTGCTTTCCGTCGAAGTCGTTTATCTTCAGTAATAAGTAAATCAACGCGCCCCTGATAAACTTCATTGAGCAAAACGGTATCAACACGGTCATTCGCATTTTTGTCCATTTGAGCAGCAAGACTTGCTACTGATTCCGCCATAGGAGCTTGGGTTTTTAACTCCTGATAAGCATCAAGTTTAAGTGTCATAGCCTCTGATGGAGCTGCATACTTATACTCCGCGATTTCCTTCTTGCTAAGAGGATGTATAAGTTTATCATATTTCAGTTTATCCAGCCAACGAAAAAGGTGACCAATGCTGTAATTGGTCATTTTTTTGTTCTCTCGATAAATAATAATATTGGTGTCCAACAGAACTCGCATACCTATTCTCCTTGATTAACCAGTGCGGTAATTCGTTTTACATCCTGATCTGTAAAAGTCATCTGATAAATACTCAGTGGACAGTTTAACCGTTTAGCAATACGTTTGCTTTGCTCGTGTTCTTTTTTTACTAATATAGAAACGCTTTTTTCGGAATAAATCTTCCCATCACGATGGCGAAGATTGGAAACAATTTTTTGAATATCACTTTCCAACAGGATGATGTGTGAAATATTAAGGGTGGGATAAACCGATTCTGGGAGAATATCAACCTCATTGTTAGTATCAAAAATACAAAAATGCCCAGCAAGAATAATGTTCCCATATTCTTTAGAAAGTTGATGAACACGTTCGGATAACAACACTTGATTGTTGTTCTTATCTGAGACTGTTTTGTTCGCGCCATATCGTTCGCCGCTAATGGAACTAATTAAATCGCCTGCAGAAAAGGCGGGAATACAAAGTTTTTTTGACAAAGCTGAACATACTGTACTCTTTCCTGTTCCATACACACCCGCAATAAAAATAGTTGACATTTCTAAAAAACTCCCTCTTTCTTAACAGTGATTTTTAAACATCCCATGGGGAATTTTTTACATAGCTATTCATATCTTTAGCATCCTTTGCTTGTCTCTACACAGTTAAAATGTTAAAAAGCCTCTATGTGTTGGGTAACGGTCGATTCAATATACCCTTTCCACATAGGCGCATTTAAAGCATCTCTTTGTTTATTACAATCTAGGAGCAGATCTTTTAGTCTGTTGGGATGTGCTTTATTTGCAACAAACATGGCATCAAAATATTTTTGGAATTGCTTCAATGTCAAAGGTACTATTATAAGACGTCTTACAACATCATCTTTTCCATACCAAACCCCGTGACGGAAGGTCTCAGCCGTGTTAGTATCAATCTTATTTGCAATAAACAGCCCATATACGGGCTTATCATAGCGTTCTGCAGCATCTGCAACATGCCGCCTGACAGGTTCTCCCTCCATCGCTTCCTGCCTTGATGAGGTAGACATCGTGACTTCCGTTAAAATAGTAAAATCGCTAAATTCGCAATATAAATCGCCTCGCCCGCCGCCCGCGGCAGAAACCGGAAGAAAATCCGCATCGAGCCGGAAGCCTCTCATCTCGTACGGCTTATTAACCAAATGATCAATGGCTAGCGCAGCCCTCCACAACGTCCACTCTAGATAAGCAGGAGTCTCGTCTTTGGGTACTTCGATCACATGATCGGTATCATACTCTTTTTTGCCCCCGCCTTTAATCAAAAGGGTCATATAATCTGAAATTTCCCGCCATTGATTGCGCTGATCGTCTGCAAATTTTACTTCGTCCGTTTGAGCTAAAAGATGCTCCAAACGCCTTCTTGCCAAATTAATTTCTGCCGTGCTAGAAAGAGTTAAATCTGTAATATCATAGGCAATATGACGGTCACGCAACTGTTTGATAAGATCATCCAATAGCTCTTGGGCTATATGTATATCATCTGTAGGGAGGGTCGCCCCATTGCATAATGCGCGGTAAGCGTCGATCAGCCGTCCTTGGGACGATGAAGCTTTAGCAAGTTTTTCAGCCAAAATATGTTTTGTTGGTACTATAATAAGTCCACGTCCTTTGCGTTGTAAAATCCCACTAATGCGCAAATAGCGCATATTCATGTCACTATAATCAAAGAAGTTACTCGGTTGCTTATCATAATGCTCGCTGCGTTTTGCAATCTCATTCTTATCAAATTTGCGCTTAGAGGGCGCCATCGATCTACGTTCTCTCAAATCAAGGATATTATCGACAACGCTGCCAAGATCATAACTTGGATTTGTCGCTTGTCCCCACAGAGCAAATTCAATACGACTCATCTCAGAAGATCCTGTTCGACGTTCCAGCTCAAGCATAATTGCCAAGATCCACCTAATGGGAGAAAAATATCCGGATGCATCGGACATAGGGAACTGTTCAACACACATGGCACGAAGAAAACATTCCTGTACGGCAGGGTATGTATCTGCTTGAAGGAACATTCTTCCGAACGGAGTAATATCATCAAGCGGACCAAGATCTTCTTGACTGCCTTCGATTTTCTTGACCAGCGGGTAAATAAATCCGTTTTTTGAGAACATTAACCGCCATTTTCGTGCGTGACTGCCGGAAGCATCCTTTCCTTCCTCATTTTGAATAATACCCTTTTCGTCAAGTAAGCGCATAAAACCGATCTCGTTTTCTGATCCGCGAAGATTCCCTGCATAAGCAGAGCCGGCATAAACCGCTAGGCCCTCCTGAATGCGGTTCGGATTTCTCAATCCGGTATTTCCCACAAGCCAAATTTCAATGTTTTCTTCCATAAAATCACCCATTAAAAGCCCACAAATAAATATTCTTGAACTCTATTTCTGTTGGTTTTGGTCATGCTTTGATTGCCAAAAGAGTAAGTGTAGTCGATGGGAACAACTTCAACGTGTTTTTTAAACTTTGACATCAAAGATATCATTTCCTCCTGAGAGGGCAAACTATTTGAAGAGTAGGACACTATTAGTACACTCTCCGAAAATCTACTAAAAATAGATTCAAAAGCCGCCGCCGCACCGTCTTTTGTAGAGAATGGAGTAGGATAGGATTTAAATTTTTTAGTTTGCGTATGTTGCTGAATTTCTACTCCGTCCCAATTGCGCGCAAGGCCTTCAACAAAATGATATCTACGAACATATTCATTATCAGACAAAGGAGTATAATACGGTGGGTCGATATAAACCAAATCCGCATCATTTACTTCTAAAGACAATGCATCTCCCCAAACAGACAGATTCATTTGTTCATTGTCAAATATGGCGCGATTAATAGTTTTCACAGCCTCTAAGAATTGCTGTTCCAATGTTTTCTGCAAATCCATGCGTCCATCATTATAACGATTTCCCGTATAGGTAAAAATTCCACGGGGGCGTTTTTTCATACAAGCACGGATTAATGCACTCATAGCAATTGCTTTTTTATATTCGTCTGCAAGACTCGCAATATTAGTTCGTAATGTATCAATCAAATCATTCTCAATATCGGAGTAATATAGCCCTTTAAAGGTATTTGCCACAAAATGGTTGGACTCCTTTTGTTTTTGCAGCAAATTTTGCGCCTCTTCCTCCGACAATGTTATGTGGCTATTTTCAATCATTGCCTTTGTAAATACCGAAGACATAGCCATATAATCGTTAGCAACAACTGCTTTTCCCTGAGCCTTAAACATATATCCGACTATTCCAGATCCAGAGAATAAATCTACAATTTTTTTTGACTGAAATTCTGATGCAACAGACCAAATTTCAGTAAGTAGCTTTCTCTTTGAACCCATAAATCTAGTTGGCGGATACATAGAAACCTGATTCGATAAATTATCGTTTGAAATTATCTTTGGGGTTTTTGTAAAAGGAACTGTTACAATAATATCTTCTCCTTTTCTTGTATCTCCGTGACAGGATATATGTCTTTTTGTAGGTACAACCTCGATATTGTAGGAAGCATAAAGCTCATGCACCAATGGGTGATTGGAATTGGTTAAAAGTATATAGCATCCGCGATCACGTAATTTATGCACAATGTTGGCCAATTCAATATGATCATTGCGATAAAATTGTTCCTTTGTATAACGTTTAAAATCCGCATTTTCAGAAATGGGCAAATAGGGTGGATCTAAAAAGATAAAATCACCTGCGCTTGCATAATGTTCCAAGACTAAAAGATAATCACCACACAGGATCTCTACCCCCTGTAAAGCCTTTGAAACTTGTCTAAGGTTCTCTTCATCACATATCTTCGGGTTCTTATACTTACCATACGGAACATTAAATTGTCCTTGTCTGTTAACACGGTATAAACCGTTAAAGCACGTTCTGTTCAAATAAATCATTCTCGCGGCCGCTTCTGCTGGAGATAAAGTCATCCAATTTTGCTGACGTACCGCGTAGAATTCCTCTTGCGTATTATGATATTTCTTTAATCTATCAATAACCTCATCAACATTATTCGCGATTTGACGATACATATTGATAAGTTCAGGGTTACTGTCAGCAATTACGGCATTTTGAGGTTTCAAAGCAAAAAAGAGTGCTCCACCGCCAAAAAATGACTCGATATATTTCCCATAGGTTTTCGGAGCTCGCGACAGCAATTCATCCAACAATTGCGTCTTTCCACCCGCCCATTTTAACACAGGTCTCGCCTGCAAAGCTTTAATCGTTGCCATCTACGTTCCCCGTAATCTCGTCTGATAAATTTGTAAGCTCCATGATATCCCCAATGTCACATTGCAGCGCAGTACATATTTTTACAAGTACATCGGTCGTTACATTTTCATTTTTTCCTAACTTTGCCATCGAGGCATGGCTAATCCCTGCCGCAACACATAGATCTTTCTTTTTCATATCACGATCTATTAACATCTTCCATAACTTCTTATAACTAACTGACATTGCAAATCCTTCCTGAAAGTCTTTTATGGGGCAACTAAATTCTGCAAACGCTGAATTTAGTTCCATTATAGCAGACTATCGACTAAAAAGCAAGTTCTTGGACCTCATATCCGCTCATATAAAAATTTTCAATAACTCATTTATGTTCTCGACTATTATGACTTTTTAGTATTTAAAACGTACCTTTGTACCGTGACGTGAGGTTGCTATAGACAAATGGACTCGCAATCCTAAAGATACCGTTGTTGTCTGTTTTACGCAGTCTGTCCGAATTTTGCTTTTTCGGTCGGCTATGGTAGCATAGTTCCTCGCGCAAGTCAACGTCCGCAAAATCGTCGCTTAAAACACCTATATAAACGAATTGAGAGCCGAGCAAAGTAAACCTTGCTCGGCTTTTGCTGTAATTCTATGTCTTTGCCAGCCACCCACGCAACGATTTTTCTTTCCCCGTTGACTTCCGCATACAGTCTTTTAGAGTTCAGAATTTCCACCGTCCTATGCACCTTCGCCTTTTGCCCGAAAAAGGCAAAATCAAATTCGGAGGTGTATCTCAAATGGAAATGTTGGTTACTAAGTTCTCAAAAGGGAAGTACAAAAATGAGCTGGAATTGTTTGAAGAGTCTATCTCTGCCGAGAACGTCAAGCTCATGGGAGAGATGATTGCTTTGCAGGCGTTGCGCACCGTGAAAAAGTATGATCTAAAAATCGCTGATAAACTCTACATCGGTCTGATAAAGGACTTGCATCATATGAACGAAATAGACTATATCGTATCGGACGGATACGATTGCGCACAGACGGCTATGTGCTTCCTGTATCAGTTTCTTGGAAGAACGGTTCACGAGATTTACGGGAAAGATAAAAAAGGGAAAGACATTACCATTAAACTTGCGTGCTACCGTGAAGTAGATCGCTTTATTGACACCCTGCGCAACAGACCGGACAGCCATAAACAGGTCGAATATATAGACTTTACGGATTACAAAGCATTACCAATGGACCACGTGAACTGCTTTGAGAAAGAACAGACCGATTACAGCAAATATGACGAACTTGTAGCAGCGTTGCAGTTATCCGCTTTAGAACTCGCCATACTGAATTGCTATATGAACGGCATGAGGCAAGCCGAAGTATGCGCCGAACTCGGCATAGGCAGAGGCACGATAAATTCCCGCAAGGCAAGCATCCGTCAAAGGTACTATTCTCTGTACGGCGAACTCTGATATGCCGTTTAACTTCATATCCCATTGAAAAGGCAGGCTTTTAATCGGGAAGGTCTGCCTTTTTTCATGTCGCCTTCCATTAATAGCAACATTTCCAAAATATGTCTATCGGTATAAATAAAAACGGAGGTGGCAGTTAGGCGTGAGCTTGTCATAGACGAGAGCGGCGGCGCTGCGCGCCGCCGCAGACAAGCCCACGCCCCCAAAGAAAATAGGAAAACCCGAACCGAAAAGCGCGGCGGTGGAAGAGCCATCCCCGCTGAACCGCTTGGGATCGGCTGCCGCTTTTCCCGCCGCGCCCTGCTTTCCGACATTCGTCTTTTGTCCGTTTTTCCCCTTTCGAATTTTGCTTTTTTCGGTCGGCTATGGTAGCATAGGTTCTCGCGGACGTCAACGTCCGCAAAATCGTCGCTTAAAACTTTTATAAAAATAAATTGAGAGCCGAGTAAGGAGTTTTTCCTTGCTCGGCTCTTTTGCTGTATTTATATAGTTGTGCTTTTCACCCACGCAACGATTTTTCTTTTCCCGTTGACTTCCGCACAATGCCTTCCAAAGTACAAAATTCCTACCGTCCTATGCACCTCCGCCTTTTGCCCGAAAAAGGCAAAATCAAATTCGGAGGTGTAAAATGGAACAAACGGAAAAGAAAAGGGATTTTAAGGTGTTGGCTGAGAAAATAT
>ERZ1106923.256-NODE-256-length-23257-cov-17.387251_pt1 | contig 23257 bp, 28 predicted proteins | sample MGYA00403657_ERZ1106923 | MGnify/ENA primary metagenome ERZ1106923 (study PRJEB35170, sample SAMEA104062425) | human gut metagenome | biome: human gut; feature: human-associated habitat; material: faeces | place: Denmark | collected 2012-06-19 ...
GTCGGGGCTGAACGTGAGCAAGGTGACGGCGGAGCGCGTGAAGGGAGACTATGAGTTGAGTTCAAAGGTGTTCAAGCAAGTGAAGGACGGTGATTACGATATTCAAATGTAGCCTTTGGGTTGTTTGTTGGAAGTATTGAGAGTGAGTGTTGAAAGAAGGAGTGTTTGGAAATGGAAGCCAGGACTACTTGAAAGAAACAAGTCAGTGCTTGTCAAAGGAAACACACAATGAACTCAACTCCTTCTGGAGAGCCTTGGAGTACACTTCAAGCGTCGTTGACTCCTCCAACGACCCCTTGTTCGTGTTCACTTTAACGCGGAAGTGACCCACACGCGCGTACTGTGTCGGAATCACAATCCACGCATTGCAATAGAAACACACGTGAATGCTCAGCATGCCGTTGAAGTTCCGCAACGCGATCATCTTCCGAGCTCCCGAAGTCGCAATGTCGAGACGGTACTGGTACGCGTCGAACAGCGTTCCGTTCTTCAGATGCTGCTCTCGCTGCGAGAGGTCGTTCTGCTGGTTGGTGTAGCGATTCGCTAGCATCTACGCGTCACAGAGAACACAGAAACACAACGGTGATCAGATCGTATTTGGGATACCGTGTCTGCGTCATGCGCACCACCGCGGGCAGGTCGAAGGGATAGGATTCGCTGTACACGTACTCGTCCACGTCGCACAACACCACAGCATTCGCACGGTACTTGTAGCGGTAAAAACAAGAATTCACTTGCGATTGCTGGTTGTTACACTGCTCTTGCATACCGATGCTTAAACGAGGCCAGGTGTAATCAATGACCTCGATATAGCCTTCATCCAGCCATTTCCTAAAGGACTCATAAAACGAAGGAATGGGCGTTGCCATGTAGAATACAACCTTGCTCACATTCACAACTCGCTGAAACGCAATCCAGCTGCGCAATTCGGCGATGGTGTTGTAATCACTGATGTAGCTGCACGTAACGAGCGGTAGAGGCACTGGCTCAGGGACAGAAACGCATGCATGCACATTCGAATAGATCCGGTTCTGAACAAGGTTTCGCAGCGTGATCGTAACGATATCGCCCTGCTGATACTGGACGCTAGTCGGTACATCAAAGAAGAGCTGATTGCAACCAGCCAACGGAGAGCCCTTGTCGAATTGGTTGGGATACACGCGACCCTCGAATTCCAAGGTGAACTTGGTGTGCAACTCACTGCTCCTATACCCCAAATGCATGGAGGAGATGGTAATATAGATCAGGAGATGATGGTCTTTGAACACGGGGTTGACGTCCACCAAAAAGGGCTGTCTGAGGTCACTGGTAACCGTCTTCAGATAGGCAGTGTAGTTGGAGCAGATCCCTGCTGAAGCTGCATGGATCTGATTCGTTCTCTCAGGAGTCATCTACTGTGAAGGAGAAGATAGGAGACTACCGTTGGCTCTTCCGAGGGTGCTGATTCCTCAACTCCTTGTGCAGCAGGGAGAGAACTGGTTCTCTTTGTCGAAGATGTCTAGGACATGAGAATGAATACGCGATCCCTTCTTCCTTCTCTCTGTTTGAGACCCCTTGCTTTCTCACTGCTAATACAGTACAGGTATCATCCTATTTCCTAAGGCGAGTCAAATGGAGCTACGATGGAAGAATAGGAGCGAGGATACAGCGTGAGCTACAACTGAGAACGGAGTCAACTGTAATACGATGAAATAGGTTACAAATAATAAATAGACGCGAATGATCATTGATTCGATGGGCTTTCTCGAATTGAATGACATGGAGGATACCGTGCCTTTATTGCACAGTATTACGCACAGTATAATAAAACAAATCAAACATTGCAGTTCTACCAACAAACAAACCACCCCAATAGATATCGCAACAACTCCGCCACAACGGTCACACTCAGACTGTTGCCAACCAACTTCGCTCGCTGATTCTCGTTCACTTCATCAGGAAAGGTGAAGGACTCGGGAAAGCCGTGCAACCGCTTCATTTCATTACTCGTAAAGTAACGAAGATTCAGCGACAGCAAGTTCTCCATGTCGCGGCAGATCGGCGCATCTTGGAAGGGTTCGGTCGTTTGGAGGAGGGAACCGGTCCCCGTGTGATATTTCCGATACGCTTTTGTGAAACAGCACGAAAAACGATCCTTCGGCGACACGATATCCAAAACACGTCCGGACTTCTCCAGCACGCGTTTCGGAACACGATACTGTGTGATGTCGTCTCCCAATACCACTGTGTTGTCTAAGAAGCACTCGATTGGCTTGCAGCTCGCATTTAGCGAATTCCACAATTCTTGTGATTCCTTGGTTCCCATCTCCGCCGTCCCGTTCTTGTACTGGATATATACACAGCTGCTCATTAGTGGAATCCAAAACGCTCACTCTTTGTTTCCGGGAATCACTCTCAAACACTGATGCAAATGTGGCGTGTTCTCGGGAACCTCGGGAAAGGGGAGAAGACGAGCCACCAAGAAGTAACGATCACGCTGGTTCGGAATTCCAAACTGGTTCGGCGAGAGAATGAACTCCTGGACGTGGTAATCGCGGGCCTTCAGCACCTCCATGAGTCGCTCTCGACTCTCGCTCCTTTCAAACCCCTCGACGTTTTCCAACAGGATGTGCTTCGGAATGTGCTTCACCTCTCCCAAGAGGGAAATGATGTGGAGCAACCCGTCCGATCGCGAGTCCGAACAGTCCTTCTTCATTCCTTGGCGTGTGTGTGGCTGGCAGGGTGGACTCAGCAGCCACATATCGGCTTCGTACTTCTCAATCTCTTCGGGACTATCCATGACTATTCCCCTCGAATGGCTACAGGATGCCGGTGATGTCTCGTTGAATATAGGGGACGGAAGGGTAGTTGTGGTGGTAACTAGCGTTTAAGCGACGACAAAGCAAACTACACTAGGTAGGCGTTCGGATTGATGTCGAGTGAAGCGACCACCGTGCTTTCGGGGCTCACTTCGCTCAAGGCAGCATGAAGACCGCCAATGCCGCTGAAGAATTCTAACGCCCGTATTGACATTGACTGTTGGGTTGCTTCTCGCAAAGGGTCTCCAGATCGCAAGAAAATGGCGCTTTCAAGTTGGATGAAACGCCCTTCTCAACAAAAGCAAATAACTCGCTGTGTGGGTTGTTCATCGATTCGTTATTTGCATATTCCGAACGTCGTGATATAGAATAGTGAAACGATGAGATTGTTTAGTGAGGAATCGCTGTGGCTGGCGTGATGCGTAGTTGGTGGACTCAATCCGGATGTAACGGAATCGGATATAAAGGGGAGGTTTTCGGCAGTGAAGGGAGTCACAGTGACTGCGGTGGACATCATAATGCGTGAAGATGGAGTCTGCAAGGGGTTTGCGTAGTGTTTTCCTGGTGTGTCTCATCGCGATAGCTACATTAATACGGACTGTGACAGCGAGGACGCGATCGCCAAGTTGATCAAGCTGTATAACGGTGCAAAGTGGAAGGGGAAAGTGCTGAAGTCGTTTTAAACGTAAAGTGGTGAGGAATAGAGTGGAAAAGGCAAAGCCGTCCTATTTGGAGAGGATGCATGAAGATGATCATCCGGAAGAGGAAACGAAGAAGGAAGAGGAGGAGACGGAGGAGAGAGCTCCGATCTCGGGCATTCCAGACACACTGATGATTCGCAAAACGAAGCGAAAGTTCATCGTCGTGTCTCTTCACACAATCCACCGCGACGAGGAGGGAAACATTCTGTCCGTTGGTGGCTCAACGGACTTTGATTCCGATGCCATCGCCTCCAAGCCCGATACCGTGAAGGTGGAATCGAAACAGGACAAGGAAGGCGCTCCCGTCTCCACACGCAAGTAATCGAGTCCTCTCCTTCTGAATCGTAGACATCGCTTCATCCAACCCGAAGTGACTGTTTTCGAGAACGCGGATGTGATTAATACGGATCGCGATTTGTGGGAAGCCCCCAAGACTCCTGAACGCACCCTTCCCTCTTTTGCTGAATCCACTCCCTTCACGACGAGCTCGATTCAAATTGTTGGGGAAGCCCCTCACGAAGACGCTCCCGCCAAGCCGTTCAAGAGCTCCATCCAAATCCTCGACGACACTCCCTCTTCAGTAGATGACGGGAAGATCATCTCCCTCGACGATACTCCTTCAACAGATGGCGGGAAGATCATTTCCCTTGATGAAACTCCTTCAACAGATGGCGGGAAGATCATATCCCTCGATGAAACTCCTTCAACAGATGGCGGGAAGATCATTTCCCTTGATGAAACTCCTTCAACAGATGGCGGGAAGATCATCTCCCTCGACGACAACCCCAACGAAACGGTGTTCATATCGGAAGAGAGTCAGCCGACGACCCCGATTCCCGCGCTGCCGTCGTGGCTGGAGGAGGACTCGTCGACGGAGGAGGAGGAGAAGGCTGCGCTGGCGACGCAGGTGGCGTGCTGCTCGACGGGCGAGGAGGGAGTGGGGAGCAACAAACGCGAGTGGAGGGAGAAGCACGAGGAGATTGAGTGGAAGCGGAAGCGGCTGGAGGAGGAGGAGGGAAAGGACGAAGAAAAGGAGGGAAATGAAGACGAAGAGAATGTGGAGGGTAACGTTGGCGCGAGGGAGTGAGGCGTAGATGTGGATATAACCGCGGAAAACGAAAAGTACACCGACATTCTGCATTCCATGCTGGGCGTGGCTCCCAAGGTGGAGCCCCCATCTATTGACGCCACGCAGGTGCAGGCGCCGACGCAGCCGATGAGTTCGTTGTTCGAGGAGAACCAGGCGTCGTCGTTCTCGCTGTTCAACTTTATGCCGGAAACGAAGAATGAGACGGCTCCCGCCGAGGAAGCGGAAACACAGGAGGAGGACAAGAAGAAGTGAATGTGCATCGGCATTGTGAATTGTAGTGTGCTGGACGTTCTCGCGCCCACCGCGTGGTACAACGAAAGAAAGAACAGTGTGAAGACAAAGGTAGGGATTCGGAAGCGCGTTGAGCGTAGATGCTGTCCGTGCCGATTCTGGCGGGAAAAGAGAAGAAGCAGATCCCGCGGGAGTTCGACAAGTTCTTCTGCCGCACCGTACAGCCCGATTGGTTTGGCGTAACGAACAGAGATCAATGGAGGATGTTGAGCAGGAGTGGGAGAAGTTGCGCCCGAGCTTAATCAACGACTACGAGAAGAAGAAGAAGGACTCCAAACGGTCTTGGAAGCAGAAGCCGACGGACAGAAAGTATCGGAAGGACCGAAAGTAGTTTTAGTATCGTGGGTTTCTCACAAACACGATCATTCACTTGTATCCGTGTCTTCCGTGTCTTCCACGGCTTCGTCGTCAACTACACTACTAACACACACCTTCTTGGAGGCTTTCTTCGATGATGACCTTTCCCGCTTCTTCTGCTTCATTTCTTCGTCCCGTTCTTCCGTGACCTCCTGTCCGTCCAAGTAGCGGTTCTTCAGATTGCCCAGCCAGAATGCGTCCTCCGCTCCCTCCTTCTTCAACGCCTCCTTGATGACATAAATCATCTGCTCCAGCTGCTTCTTAATCTTCGGAACATACGTGAGAATGGAAGACTCCTTGGTCACTTTGGCATGCGCACACAGACTCTGGATTTGTCGCGTGCAACGCTGCACAATCTTGATCAGAATCATGATATCGGACGTAAAGCGGGTTAGCAGCTTCTTCAGGAATGACCAGCCTGGACCCAGGAAAAAGGTCATGAACTGGCCAAAACACTTCACAATGTGAACGAGAATCGTCTGCTTGTCGTTCTTCTTCGTAATCGAGACGACCACTTCCAGCAATGCGAAGTGCTTCTTCATCTCCGTCAGCATCGCCTGGCAAGCATCGTCGTCCACGAGCAACACCTCGTTCACCTTCAGTCCCTCGATCGACTGCACTAACTCGTCGCACACCGAAACGAAGAAACCCGCGAAACTGTCGCTCGTCAGAGTTTTGATGGACTGCTGTGCGTCGCGCACCGCCGCCGCCTCCGCCACCTCCTTCTCCTCGTACATCATATCGTTCTGTCTGCTGACGCACTACACGTAAACACGCCATTCCACTTTTCACCTCGATTATGGTTGCGAGTCGCACCACGGGCTCCTTCGCGAACACGACGGCTGTGTGAAGCAAGAAGGCAATCGCGGGCTTCAGCGACGACGGCGTGCGCTTCCCCTCAATCGAATCGCGTTTCAGCACCAGAAACGCCTCCTCGCTCAGTTTGGCGAACAGGTCGCTGATCCCCGAGTCCTTCATCACCATCGGATTTCCCACCAACTGCGCGTCCCGCTCTTTCGCGTCGCTCACATCCACACTCTCCTCTCCCTTCAGGTGCAGATACACGCCCACTTGGCAGAAGAACAGGTTGTAGATGAAACGAAGAATGGCCAAATTCGTGTCGAAATCGGGCAGCTTGGAGATCTGTCCGAAACACACCTTGCACATTCCCGCCACAAACGGCGTGATTTGGTTCACCGAGTACAACTGCTCTTTCTTCGCCTCGCGGTTCAGCGCCAACACGAAATCCTTCGCCTCGTCCTCGCTGCCGCCGCAGATGGCGGCAACAGTTCCCACCAAGTCGTGAGACAGCATCCAGTCGCATATCTCGGAGGAGGACACGACGGATGTGAGGATGTTCAAAATCGAGCAGATTAGTGGAATGACCAAATTCCTCCTGAATACCTCATCATTCTCCACTCCCTCGTTATCCTCCTCGCGCTCCAGGTACAGCGCCACACACCGCGTGTATATCACTGACAAGCTTGTCAAAAACGACGAAGACAGGTTGGGGATCCACTCCTGCACCAGCTCCAACTGCTCCATCTACCACTCAACCATGCCAGAAATCGCGACTTTTTTCGCACGCGTGATGGGCGAAGCCTGGACTTGTTTGGCGACGGCGTTCACGTCCTCGACGACCAGACGAAGCGAGGGGAGCGACAAGAAGGTGTACTGCAGGTCGGACACGGGTAACACACGAAGCACGCGATCGTCGCGCACGATGTGGATGTCGTTCCAACTGGGAGTGAGGGAAGAACGAAACGCCCACCTGAAGAGATGACAAATATGGGGGGAGAAGGGGGGCACTTGGAGGGAAAAGCTGTTCTTGACGTTCTTCGCGCGCGGCTTGGCGAAGGCTTCCAGTCCCGCGGGAACAAACGGAATGCCAAAAAGCGCGACGGTTTTGTCAAAGTCCGCGATGAGTTCGGGAAGCACAGCAAGTCGTTGACAACACTACAATGAAACGCCCACTCCAACACCACCTCATAACGCACCGTCTCGTCCTCGCACTCGCAATACACCTCCACCACCGTCTTCAGCCACAGAATCTCGCTCAGCTCGCAGAGAACCACCACATCGCGCGTCTCGCTGTTCAGGTCGTCCAGCAACACGTCGCTGTCGTAGCTGCGCACCGGACACCCCACCACCGCGTTCACGTGCTCCAGCCACGTCGTCGGGTTCACACGTCGCTCCGCTGTCACCACCAGACGCAGCAGTGCCGGCAGCAGAAATACCGCCTGTTTCTGCCGCAGCGAGGACTCCGCGCACAGCCCCAGCAGATTCACGCACACCGTCGCCTTCTAACACTCACCCCACACGACAGGGCCCACCTCGCCCAGCAGGTTGTACTTGGCCTCCGAGGGTACGTGACCGTTGCACACGTCGTCGAAACTCCCGCCACTTGGAGGGAAGTCCAACAGGTACTGCGAGTCCAGCAGAGACGCCGCCTGCTCCTTGATTAACTGGGAATGAATGGAATTCCAAAAACCGACCTGATTTATGCTATCCGAAAAGTGGTTCGCCTCGACGCCGAGCGTCAACTGCTGGTAGAAAAATAGTCTCGTTTCCGGCAGATTTCGGGTCGATTTCTGGCAAAACAGGAAGAGACTCTTCACGCTCTCTTCCTCTTCGTGGTAGTATCGAAGCACCGAGCAGCACCCCAACACCCCCATCTTTTGATGGTTCGTGTCCTTCATGCCCAAGTACTTCCTCACTAGAATCAACAACTCGTTCACCATGCTCGACGAGGCGTCGTTTCCCGCGGTTAACTGGCACAGTACGGAGAACAGCGTCGCCACCTGAGCGGTGGTGAGTCGCTCTGCGAAGTCCAACACGCCTCGGATGAAGACAGTGTACTTGGACAGGTCGGACTTGTTCTCGGGGTTGGCGGCAAGGGTTTGAAGAACGCTGAGTCCGACAGTGACTTCGGGCCCTGCGGTGGAGGGCGCGTCGGCGGAGGCGTAAGAGATGGTGGAGGAACCGATTTGTGTAATGAGCGATGAGATTAACTGAGAGTCAGTTTAGTGGGGAACCCATACTTCTTGTTGGTGGAGAGGGTGCTTGAACTCGCCCCAACAACACACGAACAATGACTCAGCCAGCTTTTGCGCGTGCGGCGATGACGACTTGGCCAAAATCTCCCCGATTCTAGGCATTATCCTCTTTTCCCTCCACTCACTGAATGAGTGATTTGAACACGGGCAGTAACGCCACGCCGTTCCCCTGAATCGCCGACACGAACAACGACGACGCCGACAGTCGCGTCAGCTTTCGGGTCAGAAACCGCGTGACGGCGTACGACTGAAGCTCCTCCTTCAGCAGAATCGCAACCACCCACACATCGATCGGCGCCACCTCCTCCACGGCGAGCGTCGCCAACAGCTAACCATCACTCCCTTTCACGTGACGTGCCTTCGCATAACACTTGGATATCTCGGGACGCTGTTGGATCGAGGTGAACAACTCCTCGAAAATGCTGGACGCGATGCTGGTGTTTCCTGCGGGTGAGAGGCGGAGAGAGGGAGTACCTTCCCATTTATGGGGGTCGCACGATTTGCGGATCACGTTGAGAATGGTGATGATCTCGCTTGAAGGCTTGACCGTTCCCGGAATGGGGCAGACGCGAAGGAGGAAACGTATCTATCGAACAAGAAGAATGAGAGGACGTACAACGCTCGGCAGGTCCGCCAGTGGCGTGGATGCGCACGCATTCATGAAGATACTTAGATTGTCAGAGAATTGCTTCTCCGAGAGCCGGAGATTCTCCAGCGTGGAGAAGATCACCGAGCAAAGCGAGGAATCTGTCTGCAGAAAGGCAATCAACTCTCGCACCGCCATCTACGCAAAATCAGCTTAAGAACGAAGCGCACACTTCTTGCAGACTGTCGTAGACGAGTTCGGGAAGGAGATTGACGATCTCGATTTGGACACTGCGTGAACAGATCTAGTCTCGGAGTCGGAGAACACAAAGTACGGAAAGCGTTTCGAGAAGACCCGTTACGAGACTGGAGCAATCGGACACGAAGTCGAGCCATTTCAGTTGATTCAGCAGCAGACTGATGACCGAGCCAGAGCCGATCTCCTCGTCCGAATGCTCCGTGATCTACGTGACACAGCGTGACAACGCATTACCTTCTCCAATATGAACTTGATCATGGGCACTTGCATGTAGGGAACGCGCATGAACAGTCTGCACACGCTGTCCTGACTGAAGGACGAGTAGGACGTTTCTAGTCGTCATCGGACGGGAAGATCCATACCATCACCATCCGGCTTGATCTCTTTCAGCGGAGTCAAAAATCGTTTCAGCTCTTGCGTATCGCTCACGGCGGACTCGATACCTACTCCTGAGTCATTCGAAACGAGCGAAACTGCTCATAATCGTGGCTGCCTGACTCTCCGATTCGATTAGCGAACGAAGCGTGCAAAGGGACTGAAAGATGTCGGGACTTGTGTAAGAGTCTACGCCTTCACTGCCACTCGCGTGTCCTACCATTTGCAAACGAGATTTGCGACGAAGAAAGGAGCGTCTTGTAGTCTGTTTCCTGGACATCCGCCTTTTGCGTATTTGATGGCGAAGACACCACTGAGGCAGTTGTTGATCGAACGGAGCTGCGCTTTCTTGTCAGGAGAGGCATTTCTTCAGCCTGCTTGAAAAGATGAAAAAGGGCGCAAATCGAATTCTGCTCGATTTCTGGAGCATATCCCATTTCGATTCGTTATGACATGCTTTGATGTGCATAGAGACTCTCAATCTGAATGGGAGACTCCCACCCGTATTGTAGGAAGGGACGATGGACTCGATTGCCCGCGAATGACGATGACACAACAAACAGACAACAGAATGGAGCTTATTCGCCTCAGGGGCACGAGCACCTCGTTATTGTTGGACTGGATCTCATAGTACAGCATGAGATCAGAACTCACGAAAAAGGTAATGTACAATATGGTCCGCTTCTCCACGGGCTTATTCAGACGAATCACCAGATCAGTGCATTTCCGGTAGGAGCCGTCGTCCTTCTCTTCGATGATCGTCGTCCGAATGAACGACGTCCGCTCTGTGGTTCGCACGCGCTCTCGCCTCTTCTTCGGCAATGGATCGCCTTTGTTGAACACGTACGTCGGTACCTTGCTCGCATTCAGATAACCGAGACGGTGCCTCAGCTGGTTCCGAAACATCACCTCATTGTCGTGTATGTCGAATCCCGCGGGAAAGAGTGAGGCACACATCGCCGCGCCGCGAGAAACGCAGTGGTACGAGTTAGAGTTTCGTTCAATCATGCCGGGGAAGGTTGCTTCCATGCGTGACCGGCAGAAGGAGAACTCGCTCGATCCTCCAATCATGATAATCCTGTCAATCACAGTGCAGCAGTTGTCGACCAACTGCTTGGTCAGCTTAATCGTCCGCAACACAGGTTCCTTCACAGAATCGATATCAAAGTTCACCGGCAGCTTCAGACTCCATCCCTCGTAAAACACGCTGGTATTGACGACAACGGTTTCGCTAATGTCCGTCATCGCCACCTTCACCTGCTCCGCATAGCAGTGGAGATTCGACCGCACGCGCAATTCGTCCAGTCCCTCGTAAATGTTCTCCTTGTGCAGCGCAGACGCAATTGCGCTCTCGATCGCCTTCATGATGGCCATGGTGATGTTCTCTCCACCGAGGTCGGGATCGCCGCTGATGTCCGACGTCACGTACTTGCCGTTCTCCACCGAAACCAGCGTCAGGTCGAACGTCCCTCCCCCGAAGTCGTACACAACAAATCTTCCGTCCTTGATTTCATTCGAGACGCAGTAGTCGAACGCGGCCATCACGGGCTCCGGCTCCACGCTAGTCACCTGAATGCCCGCCAACTTTGCCGCCCGCACCGTCTCCATTCGCTGCTCCCACGTGAACACAACCGGGACGGTGATAAGCGCCTTCGTAATGGGCTCGCCAATGTCCTTTTCTGCCGCCTCCTTGATGTGTTTCAGTATCATGCTGCTGATATTCACCGCCGGTTCAACCGCTCCCGAATAGGGATTCACGTATCCGCATTCGTGTGTGGATGCCATCTTGTCCCTCTTCGAGCATGGCCTGCACTCCCGAACCGTTGTTCCAAACGACCCCAAGGATTGCTGAATATCGGGCTCGTGAAAGGACCTTCCGATGAGCCGTTTGGAATTCAGCGCGAATCCGTAGTTGTTCTCCATCACGACTTCTACGCACGGCGCCACTCCTCCATCCGGCAGAAACTTGACGGTCGAGGGATAGGAGTGCCCATTCGCCTCAACGGTGTGGACCGCACTGGAGCCTTTGCGGATGTACGAGATGGAGGAGTTCGAGGTCCCTAAGTCAATTCCAACGAACACGTCAGACATTCTTTGCCGAATCAGTTTGGATCGGGTCTTATCTAACAAACAGCGAAAAACTACATGTGCATTCCTATCCAATAGATAAACCAACAGACCCAATAGAGCACCCACAGCCAGAACAGATTGCGATAATCCGCCAGCCATCTCAGACTGAAGTACAGATTCTCCGTGTTGTCGAAGTACTCCTCCCAGTTCAGTCCGTCACACTCCTCCCTTGCGTGGAACACAGAATACAGATACGTGTTCATCATCACCGTCAATCGCACCAGACCGCGAACAAGCCATTTGTTCTCAAACTTGCCAACGGGGTCATGCAAGTGAGGCGCTGTCCTGTGGTTCTGCGTGGCCAGGTTCGCAAACAACCAGTCTCTCTACACTTCAATCACCCCCAGAGCCCCCACAATTGGAATCAACGACGATGAGAACGAAACGCTCTCTTCGATCCGCTCGTTTTGCTTCTTGCACTGAAGATAGACGTCGACCAGCTGGTTCTCTTCAAATCCGAAGACGGCCGCAAGACCGCGCACAATCATCTCATTCTCATCCTCTTTTCTGGCGAGCAGCAGCGAGGACCGCGACGCCGCGACGCGCATCAGCAGCGCCTGGATCGTCTCGTTCCCGTTCATATTCGCCGGAATGACCATAATCCGAGCCATTTTCAAAAGCTACAAAATCAGCCCGATTTCCGTCACGCACCTGGAATCCCTCCATAATCAGGGCCCCGCGCTCTCCCATGCCCTCCTTCGCTCCAGTCTCCTTCCCCATTCGTTTGAGCACCTGGTCGCACTTCCGCAGCTCATTCACAACATCATCGCAGAACACCTCTCTCACAATCTTCAGAATCTCCACCAACTCCTTGCCCTCCATGTTCGTCACGCTGAGGCGTTTCACCAGCAGTACCAACAATCCACGATAGAACACATAGTGTCGTTGAACGAACTTCACGTACTCACTCCGCGACACCGAATTCCCGCGCCACGGCTGGAGGAACGCCGCCCAGCACTGCACCACCTATGCATGAAGACAACGGAGGAGGCGAACGAGGAGGAGCGAGGCGAGTTTGGGGTCGGGCTGTGTGGGTGTGGCGAAGAAGGCGAATTGCCGCGCGAGGAAGAAGAAGAGAGGTGCTTCGAGCACGCTGTAGTGCGCCGATAAACCGGTGCGCACGAGTTCGTTGGCGTGGGCGAGATGGGCGGCGAGGTCGCGCAAACACGCCACCATTGTCTTCTTGGCGGGAGTCATTCTCTAGAGGTCAGAACGACGAGGAAAGAGCACGATGGCGACTTGGCGGGAAGACTGTTGGAAGAAGAAGAACCAATCATCTTTGAAGAATTCGTCCTTGAGCCAGAGCTCGTCGACGGCGTACAGCAAGAACATATCGGGACGTTGGAGGGAAGGCGTGATGGAGTTGGCGGTGATTGTTGGCTTGGTGGGAGAATCGACATTGATGAAGTAGGTGATGTAATGAAGGAACAGTTGGACCGCCAAAATACCCGTGGTTTCTGGAGGCGGTGCCGTGCGGAGGTGGAGCAGCTGCGAAGGACCGGAACACTGCGGATCCGCGCGCAACTCCCCCAAACATTTGAGCAGACGGAGCATGTAGAACTCGAAGGGAGTCACGTCGATGGTGTCCTTGCCTGTGGGAACGGGGCATCGCGAGAGGAACTGGGTGTACAGGGGAGAGACCGATGGCGGGTACTTGACGACCGAGACATCTGGCTTTCCTTTGACGGTCTGCGTCGTGCTGAACACGTCCATAAACTGTTTGAAGGAGAACGGAGGAAAGAGTCTCGTTCGGAGAGGAATGCGCGTCAGGTTGTCTTGCAGGAGGACAGAGAGCATGTGAAAGGACGCGGAGGGGTACATGCCCATCACCGCGATGACCAGCTCTGCGACCGATTTCTGGTTCTTTTGAACCGCCATGACTGCCTGCGATATTGCACTACACTTCAACCACTACCTATTATTGTACCTGTCCTTGACCATTTCAGACCCGACATCCTTCCCCTTGAAAGAAAACACCTCCTTGGAGTAGTTTGAAAGAACGCACGACGAACCCACCGTGAACGAATCATCGAAGCCGAATAGGATATTCACGATGTCCTTCAGCGACATGATGAAGGAAGTCCGTTTTGAGAGTGAGATGAACGACCCAGAGAGTCTGTTTGTAAAAGATAGAGAATAGGGGAATACTCGGCATCCTCACAGTACACTTCTTTTAGGTACTTGAACAACTCAAGCACGTTGCGGTCCTCAATTCTCCTGCGTAGTTGCGTGTCCATGGGAACGTGAAATACCTAAACAGACAGGTCTTCAATGTGAGAGAATGGAGTTTGGATGCTCGCTTTGGTTCTTCAGCGAGGTTGGTTATTGTGATTGGGTGAACGCAAACCAGTGAGTGAAGTGGAAATGAAACGACGAAAACCATCAGCGATTCACAACAAACAGAGAGCAAGCGTACTATACAAAGCCTCCGCAACAAGATTCACATCGCCGCCTTGTTCAACCGCGCATTGAAGTGGAGGAGGAACTCGTTCGTTCGCTGGTAGAAGGACGAGGGCAGGTCCGCCAGCGACACCACACACCTCCGTCCACAGAAGTCCACAATGCCTCCATTCCCCACTCGGACTCCGTTCTCCTTACAGTACTCCACGACATCTCCCGCCAACTCGCACCCCTCTCCCGCGATTCTCTTCTTCACCACCGTCAGACAGTTCTTAAGAACTCCCTCCATCCTCGAGTCACAATGATACGGCGAATCGTTCAACAGCGCCGACGACTCGATCAACTCAATCAAGAACTCACCACACTTCACCACATCCACAATTCCCTCCTTGCTCAGAAGCGACAACCCACACGCCTCGTTCACACACAGCTGCACCAGAACTTCTCCCGCCATCTCGATCTCGCTGTCGTTCAGCTGCGACTCCTTCATCTCCTCCTTCATCACCTCCTCACACTTGGCAGAAACACCCGTCTTTTCTGCCACTCCACAACCCAGGTACCATTTCAGAAACGCAACGACTCCGTCGCCGTCAAACACGCTGACGAACCCACACAACGTGAGAAACGAAGCGCGCGACTCCCGCGAGAGCGTGTTGAAGAGGGCAAAAACAGTGGGGATTTCGGTGTTGTTGAGGAGGGAGAAGAAGAAGGCTTTCCTGCAATTCCGGATAATCCCGTGATAATTGAAGTCGAAAAACGACCGATTTCTGTCAATCAAGGGGAGGAAGAAGAGAACGGAAAAGTCCACGAATTCTGCCGTCCACTCCAGCGACACCATGGGAAAGAAGGCGTCCAGAAGGGGTTTCAGGAGAGCGGGTTCTAGAAATAGTCCCGAATTCTTCACCAGCAAAACCACGATTTGCATTTGGAAGGTCGTCTTTTGGAGTTCCGAAAACTGCCCCGTTTTCATCACACCCTTCCAGAAATCGAAGACATTTTGGTTGTACTGTCGAAAGAGCTCCCGAAACTCCCGCTGCGTGTTGGGGTCAAGAGAGGCAAGAAGTGCGGCGAAACGCCCGAGAGACCCGTCGAAACCCTGCCAAGAAAAGGGGGAATATTGGAGCAGGAAGGTTGGCGGGAAGGAGTAAACGGAGTGGATGAGGAGAAGAAGGAGGGAAAAGGAAGGAGGGAGATTGGAATGGAGGGAAGACAGCGTGGCGCGAAGAACCGCGAAATAGTCGTCTTGGAGGGAAAGAAGCGATGCGGAGAACAGAAAGGACGAGGCTAAAGGACTGTTGTCTTGAATCACACGTTGTAACAAGAATGAAACTCCCGTCTTCAGCGAAGAGGAAATGGAGGGAGAAAGCGTGGAGGAGAAGAGTGTGGTGAGCGAGGCGAACAACGCCTGAAGAACGGGAGTGGAGGGAGATGTTGGGAGAGAGGGAAGGAGTTTCGCTGCGAGGAGAAGGAATGAAGCGAGCGTGGATTGGAGGGAAGGAGAAGGAGGGAAAAGACTCAGAAGGGAGGGAAGCACTTCATAGAGGGAAAGGATCCGAAACGCCGGTTGGGATGCATGCACGAGAAACAGATTGCGCGTCAGGCGAAGAACAAGCGGCATCAAATCCGCACGCGTCTGGCTGATTTGATGCACGCAGCGCAAGAACTCCTGCAGCTCCGTCTGAAACAATTCTATTTGTAACTCCTGTCGTTGGGTCGCACGTTCTGGCACATGCTCGCCGAGCAGCACCGCGTACACGAGAAGAAGTCGCGTTTCGGAACCCTCGGGCAGTTGTCGGAGAAACTCCTTCAGGACACTGCGATTGAGAGCGACGCGCTCCTCGGTTCGGTTGTTGTAGTACACGAGGAAGAGGTACACGAGGAAGACCAGTTGGAGGGAAAACTCGTGCGGCGTTTCGTTGACGGCGAATTGCAGATTCATGCTTGATTTCTTCAGAACGACGCCGTCCGCGTTGTCGAACACCGCTTTCAACACTCGGAACAATCCGCTCGTTCCATCTTTTCCCTCCAACTCCTCTCCCAGAATCGCTCCATGAACCTGCGCTGTCAGAAAAGGAGTTCTATAACTCATTCTCTCTCACTTCCCCCACACGCCGAAGCCTTCAGCCGTCTCCACCGACTCTGCACATGACGCACGACTCTCCATTGTGTATGACGCGCGACCCTCCACCGCACTCGGCATCTGAACAGCAAACACCTTCAACAGGGCCTTCCAGTCGTTCGCTGTGGCGCCGAACTGACTGCAACCCAACACGCCTTCCAGCATGTCCCACGCACGCATGTCGTCACGCACGTCCTGGTGCATCTCCACCCATCGCACCAACAGTGGCTGAATGGACTAAGAATCATGTGCTGTTTCCAGTCGTACCGAGAAGCTCCATAAATCGGGCTGATTTCGGGTTTCGGCGTGATAGACCTGCATGACGAAGAGAAGTGCGAGGGAGATGTGAGAGATGGAGGGAAGGAGCGGTGCGGACAGAAGAGGAAGGAGGGAAAGTCCGCTGCTGATTCCCGCGGTTTTGCACGCAGAAAAGAAGAGGTGAAAGCAGTGGCGGAAAACGGGAAGATTTCTGTCACTGAAGAGAAGACGGAGCGACAAGGAATAGGAGAGGGACTCGAGGAGGAGAAGAGCGAACTGCTGGCATGCGAAGGTGGCGCAATTGCGAATCGATGCTTCTGTTCTTCTCGGGTTGTTGGACAGGTAGCGGAGAAACGACGAGTACACAAGAGACGGAATGTACACGCAACTCCACGACTGTTTCAGCACCTACTGTTCATCTCCATACAAGAAACACACTTGACTCTTCTTGTTCTCCGTCATCGTGAACACGTCGAAGTGTCTCAGAGCACTTTGAATATTCTGCACATCTTCGGGGATAGTTGAATAGTCAATCAACGCTGCGTTGTGTACCAGCGCGCTTTCCAACGAACGAACATCATGCTTTCTCTGATAGAACGTAGTGTCGTCATCCGTTGACAGACAAGACAGGTATTGTCTCCACAGTCGAAGAAAAGACGAATAGGACTCTCTTTTGCTCACAGTCGGTGACGAATTGCTGATCCATGTCGGTAACCAGCTTGTATCATCGAGACTGTCAGCAGTTGTCTGTTTCTTTAGCACGGTATACATGCTCCACACATCTTCTGCCGATGCGCAGGGAATTGGAGTATACACGTCACTTCGCTTCGGAAGGGGACTGGGCTCGCCATTCGTTGCTACGGAATTCGAAATGAATCGATAGGAGTCGGCCATCGACATAGACTGTATATCATCAATAGGGAAGGCGGGCAAAAACAGCGGCTGCTCATATTTCGCAGCAATGCTGAGAAGGTTCGGAACGATTTTTTCGTCCTCATCATGATCTGAGTCGAGAATGGGGAGTGTGTCATTCTAGGTGGGAATGAAGCCACAGGAAGGATTACTTGGATTTCCTTCATAGAAGAACCGGTGTCGTCTCCACTCTCATGATTCATTCCTATGTGAAGAGAGAATGGTTCTTTGGAGGAGTCGTTCTCATTAGTCAGATTATGCAGTGCTCGATATATCTTCTCCTTAATGTGTTAAGAACAAACAAGTGTAAGGGAAGTACTGCTCCAGAGCTCCAGCATCTAATGATAAGTGAATGAACGAGGAAAAACTATCCACGTCAGCACTTCCCACATTCTCGAAAGGCTCGTTAAGATTCACAGTCGTGAGATTGGTTATGTCTAATCATCACACACCATCATTGGAGGTACTATGCAAAGTGATATACTGAGGATAGCGCAACGATTTGCTAGTTTTACTAACCGTCGTGAGAGAAGTGAGTTTGGGCAAGTCTACTATTCAACCCTTCTCACAGTTGCCACTTCGCATCATGAAGGAGGCACCATATCCCGATCTGAATGCGAGCGCGTCTTCACCCAACTGGATGGATTGCAGTTCAGGCAAGTCTATTCCGTCAGGCGAAGGAGAAGAAACAACTATCGAAGGAAAAGCGTGACCCTATCTTCATAAGCGAGGAACCGCCCAACACAACAGTCTTCAGCGAGGGCATATCTAACCGTCACACTCTCAAAGGACTCCTACTCTCAAAGTTAGAGTACATACCGAAGTGGAAGTTACAGCTCTCCTGGTTGAGGTCACCAAATTGAATCGTTTCCAACGACGGCAAATCGTTGAGATACACGTAATAAGCGTTGGAGAAGGAGTAACGACCGATTTTCAGCGACTTCAGCTTCGGCAACCAGCCGATGTTCACATAGAAGTAATCGTTATATCTGCTTGGGCAGTAATCTTTCGCACTTGTGAAGCTGTTATCACCGATTTCAATACTCTCCAGTTCGGGAATATCATAAATGTTCAAACGGGAGGCACTGCCGAAGCAGTCGTTTCCGATCACAATTCGGGTCAGGTGTGGGTAATTTCTCAGGTCGAGCGTATCGAGATCGTTACACGTGTTGTCAGGAACGATCAGTTCGGTGATCGACGGAGAGACAGGCTCAGTGCTCCAGCATTCATAAAAGAATACAGGGATCGGAGTGGGGGTTGGCGTTGGTGTAGGAGTCGGGGTTGGAGTTGGCGTAGGCGTGGGAGTAGGAGTTGGCGTGAGAGTAGGAGTGGGCGTTGGAGTCGGGGTTGGAGTGGGAGTCGGAGTGGGAGTCGGGGTAGGAGTAGGAGTCGGCGTGGGAGTAGGAGTCGGAGTAGGAGTTGGCGTGGGAGTAGGAGTAGGAGTAGGAGTAGGAGTTGGTGTTGGAGTGGGAGTTGGGGTAGGCGTTGGAGTAGGAGTTGGCGTCGGTGTTGGCGTTGGAGTGGGGGTAGGAGTAGGAGTAGGAGTTGGCGTGGGAGTAGGAGTAGGAGTCGGAGTAGGAGTTGGTGTTGGAGTGGGAGTTGGGGTAGGCGTTGGAGTAGGAGTTGGCGTCGGTGTTGGCGTTGGAGTGGGGGTAGGAGTAGGAGTAGGAGTTGGCGTGGGAGTAGGAGTAGGAGTCGGAGTAGGAGTTGGTGTTGGAGTGGGAGTTGGGGTAGGCGTTGGAGTAGGCGTTGGAGTAGGAGTAGGAGTTGGCGTGGGAGTAGGAGTAGGAGTTGGGGTTGGTGTTGGGGTAGGAGTAGGAGTTGGAGTAGGAGTAGGAGTTGGGGTTGGTGTTGGGGTGGGAGTAGGAGTTGGAGTAGGAGTAGGAGTTGGCGTAGGCGTGGGCGTGGGAGTCGGTGTTGGAGTAGGGGTTGGCGTCACAGTAGGAGTAGGCGTTGGCGTAGGAGTCGGGGTTGGAGTCGGTGTTGGAGTTGGCGTAGGCGTGGGCGTTGGAGTAGGAGTTGGCGTCGGAGTAGGAGTAGGCGTGGGAGTAGGAGTAGGAGTCGGAGTAGGAGTTGGTGTTGGAGTGGGAGTTGGTGTTGGGGTAGGAGTCGGGGTTGGCGTTGGAGTCGGCGTGGGGGTTGGAGTGGGTGTTGGCGTTGGCGTAGGCGTTGGTGTTGGCGTAGGAGTAGGAGTAGGAGTCGGAGTCAGAGTGGGGGTTGGGGTAGGAGTCGGAGTTGGAGTCGGTGTTGGAGTTGGCGTAGGCGTGGGCGTTGGAGTAGGCGTAGGCGTCACAGTAGGCGTAGGCGTAGGAGTAGGAGTAGGAGTAGGCGTTGGTGTAGGAGTAGGCGTAGGAGTCGGGGTTGGCGTCAAAGTCGGAGTTGGCGTCGGTGTTGGCGTTGGGGTAGGGGTAGGCGTGGGGGTCGGAGTTGGCGTGGGAGTAGGAGTAGGAGTTGGCGTAGGAGTAGGAGTCGGGGTAGGAGTGGGCGTCGGCGTCACACCCATCGGCACCTTTGAAACCGAAATGGCAAACGCATAACCAGCAATACCACTGAAGTCTGCATTCGTTTCATTGGTGCGCATCGGCAGTTTCAGATTGATTCCCTCGCAAGGAGAAACATTTCCCTCCACCACCCAGTAGTTCAAATCATAATCAATTGTCTTCTTGTACCCCGTTACGAGTACGTAGAAAGACGGTTCGTACACAGTGCCCGTGACCTTTCCGGATTCTTCCGTCATGTTCTTCACGAAGCGAAGGCGTAACAAATCGAGAGAGAGAAGAGAAAGAACAGGATTGCCTTCGCTAATCAGATTCATCAAACCACCACGGTTTGGTCCCTCGGGACGGATGACGTTGAAATAATAACGCTCCCATGTGGGAATGGAGCAGACGTCCTCGTCGTTATCCAATGCTTGCTGCACGCGGGACTCGCTCACTAGACCCTTGCGGTACAGGCTGTCGTAGATGTCGTTCATGAGCATACCACGACAGATCTCGCCTCGTGTGGGTTCTCTGTTGCTTCTTCGCAAATAGCATCTTCTCACGAACTCGGAGGAAATGGTATCATTGATCCCCTTGAGGGCAATGGCACGTTCTCCCGCATTCACGATCATCGTGATCCAGGAAAGGGAGCATCTGGAAGTGGTAGCGTACTCAGTGAAGAACGAATCGGGAGAGGGGCAGAAGTCGCGATGAACGGTAGTGTAAGCGGGTTTAACCTCACTGACGAGAGGATCGATTCTCTCATAATAGGATCCTCTTCCCGAATGGACCTGTTCCAACCTCATCATGCCTCTAAGGTCATCGGGGTTGAAATCAGTTAGCATGGTGTACTCCATGTCGTAGGGAACATAGTACTTGCGGATGTGCATATACTCACAATTCCCCTTGAAGTACTTGTAGTGTTTCCTACGAATAAAACAATCCAAAATGGCGCACTGTTTGTACTCTTCACGGTTATTCCCATACTTGATGGGATAGAGGTCAAGATACTCGTCATACGCACTCTTGGAACATAAATCCTCGGAGTGGATAATAACAGCTAATAAAACAAGATGGAGTATGAAATGCATCCCCACGGTTGAAGCGTTTTGAATTCGAGAACGCATGGTTGGGAAGGGTGGAGGCATGATAACCAAATCATGTGACCACTCTACGCGGATTCTTCTATTACTGGGTTGTCTCCAGGCAATTCGAGACAACTCGAAGTGAGCCGTAAGGGAATAGCACCCATTTTCGACTTTAGAAATGCATTTTGCGCTCTTTTCCTCAATCACAGTGAAGTACTTGGGAGAAAAGGAGTGCACTCAACCTTCCATTCTGCTTGGTATCATTGGGAAGAAGTTAGCACAAGATGGCACTCTTCTTGTTATTGTCTCTAAAAATGCACCATTTGACTTGCAATTGTGTGTATTCAACTGCATCAATTAGACGATTCAACCCTCACCAACCCATTTCAATCCGAACCCCGATGAGCCTTCAAGAATGCAATCCTGTGAGCATACACCACTCAAACACATCAAATGACCAACGAAGAGCGACTCAGACCAAAAGAGCCCTTGGCATCCCACGAATTTGGGCACAATAAAACACTGTAAGCATGCGTCATCTTCTTTCCCTTCTTCTCATTGCTGCTATTCTCCTGCCGTAGCGTTATAGCACAGCCAAATAAGAGAATAGGGTATCCCTTTCGGAGGATCTTAAGGTGAGCGATAAGTGCTCTGTGGACTTGACAGACGCGACTTTCAAGACAGTCATTGAGTCCAACGGTCTTGGCTTCACGCCTCTTGTGATCTGTAGAGTATGTTTTCGTTTTCTTCTATTCTGCTACGTGTCCTGCTTGCAGAAGATTTGCACCTCTCTGGGAAGAGACTTCTTGCTCCTTCAAGGATGTTAAACTCGTCTTTGCTCAGCTCGAAGGAAACGCGAACCAGGGAGTGATCGACGCCTATGGCGTTACGCATACGCCAACCCTCGCCCTGTTCCACAGAGTACGATCTCTCATTGTCTTCAATTGCAGGACATGGCCACTCCGATCAAGTACAATGGACAGAGATACAAGGAGGCTATTCTTTTCTTCCTGAAGGTTCCTGTGACTTCTTCCTCTCACTTGCAGAGCCAAATGGGGTATGAGCATCCTGGATCACCGGCAGTTCACATCACGACGGAAGAGGATGCCTATCATGTAAGCATTCGCTCCCTCGTTGATGATCAGTTTTCCTTCTGGAGAGGAACCGTCGACAATCACCTGGAGCCATCTGTAAACGGATTCTTCCCGAAGGTGGTATTGCCCGTTCCATGTGATTGCTAGATGGAGGGCAAGGAGTACGAAGCCTTCACGGAAGCAGTCATTGCTCTGGACGGTATTGTGCGTTGCGGAGAAATCATCAGTGATACGGTGCGACCCATCGTGGCGATTGATGTGTAGATCCAAGAGAGCTACTACTTGGAGCCGGGAAAGCCTGCGATTGTGATGTACCGTGACTACGACGAGCGTAGCAGAACGCGCTCCTCGTAACGTCTAGGGAAGTCCGTTTACGAGGGGGAGTGGGATGCCCACGCAATCGAATCCTGGGTGCGTCTGATGAATCACCCCTCGGTGGGCTTCGCCGACAGCCAGCGTCTGAAGAACTACTTCCAGAAGGAGGGAACGCTCGTCCACTTGTTCGTGACCAAGGAGAGTGTGGACAATGACTGGAACACGTTCCAGGAGTTCGTTTTCCACGAGATCGCTCTTCCCGTGATCGATCAGAAGATCATGGCTCGTGGCAGCTTTACCGTGGTTTTTTCGGATGCGGAGGAGAACAAGATGTGGTTGAAGGACACCGCCTTGGATAACGGTCATTTTCCCGCTGCCATGATCATTGATTTTGTATGAATGGAGGATGCGCCTCATTCGTAGGAGACCGGCTACAAGTACCAGCCAAGGAACGACATCCACTTCGAGACACTCGCCACTGACGTGATTCAGTTCATGAACGACTATTCGTTGGGTCTCGCACCTCCACTTGGAAAGGCGGAGCACGACGAGGAGGAGCTGTAGTTATGAACGGGAGTGTGCTGGGATACCTGTCTGTTGTTTCTTGGGACATATCAATTATACATATAAGCTCGGGGTAAATTCAACAGAGAGGAGGGGGACTGGACAAACGCTTCGCGTTCTCTGGATGAACGGCAGTCCCAGTGACGGACCTTGATAATCAACCCACACTGAATGAAACGCCTCCTTGCAGTCCCTTCATCCGATTCGGCACAATAAGAGTCTATCATGGTGACTTGTGCCCATCACAGAAACTGTACGTGTCTTGTAGAGTGTTTGCGGTGCATTTCGTGTGCATCCGTGTAGAAGGCGTTGATTACCAGTGTGCGGCGCACTAACACTCCGTTTAGATCGTCTTACCTTCGGTACGCCCCGTCGTCCCTACGAG
>ERZ1106923.258-NODE-258-length-23216-cov-17.479211_pt1 | contig 23216 bp, 29 predicted proteins | sample MGYA00403657_ERZ1106923 | MGnify/ENA primary metagenome ERZ1106923 (study PRJEB35170, sample SAMEA104062425) | human gut metagenome | biome: human gut; feature: human-associated habitat; material: faeces | place: Denmark | collected 2012-06-19 ...
ATCACGAAGCCCGAGCAGGGAGCGCGCGTGATGAGTGCGGAGGAGGTGGACGAGGAGGTGAAGGCGAGCGCGTGCGCGTGTTCGTGCTGCGAGGAGTGTTGTGTGAAGAAGGCGGTGAAGTGTCCCTTCTTCTGGATGGGCGTGGCGGCTGTGGCTGCGGTGGGCGTGTTTGCCTTCATGCGTCGCAGGAATTAGTCATTGTGTTGAGTTTGCTCTCGTGTTTGGTTGAACAAAGAGGTGTAGTCGCTGTCGAAGTCGATACTGTCGTCCATAAGGAGTCGTAAGAAGCTCGATTCGCGTTCCTGAATGGAATCCACTTCGTTGGGAACCGCCTCATGGATTTGCAAAAGAGTATCTTCGACGGGTTTAGTTAACGGCTTTTCGATCTGCATCGTTCCCGAGGAGAGGCTTTCTGCCTGTTTAGTCTCGGAAGGACTTCCAGCCTGTAGCAATGGAAGCGAGTCTGCGCCTGCTGGCTCCTTCAGCAGGTCCACTGGGGGCACACGCGACATCGGACTCGACTCTATCGTTTCGGATGCCGTCGAGGTGCTTGCCTCTTTCGTTGCGTCAGACTGAGTTGGAGGCACCGCAGCGACTGGGTTTGCTGGCTCTTCCGTCGCCTCGGGCTTCTCTTCCGTCGCTTCTGACTGCGCTGGAACGACCTCTGCCTTCTGCTTTCTGGGTCTCCCGCGTCCTCTCTTCACCCCATTCTTGATATCCTCCTGCCTCTTCCTCTCCTTCTCCTCCAGCAGGCGGATCTCTTCGGGCGTTCTCACCTTCCGCGGTCGTCCGCGTCCTCTTTTGATGCCGTTCTTCGCGTCCTCTTCCTTCCTCTTCTTCTCCTCCTCAAGCTTCTTCAGCTCCTCTGGCGTTCGCACCTTTCTGGGTCGTCCGCGTCCTCTTTTGATGCCGTTCTTCGCGTCTTCCTCCTTTCTCTTCTTCTTCTCTTCCATCTGTCGCAACTCTTCTGGAGTTCTCACTTTCCTTGGGCGTCCGCGTCCGCGCTTCACTGTCGTTACGCTCTCAGTTGGAGCAGAAGTCAAACCAATCACTTCCTCGTGGATCTTTTGCGTATCGTGCGGCAAATCCGCTGTCTTCTCGTCCTGCGTCTCATCCCGGTTTTCATCTCGCGCCTCTTTCTCATCTTGCTTCTTCTCTTCCTGGTGTTCGTTTTGCTTCTTCTCTTCTTGGTTTTTATCTCGCTTCTTCTCATCTTGGTTTTCGTCTTGCTTCTTCTCTTCCTGGTTTTCATCTCGCTTCTCTTCCTGAGAAACACCCTCTTGTGCCTGACTGTCCTTCGATTCATGCTGCACCTCCTTCTTCTTCTTGTCCTTCTTCGTTCTCCCCTTCTTCTCCTTCACTCCACTTTTCTCCTTCTTCTTCTCCTTCACTCCCTTCCCCTCCACCTTCTTCTCCTTCTCCTTCTTCTCCTTCGTCCCCGTCATCTCCTCCAGCAACTGCAGGTACTCCTCGCTGCTGCGAACACACTGGTTTAGCGTATCGATCGTCCTCGCGCTGATCCCGTCCGACAACACCTCCGTGTTGTCCAGCACTCGATTCGCCATCTCCAGCGGCGTGATGACGCGTTTCAGCAGCCCCGTCGTGAGGTGGAGAAGCGATAACATCGAGGCGTTTTCCGCATCCACGGGCGAGCTCGTGATCGCCGCGCTGAAGACGCCCTGAATGCTCTTCCTCACTCGCGGGATCACCAGGTCGCGCAGAAACTCGCAGACGACGTGCTTCGTGCGCAGGTAGCGATTCACATCGTGCACCTCCGCGTCCACCGTTTCCGTTAAATAGCGAAAAATCGCGGTGCACGCAAAACGGTCTACCCGTGAGGAGGAATCGCCAGAACCACCGTTGAAGCCAACCACGCGCACGTGCTCGAACAGATCGTTCCACCGCTGTATGCTGCCCCGCCTCAGCAGACTGGTCAGGTCGCTCAGGTTGCGCTCGCGGTTGCGGTCATAGCACTTCTTCCACGTGGCGAGTACGAACTCCCTCGCTCTGCTGCGGTCGTAGTCACTGGAGGCGATCAGGTCGTTCAGCGTCACGGGCTGGCTCGGACTCCCCGTCTAGTCATCACCACACCACTCCACGAAGAACGGAGGTGGCGACTTGAAACGAAGCCACCTGCTTGGTGTAGTACTGGAAGGTGGAGTGGGCGCGAATCACCACCTGACAGAAGGGAGGGAATAAGCCGGGATCGGCGTCCAGCAGCGAAGAGGAGTGGATGTGCGGAATGAAAAAGGAAATATAGTACACGCCTGGGAATGATCACACAACAGCGCGCGTACGAATGGTCATGCCGCGAAGAATGACGCTGCGCTCGTGCGTGTGTATGCGCGCGGGACAGTACTCGTGCTCGCATTGATACACCATCCGGTCCTCGTCCACGGGGATGAACAGGTTGTAACGCTTGGAGAGCGCATCCGCTGCGTGATGAAGCGATTCCTCCTCGGAGAAGAAGATGATGTTGTGCACCAGCGCGTTCAATAATTCAGGGGAAAAATCCCTGCTTTCCTATGCGTCACTGAACGGATCAAGGCGAACCAAAAGCGCCGTGATAACGTAGAGATTTGCTGAAAAGTCTGGAAAAGGCGTGTGGACATCGTATTCCCGCACATCCACCGAGCTAAAAATGAGATAAATCGATCGCAACAGACTACGACGACGGATCCATCGTGTGGTGAAGAAAACAATGAGAAACGAGGAGCGGATCTTTTTCCCCTTTTCTGGCATTTGACAGATCTCTCCCGAATCGAAACGAATAGGTTGTGACAAAATGCCACTTTTGAAATGCAGAGGATCAGCACAGGGATAGTCGCAAACAAACAATCGAAATCAACTATGTGTTTGCAATGTACAGATCCACGATATTCTTATAGTTCGCCTTCTGCGCTTTGGACAGCTGCCTTCCCTCCAACTCGCTCCGAATGGCGGCATACAGCTTTCTACGGTGTTACGCGCAATCGCATCGCCTACACCTCGTCCTTTCTTCTGCTGGCAATGGTCCACAGCACGGACAGCAATTCCTGCATCTCACACAGCCCTCCTCCTTCTACCTGCGTCTGAAGAGATTTCACCTGCTCAGCGATACGCGCATACAAGAAGGATAACAGCGCGTCGTTGTTGTAGTGCATTAGCGTTAGCGCCTTCAGCAGGACAATTTGATCCTATAGAACATAAGGAAGAATGACAATTACATGGACAGAAAAGGCAGCAACGTTCTTTTGATGGTGCGTGACGAAGAGCTGCATTAACACGTTTGGAAACTGGTTGAGTTGCGGATACACCAGCAGCAGGTAACACATCAACTAGAGCGTGATTGCAATGGAATAGAACGACATGGGGCGAGATGTGGTTCCCATTGCGAATGCACCACTGATTCACCGAATTCGTCAAGGCGACAATCAGCGACTTGAACTGGGGATCGGAGGACAGCAACTTCACCGATGACAGCTAATCGTGACTGGTAGAGTGTACTCGCACGGTGTACAGAATATCCAGCTCGGAAACCGAATTCTGTCGCGAGGAGAGCGAAATGAAGGAAAGCAGCAGGGAGGCGACGAACTCTCGATTCGGATTGGCTAGGAATGACTGGACAGCACAGACACAAGCCTAGACGCGTCAGCGAGTAGAGAAGAGAGGACAGCGCGCGCGCATTGTAATGATCAGGGTTGCTGCTGAAATCCCTCTGAAGCGCGTTCAGACAAGGACGGAGACTCTCCTTTCGCTAGAGTCACACTCGCATTTCAACCCTACGCCAATGGCGGCACGAAGCAGCAAGCACAGCACGTTGGAATACACGCCCGATTTCCCGTCCTCTCCGTTCTGCACAAACCGTTTCTGAATTGCGCGATATGTTTCGTCGAACACGCGATTTCGACTCCTGCGGGTTACAGCAACACCGAAGCCAAACCCCGATTTGACGACGCAGCACAACACGGGGAAACACTGTTCCTCGGTCAGGGTCGGAACACAATTCTTCACCTTGCTAACGACGGGCAGGAGCGCGCGCTCGTCGTAGTACTCCAGGTTGTTGTACGCCGACAGCACGAGCAGACAGTTGCTCGTCGAAAGCCTGCTCCGTCACGGAACACAAACACAGAAAACGAGTCGATTCCGGTCATGATGACTTTGTGCAGCGCGTTCACCGAAACCTTCTCGCTCAGCTGGATTTGACGTTGCTTGTACGCACGGCTGTACGAGTACAACAGCGAGACGGCGGTTTTGGGAGTCGTTTCGTTGGTTCTACACATGGAGGGAAAGGAACACCGAAACCGCTCCGTGATTTCCTTGACCAGAATCTTGAACAGCTTCGGCGCGTGCACTCGGCTCTCGACGTAGCCCGTGAAAACGGTCGCGATTTCGGACATGGAGAAGGAGTACTTGGTGACGTTGATGGACGCTGCCATATGCTCCAGTCTTCACGTAAATGCGAATCGAAGGACACACAGGTGGATTCGGTTGGGGTAGCGCGAGTACGAAATGCAGTAGACAAGATTCGCGATTCTCGACCTACGCGATTGAGGAGAGAATAGAAAACGCTACGGACGAAGATACTTCAGCCCCGTGTCGTCATTCATGATCAGGTCTTCAACGCGCTTGTAGATCGCGTAAATCCGATCATCGCTAAGCAGGTTGGTGTGCATCACCTCCAGGAGCGAGTTCTGCTTCTGGTCCGCGTCATTCTCGCACATCTTCAATCGGAGCAGTCCCCACACCACATCACTGAGCTCCGAGATCGAGAAGGCGTTGCGGCACATCATCAGTCCATCTACGCGTCATGTATCCGAATGCAGCACGGACTGAGGATCTGATTCAGCTGCTGCTGCGAGCTGCGGTACTGCAACTTCCCAAGCGCCTTGAGCGTGATGCCCCACTCCATCGGCGTGAGGGTAGTGTAATGCGTCTAGAGTGGAGGGGAAAGGACAGTGATACGAGAATGTTGGACAGTAGTAGGTCGATAATTCGGCTGTTCCCCTGGAGCACGTCCTTGTATTGACCGCTCGCCTGTGAATAGGTGCATCCGATGCGTGGTAGGGCCCACAGACTGCGGATCACAACGTACAGATTGATGGTTGCGAGCTGACTGCTCGAAACGGTGTCATTCAGGAACTTGAGGAACTGGGTGATGGTCGGCAGCAGCGGATTGCTGGAAATCAGAGCCACGCCGGGCGAGAAGCGTCCGCAGTCCATCAGAGAGCGCAGGTTTTGCTCGAGAGAGCGATGTTGGTAGCCCTAGGGGGAATGCACTGAAATTGGTATCCACCTCAATGTGCGCAATCGCTTCTTCAAAGGAGCTGGTTGTATTGACCGACGGATTCTCCCTCTGGGGAAGATGCGTCTGGGTGAGCGTCGACGCGGTTTCCGTCTCTGTGATCTGCGCTGCAGACACATTTTCAAATCGGATGGAGCGCATCTGAACTGTGGGGAGTAATCGCGCAGTTGGGACTGTCCATGCGTGAAATGATTGGCGTCCACTCCGTGCTGCGATTCTTCGCACAGTGCCTCCGCGCAGCAGACGAGGAATCATTTCATGATGTCAGTTGAGCGTGGGGAAATGATCTTGAGTTTCTTATTCAAAGCAGAAGGGAGGGTATGTCATTCACAATCACACTAGTGAAGACAACTCAATCCCATCACTGAAGAGACACTTATCCTCACAACAAACAGCCCAAAATACAATCGCAAATGAGGTAATTCTTTATTTCTTGAAGAAGTTCTTCAGCGAGAGCGAAGTGCAAATAATCATGATAATCACGGAAATGACCAGCGTGGCCATATCGAGTCCCATAATCGTCGAGCTCGTTCTATTTCTAAAGAACACAATGTGCATGACGGCAGGGAAGATAAACGTCGTTAACACATCAGTAAAGTTACCAATCAGCGACAGCACATCGTAGAACGAAGGAACCAGGTAACCCACCAAACCCATCAGCACGATCTCCACCGTACGCAGGATCAGATACTTCTTCGACTTGATGAAGATCTTTCCGTGCTCGACATCATCGCCCTCGATCGTCTCGTTGATGGGCTCCATCCACAGCGGGAAGCCACCGACCACGGTGAAACACATCATCAGGTTGAGCAGCCAGCCCAGCGTGAATCCCGCGGGAAGCGACGTAATGATACTCTCCTGAATACCCGCCTCTACCCCTCACACGCGCTCGCTGCACCTACCGCTGTTCTTGTAGTACTGGGAGAGCGTGATGCCCAGGAAGGAGTAGATGATCGCCATCAGCGAGATGGAGATGCCGGTGGAACGCACAACGCTCTTTCTGCAGTCGCGACGGATGTACTTCTACGAGTAACGCGCAATAACGAACGCCACGTATTGGGTCAGGAGGAAGAGGATGAATCCCATGCAGTACACGAAGATACCAATACTCTGCAGGAAGTCCGCAAACGACGTCGGCCACAGATCCGCGGCCACGAAGGAAGGCTTGTAGTGCGTCCAACCGTAACTACGGATAACTCGAAAACGGGGGATCCCACATGCAAAGCACGGCATAACTCACGATGATGGCGACGAGACCGAAGGTGGAAATGGGAACCAGCATGCTACGATGAAGCAGACACGGAGAGAGTACGTCGGATCCTTGAGAATGGAGAGGACCAGGCAAATGATGGTATTGATGACGATGGAGATGGGATAGCGAGAATCCACACTGCCGCCCGTGAACGGGACCTGGGAGAGACTCTTCGACGCAGCGATCTACGAATGAACTGCAGAAGCAAGTCGTTACGAGTGAGCCGATGTTGGATCCGTACAGCGTGATCAGAGAGAAGACGACGTACGCCTTGTAGCCCGAAGTACCCAGCACCTAGGAGTAAGAGGAGGGAGAGGAGCCAACGTTGTACACCATTTCAGCGTAGACGTTGTTCGTCTTCACGGACTTCAGTCCGAGCTAAAGATGAGGGTTTCTCCGCACACTCACAATTCTTCGGTTTCCCATGTTGTTGTTAATCTCCAGCAGTTGGTAAGTGGCCAGAATCATCATGCCGCACACCAGGACGAACAGGAGAATACCAGGGATAATACCCACCTAGACAACACAACACTTCAAAAGAAAGTACCAGCTTGAAAGCATACGGGATGGACAGCGATCCGGTACCCGCAATACCCTTCATCAAGTTGATACAGAACTAGACGCATCAACCCTCCCCAAAACGAGAACCTGCAGTGTATTCATCTTTCCCTTTTCAGAGTTGAGGTATTCGTCCTCCAACAACTGATTATCAAGCTCGCCACCGGGAGTTATGGCTTCATCCGCGTTATCGTCATACTTTGTCATTTCTGTGACACAATCGAGGGGCTAGTGAAGATTCGATGAAGGACCTGCGTCAAGAACGCGTTTCTTTGCTATAATGAGCCGAGCATCTACTTGCCACAACCGCGGGAATTTGCGTTTTCCTGATGATCGGTTCTGTCTGTTGTATTTGGAGAGAAAAGAAGTGGTATGCACATGAGACGGAGAGCGAGAGGGTGTTTGTGGACTGGAGAGTGGATGTTGGGATGAGGCGTGTAAATGCAATGAAATGGGCTGTTTAATCTTTGTTGATTTCCATACAAACGGATCCTGCAACTAGGGTGGATTCTGCTAGTCACTCCTTTCCCATGTTCAAATACCGCCTCTTTCAATTGAAAGCACCTTTCTTTTTCAGATTAGCCCAACACTACACCATTCAAACTCATTCCCATCCAATCATTGGAATGTCGTTTTCGATCGAGAATGGATCCAAGGCATCCGATGAGGTGAAGAAGTGGGTGCTAAACGAGAAGAGGGGGCGCAAGTCTCAGAAACGCGTATTCACCTTCCCATCACACTGCATTACGTGTAGAAGAACGAGATCAACGAAGAGCGCAAGCAACGGTTCGCTGATCGCCGAATGCAGGAGCGGGAGGAGGAGGAAGCGGCGCAATCGAATTACCGTGATCGAGGTAGATGGAGTATGCAATGTTTCACCCCATAGCGAAGGAAGTGCGCGAACTCGGCTACGATAAGGACTACGAGGGATTGCTCCCGGAGGATTTTGCCAATCTGACCGAAGAGGAATTGCAGCTACTGGGCGGTGACGAAACGCACTCCCACTTGATCAAGGGTTTGGACTTGGCGCTGTTGGAGAAGAAGAGAAAGGAGCTGGAGCGGCAGAAGGAGCTCAAGAAGAAGGAGGAGGAAACGGCGCTGTACATGATGGTGCTTTCCGTTTCGTTCCTTCATGGCTAGTTGAACACGAGGAGCTTCAAGACGGCACTTGCCAGCAATATATACGACTGTCTCTTTTCAGGCAAGGAACACCTGGAAGACGTGAATACCATAAAGTGGGACGCGGTCGGAGGAAGTGAGTCGTAGTAAAAAGCGAGAGTACTTCACGAAGGGACGCAACACCTACCCGCTGACGATTGAGGGCGATGTGGAGAGTGTGATGTTCTCGGCCCCCCCGACGACGGTCCACAGCAAACAGGAGTCGTCTTCGTTCGATGCGCTGATGATGGACACGCTCGCGCCCTCCACGCTCGATTTGATCACCAAGTCGCTGGCGAACGTGGGGCGCGTGCAAACGAAGCACCGCAGACGGAAGGAGAAGAAGACAGTAAAGGCGGTGGACGAGGACCTGGACATGTTCGCGGATTGGCGTTGTTTGTTCAAACCAACAGAGCTACTTCTGCTGCATCTCACCACACCCGTATATGTGCATGATTGTATAAGGGACGACCGATTCGTCGCTGTACCGCTGCTTCACGTCGATCAGCAGATCATGAATCGCCTACTCCTCACGCACTCCCGCAAGCACCCACACTACTCTCTACAAGCTTCCGGTCAACGGCGCCGATGATGAAAAAGCAGAGCGCCGCCAGCGTGGTCGAATCGACATGTCGATCCAGCAGCTCCTTCAGCCCCTCTTGAACGAACGACAGGACGCCGTCCCCCTTCAGCACCTTCATCATGACGAGACGACTGGCGAAGTTCACGCTGTTCTTGGACAATCGCAGCAATCGCAACAGCTCCACGCACACACCACGGTCCTTGGTGGAATACAGCTTCTCCACGAGCGCATTTCCGATCAGCGGGTTCAACTCCATCATGCGACTCAGTTTCTCCGATTTCCCCTTTTCGACAATTCCCTCCTTCACCGTGCGCAGCAGTTGCTTGTAGGAAGAGCGCGTGCTCACCACCTACGACTTATTCATCTCTTCGGCGGGTACGGCGCGGCACTCGTTGTAATCGAGGAACGATTCGCAGCTCTTCTCAAAGAGCGAGGAGTCGCTCGGATCCAGCTCCTCCTCGATCGGCATAAACAGAAAGCTGTTGTGCTGAAGCGTCGGCACGACGAAGAGCATGTCCTCCCGCGATGGCATGCATGCGAAGGAGGGTCGCGAGAACGAGGGTGCACAACTAAGAACGCCCTCTCTGTCGCTCTCAAACACGGTGAGATACTCCGTCAGGTCCGGGAAGTCTGCAGATGATGCGAGCCCAAAGCAGTTACACAACGGATACGACTCTGCCACAAAGGAGAAGGAATTGAGTGACATGAACGGGAGGACGTCGGGCGACGACAGCTGCTCTCGGTAGTACTCGCGTTTCTGCTCCTCCACGATGCGCTTCAACTAGACGTGAGTGGATGACGGAACAGCGACATCCGCAGTCACGGGATACTGCGTCGTGACGAACTGCTCGTTCTGGAGCATCCAATTCGGCGTCAGCTAGGATAACAGCACGGACGGCAGATCCTACTTCGTACAGCGAATCCTGCATACTGTTTGTGCACAGCATATAGCACAGCCACCGCTCCATGCTGCTCTGTGTCTAATGCTCAAAGACGGAGGCCACCGACTACGGAGTCAAGTATATCGTATAGAATGAATTGAAACCGGGATCGGATCACGAGCGAGGAGTCCTCCCCCGAGTTCAGCAGAACCAGCGCGAGAAGCCGCTACACATAACCGATGGGGCGTCGCATCCGACATTCGAAATGGGGAGGAGATTGTCGCGAAGCAGACACAGCAGAAAGAGTCGGTAGTCTAGCGGGCGACAAGAACACTCGCTGTTCCGCAGTTTTGAAAACAAATCACATAGTCTGCTATCCGTTTGCTAGTCGTCACGACGGAGCGCAAATCGCCCACATGGAGTAGCGCAACAAAGTCATTCAGCCAGGACATTGCGATCGTCTTCCGTGTATGGCACGCCACTTCAATGTCGATGGAGCTCTTTTCCGGCCGGCACAACCCGTCGATAGCGAGTAATTGCCCTTCTTTTGCTGGGCGAAACGCTCCTTCAAGTCGGGAGATAGGAGCGAGACCCGCGGTTCTTCCGTCCATGTGTTTCTTGTTCACAGTTCCAGTGTTTGTTATTCAAATGGCTAAGAAATCGTATCAGGAAGTCGTGAGGGGGATCCGTACTGCGAAGGACCCGACGATGTACATTTCTGAGGTGCTGACCGAGATTCGTCAGGAAATCAGGGGAACCGACCGCAACGACAAGGTGATCAGTCTGCAGAAGCTGATCTACTTGAATCTCCTCGGATATAACTTCGACTGGGCTGTACCCACCGTTTTCGCCGCCCCCTAACGCAATAGGAGTTCCACGTCATCGAAGTGATGAGCCAGCCCCTCTACAAGGAGAGACGTGTCGGGTAGTTGTTTTGCCTTGTGTCTCATGGTGCAGTTACCTGGCTGCGACGGTGCTGATTCGCCCCGAGTCGGAGCTCTTCATCCTTTGTGCAAATACGCTGAAGAAGGCCTTCCTTTCAAAGAACAAGGTGTGTTTTGTCTCCGCGGCTGACGACTAGTACGACGTGGGTCTGGCGCTGGACTGCTTCAGCATGGTGGTGACGGAGGAGCTGGGTCGCGACCTGCTTCCGGACATCTTGAACCTGCTGAAGAGCAAGCGCGCGTTCGTGCGCAGAAAGGCCGTGCTGTGCCTGTTCCGCATCTACAGACAGTACCCCGCGTCGATCGAGGAGTTCTACACGCCGCTCGTGAACATGCTGGGCGATGCGGACATTTCCGTGCAGAGCAGCGCCATCAGCGTCATCAACGAGCTCGCCCGCGAGGACCCGTCGCGCTACCAGCAGCTCGCGCCCACCATTTACTCGCTCCTTCTGAACGTCGACAACACGTGGATTCTCATCAAGGTTGTGAAGCTGCTGATGAACCTCGTCACGCAGGAGCCTCGTCTCGCCAAGAAGGTTCTCGATCCCTTGGTGAAGATCGTCCGCACCGCCGAGACCAAGTCGCTTCTGTACGAGGCGATGATGGGCGTCGCGCAGTGCCTCATCTTCATGCCCATCAAGGAGGGCAGCAAGTTCGCTCGCGAAGTCGGCAAGGTGGCGGAACTTCTCATGGCGAAGTTCCTCGAGTTTGTGGAGGACGCCGACCCCAACCTGAAGTACCTGGGTCTCTGCGGTCTGCTGCGCCTGGTGAAGACGGCGCCCGCCGTCGTGGCGAAGAAGTCGTACATCTACGTGAACTGCCTGAAGGCGAACGACAGCACCATTCGCTCCAAGGCGCTCAGCCTCATCCAGGAAATCGCGAATCCCAAAAACCTCAAGAATTTGGTGGAGGACCTGATCACGTGTCTGCGGTCGGGCACGGAGTTCGAGATGAAGGAGGACATCATCAACGGCATCGTGGACATGTGCTCGCGCGACACCTACAAGAACACGCAGGACTTCGCCTGGTTCGTCAGCGTGCTGGTGGACCTCGCCAAGACGCGCGGCTCGCACAGCGGCGAGGTGATCAGTCAGCGTCTGATCGACGTGACGCTGCGCGTGCCGGCGGTGCGTCTGATGGCGGTGAACTACGTGCTGCCGCTGCTGCTCCAGCCCGACTCCGTGTGCGAGAGCATGAAGTGCGTGCTGATCATATCCTTTGCCTTGTGGGACCCCCCTTCCTTGACCGCACGGTGCTGCGTGGATCGTGGGCGAGTACTCGGGCTACCTGCAGCAGGACCAGATCGCGAACGTGTTCGCCTCGCTGGCGTCGCCGTCCGTGATGTACCTGGCGCCCGCCATCCAGGCGACGTGCGTGTGAGGGTGTGTGGTGAGGTGTAGGATACTCCAGTCGTTGCTCCAGGTCACGCTGCGCTTCATCTGCTCGCTGGGTTCCGGCTCCGAGCGTCCCGATTTCTTGATTTGGGTCATGAGTAGAGGCGGTGGTGATTAAGCGAAGCGTCACGGCGCACGCCTCGCAGTTCCTCTCCTCGCAGAGCGACGAGGTGCGCTACCGCGCGTCGCTGCTGATCGAGATCCTGAACGCGGTGTCGAGCTTCGACAGCGAGACGATTGCTATCGAGCAGCAGGAGGACGTGCAGAAGGAGATGCAACGCATGGAGGAGGCGCGCAAGGAGATGACGACGATGAACGAGAAGGAGTCGGCGAAGGAGGAGAAGCCCGCGGCGGCGGAGTCAGATGATGGTGAGCTCAACCTCGCTGGCGCGTTGGAGAACGAGGCGGAGTCGGCGAAGGAGGAGACCCCCAAGGAGGAAACTCCCAAGGAAGAAACGCCCAAGGAGGAGGTGCCGAAGGAGGAGGCGCAGCTGGGCATTCACCACCTGTCGGAGCTGCTGAGCCGGCTGACGGAGGAGCTGATGCCGGTGAGTGCGAAGGCGCAGAAGAAGGTGAAGATTCCTGAGGGTCTGGATCTGGACACGCCGATCACGAGTCTGGCACTGGAGGTGGGCATGCGAGGCGGGAGTGAGGCGTAGAAGGAGGTGGAGCACACGCGCACCATCGAGTTCACGGACGGCGCGCTGTTCACGTACGTGAGCGAGAAGAAGGAGGAGAGTGGTCACGTGGGCGTGGCGAGGGCGTGTGAGGGATAGAGACGCCACAAGGGCAAGCACAGCCACCGTCACGAGAAGAAGGACCTCGACCAGTTCTATATCGGCAAGGACGACGACGACGACGAGGGCGAGGTGAAGGAGCTGACGCTGGAGGACGTGGGCGTGCCCGTGGTGGAGGGCAAGGAGGAGACGCCTGCGGTGAAGTTCGAGGTGATCCGCGATGCCGAGGAGAGCTCGGACGAGGCGCCTGCGAAGGCTCCAGCGAAGGCGGCGCCGGCGGAGGGCGAGAAGAAGCATCGCCACCGATCGCATCGTCATCGCGACGAATCCGAGAAGAAGGAGGCTTCGGAGAAGGAGGCGGCCCCGGAGAAGAAGGACGACGGTTCTGTGAAGGAGAGAAAGCACAGACATCATCATCATTAAGGTGTTACGGATTCCGTTGTTTGTTCTCCAGAATGGGCTCGCACAGGAACAGGCACTTTAAGAGAAACAGGAAGCAGAAAGGGGACTGGAAGAACAAGGGATTCCACTCTCCGTTCCAGGGAGGAGTGAACGAGGTAGGGTTTTGTTGTTCGTGATGAGCTAGCATGCGCAAGGAAGCCGAAAGAACCTGATTAGCGATCTTCAGAAGAAGGGCTTGTTCATTCGCTCCATCGTGCCGGATGGGAATTGTTTGTTTCGGTAGGGTAGATGTGTGGGAATGAGCGGTAGTTCGTGCGCCGATCAGCTGTTCGGCGACCAGAACCGCTACCCGGAAGTGCGTCGAAACGCGGTCAACTACATAAGGAGTCACAAGAAGGACTATCTTCCGTTTATGGATCAGGACAGCGAGCCGTTTGAGCAGGTGCTTTTTGGTGGGGTGGGCTGACGGATAGTACGTGAATCGGATGTCGCATAATGGGACGTGGGGTGGTGATTTGGAGATCAACGCCATCTCGAACTACTACAAGTGCAACGTGGTTGTATTTCAGGATCACAGGCCCAATTTGGAGCTGCAGGGATTCCCGAAGGAGAATCGCGTGCTGCAACTGGCGTATTTTGGGTCGTGTCATTATAACAGTGTGCGTGGGAATAAGCCGGTGTCGTTGTCGAGTCTGTCGACGAAGGAGAACATTGTGATTCGGAAGGATGAGGAGGTGGAGAAGGAGAGGAAGGTGAAGAAGGAAGTGAAGAAGGGGGAGAAGGAGGAGGAGAGGAGGAAGAAGGAAGAAGAGAGAAAGAAGAAGGAAGAGGAGGTAAGGAAGGAGGAGGCAGAGAAACGGAAGAAGGAGGAGGCGGAGAAACGGAAGGAAGAGGAGGAAAGGAAAAAGAAGATGGAAGAGGAGATGAGAAGGAAGGAAGAGGAACAGAAACGAAAGGAAGAACAAAACATCAAAGAGAATGAAACTACATCAGAAACTACAACCCCTAAACATACAAACGAAACCATCCACAACCTCATTCATCGCAACTTCATGATCCTGAAGGAGGTGGAGAAGGAAGTGATGGAATCACAGCATCATCACCATCACAAGGGTGAGTGGTGCGGCGACCTCCCCTTCGATTCTCTCATCGAGCCGCGCATTCAAAGCAAGCTGTTGTGGATTGAGCGTGAAGGTCAATTGAGGACAGTTCTGCGCTTCTTGACGATGAAGTGTCCGTGTCATTCTGGGGCGTATTTCAAGTACTGCTGCTATCCGAAGATGAAGGTGTGGTGAGGAGTTTCCGTTGGCTTTGAGTTGTAGCATTCGGAGAAAGCGATACTATCTCAGCAAGTATAGGGTGTGAGGTGTTTCATTCGTGCTTTTAGATGGGTGTTTGTTGGAGAATGAGTGAAGTGTCGGTTAACAGATGAAGGTATCTGGAAGGAGGAGTGTGACGGCTCTATTCCACAATCCCAGATTAACCCTTCCTGTTGAGAAATGGCGTACACAGTGGAAAGAGGATCATGAGGAATGGCGATGTGTACACGGTGGATGGAAACACCAATAAGTAAAGTGAATTCGGAAATGCACCTACTTTCACCACACATTCTCACAATTTCTTTTCTATCATGGCAGGCATAGTTCCGGATAGCCGTTATAAGTTTGAAAACCGACTTGGCGAAGGGTATTGCCGTGATCGATGAATGAGGCGTAGGGGGTTTGGCGAAGTGTATGTGGCAAAAGACGGGGTATCGAATGATTTGGTGGCGATCAAGAGAGTTCGCGTAATGACGAATTCCTTGTCGTTGGAGAGTGAGTCGCGATTGCTGAAGGAATGTGTATCGAAGTACATTGTTCGGTACTGTGATGTCGTCATGAAGGAGAATGAGTTGTGGGTTTGTCGTCTGTTGTTTAGGTAATGATGTAGATCGTGATGGAGTACTGCCATTGTGGTTCGATTGGGGCGTATTTGAGGAATGGGAATCGATTGAAGGAGGATGAACTAAGGGAGGTGGTGAGTTGCTGTTTACTGGGATTGTCGTATCTGCATAACAAGAACATCATTCACAGAGTTCGTTTTCGTGGGAATCATAACGATTAGGACATCAAGCCGGACAATCTGTTCCTTTCGGAAAGCGGATTGGTGAAGGTGGGCGACTTCGGTTTAGCGATTCAGTTGGAACACTCCTGTTCCAAGAGAAACACGACGTGTGGCACATCGCTGTACATGGCGCCAGAAGTGTACGAAGGAGGCGCCGAATTGAAGAGCGATGTGTGGTCACTGGGGATCAGTATGATCGAGATGGCGGAGGGCAAGAATCCGTTTGGTGATTGCACATCGGCTCAGGTGATGAATCGTGTGATGAATAAGCCATCACCTTGTCTCTCTTCGTCGGAGTGGTCGAGTGATTTGGTGGATTTCGTGAAGAGGTGTTTGGTGAAGGATGTCAAGGATCGCAGTTCGGTGGAGGAGTTGTTGCGGGTGGGTTGTGTTGTGATGAATAAGGACTAGCACCCGTTCGTGAAGGACGCTGTGGAGCGGATTGTGAGGAACGGGAAGTCTGTGTTGTTGTATGAGTTGGCAGATCGGATTGGGAATGTGGTGAGAGAAGGCGATATAACGCGTGAAAGGGAAGTGGTTTCTCAGAACGTCGTAGCAATGACGAGAATTGGAGAACAGGAAGAGTTCGGGCTGAAGAACAATGAGCATGTGTTGGTGGTGAATAGTGATGAGGACATGATTCGGATGGACAAGAGTACTGAAGTGATTCGCGTATCGAATGGCGCGTGTAACGACCCCGATATTGAAGAATGGGCTCTCAAGTGTTCTTCGCGACTGAGAGAATTGGTGTTGTGTGATGATTGCCTCCAGTACGTGTGTGAATTGAAGTTGGTTGGATTTGTGAGTCTGGAGAAGGTGGAGATTGGAATGAAGTGCTTTTCAAGAAGCGAAGAAGGCGTGTTTGAGGTGAGTGATTGTAACAAGTTGAAGAGTGTGAGAATGGGAAATGGCTGCTGCGTACACTGGGGGGAGTTTGTGATGAAGGATTGTGGAGTGGAGGAGGTGCGAATTGGCGATGGTTGCTTTGTGAGTTGTGAGAAGACGGTGTTTGAGAGTAAGTGTTGTTGTGTGAAGTGATGACTAGATTTGAGTGACTTGAGAACTCTCTCTCTGGGACAGAGCGTATTCTGCGGGAATGAGGAGAAGAGTGTGTTGCAAATGAAGAGTTAAGGATGTGTGTGGGTGTGATGAGAAGACTTGCCTTCACTGAGTGAGTTCACGGGACGAACGCGCGCTCTTCGGAATGTGAAGGAGGTGGAATTGGAAGACATCCCCAAGCTAACGAATTGCACGCTGTTGACGGCGTTCAAGTGCGTGGAGAAGGTGAAGATGAAGAACGCTGGAGACATGGAAGGAATGGAGGTGTTGAAGAATGCTTTGGAGAAGATGGAAGGAAGAAGGAAGAAGGAAGAAGAAGAGAGAAGAGATGCCATGAAGAGGAAGGCAGTAATTACAACCAAGATGGATTGGGATGGAATTGATCACACCGTTGGTCGGATTACGATACATAACAACCGTTGCAACGAAGAAACCTTCGTTGTGCTTGATTTCAGTAGGTGTGTGTACCTGAAAGAACTCAAGATTGGAAATGAGTGTTTTATGTATGTGGAAGAAGTGAAGCTGATTGGTTTGAGTGAGCTGGAGAGTGTGGAGATCGGAATGAACAGTTTCACTCAACACAAGGACAGTTATGGTAATGATCCAAATCGTCATTTCTATTTGAGGAACTGTCCCAAGTTGAAGTCATTGAAGATAGATCGTAACTCCTTCTCTGATTACACTGTGTGTGAGATTGAGAACGTGGATGCATTGGAGGAGATTACCATGATGGGTGATAGGGAATGGGGGTATTGGAGTGGAGTGGCATTTAGGAGTTCCAGTTTCTATTATGCTTCATTGGAGTTGAAGAGTATTCTCATTCACAATGAGTGATGACTAGACTTGCCTTCTCTCAAATCACTCAACTTTGGTAGAGAAGCATTCTGTAAGTGTTCTCGTGTTGTGTTTGAGAGTGAGTGATTGTGACGTGAGTGATTGACTAGACTTGCCTCAACTGACGTCCTTTATTATGGATGCAGATGCATTTATGTTCACCGATGATGATGTCTTAAGCACACTGATATTACGAAGTGATTGTTTGATTGTGAATTGATTGACTAGACCTACCCAAACTCACCTCACTTACAACCAATTATACTCAGTTGAATCGTGATTTATGTGGTGTTACAATCTACAGTTCCACTTTTGCAAATCCTCATCACATCATTCTTGAGGGTTCTTGCTTCTCAAGTCAACTGATCCCTAGACATGCCTAATCTCACTACTGTCGATCTTCATCGTGCTTTCCTAAATCGGAACGATATCACGCACAACAGTCGTTCTCACACTTCTCCCTGATTCATAGACATTGGAGCACTCGAACGCTATATCCATAGAACGCCATCTCCTCCTTCTGACATTTGTTGCGCCATCCTCTCCCCTCTTTCCAACAAACACCCCAATAATGATAATTCCTCTCAAACGCCAAATTCTGCTCCTGCGACCGCACAAACCGAATCTTCGGAATCAGAATCCCCGCATCTACTCCTCACACACTCCACCACCCCACACTCTTCACCCTCAAATCTTCATTGAAATAGAACGCCTTCGGCAGCGACACGTTCCACAGCTTCGGCGCGTCTATTCATCACCATCTCCCCCCACACGCACTCTCCACAACAATGTGGTGGCAGCGATCGAACGCGTCATTGAAACCCTCTTCTCCAGCAAAGCTCATCAACGTCTTGAGTTCCGGCAGGTCTATTCCGTCACCTCCACACCCCTCTCACACTTCGCAGAATCAACGTCGAATCCGTGTTCTTGTCGAACGTGAACACATCGCTCCCGAGAAGAATCGTTCCGATTTTCGGCAAATCTATCTCTCACTCACACACTTCGCTCCCACTTTCCAACACCACACGCTCGCATAAGAAGAACGAGTCAGAACCCAGAACCAGCCCCGCCAAACTCGGTAAATCTGTACATCACTCCTCCTGTTCGATGAAACTCCTCAGCTCCAACGAAGCGCGCCAGAAGTTGTAGCCCTCGCTCTCGCCTTCCATGTTCCACTTTCCGAACGAGATCTTCTTCAACGCGGGGTTGTTCGCGATGTCGCACACCATGAAGTGTCTGAAACAGTGGTGGCCCCCGCACAGCTCCAGCAGTCGCGGACAGTCGCGTATGTGCAGCTGGTAGTCAGGGTTCTTGGAATAGTAATCCATGGAGCTCTGGAAGAAGCTGTTGTGGCCGACAGTGACGCTCTCCAACTCCGCCATCGCGACTAGCTTCAGCACACGACAGTACGCGAAGCAGTCCTTGCCGACGGTCAGCTTGCGCAGCGCCGTCAGACAACTCAGGTCCAGCACAGCCCACTTCTCGTCGTTGCAACAGTCGCTCTTCACCTCCAACTCCTCGATGTGGCTGTGCAGAAGCACCGTCTTTTCGTTGTGGGGCGTGATTGTCACCTTCGCCTCCACGCGCTCGCCCTCCACCCACTCGCCGTCCACCAGGACGTCGTTGTTGCGATTGCACTGAACGCCGCGACCACATCGCTGTCCGGCACACCACTCGCCCTCGTATTCCACCACCTCGATGTCGGAGTAATACTTGCGACCCCAACACACGTTCACGTCTCCGATGCGGAAGCCCTCGTACTCCATTCTGTTGTTTCTGTCGTACACCACGCCCCAGCCACACGGCACGTCGTTCAACACATCACCCTCCCAACGCTCTCCTGCGTCGCTCAAATCCACAATCTGGTTGTGCTCCACCTCCTCCACGCGCCTGCCCGTCGCCAGCAGCAGCGCTCGCGTCTTCCGGTCCGCCGCCACCACCTCCTTCTTGCACACACTCACCACAATCGAGTCGAAACAGGACACAACGCCCTCAGCCACCTGCGGTCCGCGTGGAGTCATTGTGTACCGAAACAGCGAGTACGGGTCTGACGAAACGCCCTCGACTGTCTTCGCATCGCCGTGAGTGGGCAGCTTGCTGTAGATTGCGCGGAGAAGGAAGGAACACCCGACGCGATTCACGCGCTGAATTGACTCTCGGATGAAGGGGTGCTACTCATAAGGCGAGGGTCGCCAAACCGTACAAGCATAATATCTCTTAGCGAGGGCCTGTACTTTGCGTTGGTCGCGATACAGCAGTTCATGAAGTCAACCAAGTCAAACGACCACTTGGAGGTGAAGGAAAAGGTTTGACAGTTGATCATTTCTGCCATACTCATTCCAAGCGACCACAGATCGCTCTGCTCCACGCATTTACCCTTCAGGAACTCTGATGGGACGTACTTTGTCACATTCTGGCTTTTCAGTCCGCGTTCCATCAGCACCGTCTCCAAACCAAAGTCACTGAGCTTGATTCGTCCCTCTTCGCTCAGAAAGAGGTTCGTTGGCTTGATATTCTATCAAATGAAGTCAGGGATAAAGCCATACACAAAAACGAATTCCCTGCTTGTGGAGATCCGCGATGGCGAGTAAACAGCAACTCACGATTTCCCGAAGCAAAAACTCATCAAACGGACAATACACCGTCAAGAGGGACGCAATCGATACAGAAGGGGAGTACTCCCTGTCACACTACACGTTAAACAACGCAGAAACGGGAACGGTTATGCCACTTTCTGTCCTTGCTACATTGTAATACTTCAGGATGTAATCGGATGTGCACTGCTTCACCAATTCCACCTCTTTGGCAATCGCGTCAGAATACTGTGGCTCTGCGATTTCCTTTCGTACGAATTTGGTGTCGTTTTCGCTGTCATCGCATACGAATGTCCTTCCAAGTGTTCTACTCCATTACTCTCATTAAGAGCAAATACCCTTCTCCAATGAATTCTTTCATGATGCGAATACAATGGTAATGCAAATGGGCGAAAAGGAAGGAGAGGAGGAATGATGTGGGAATGGAGATGGAGAAGGGAATGGCTGGGAGGAGAAGTGGTAATGAAATGCATTCAGAGGGTCGTAGTTGTGTTGATGGAATGTGGATGTCTGGGTTTCAGCCGATGGTTTTCGCAGAACGGATTATGTGAATTGGAAAGAGTGATTATCTCACCGATATCGGATTCTGTTCCCTTGATCTCCATAGATGGATAACCGCGGCAAATCGTCTCTCTTGGAACTCGATTCTCATTCATTGGAATTGATTCCTTATAGCTATAGTTTGCATCTTGACTCCATTGACGTAGTTATGAAAAAGAGAACGACGAGACAGAGTGAAACTGAGAACGAGAACAGTGATAATTTGTATTGGAATGACAAGGAGAATGACGAATAGAAAGAGGAGTGAATCGATTTCAGCCCCGTCTTCAGTAAATGGAAATCAACCACTCTTCCCTCCTTCTTTGACTGTGGATTGCATACAGCACGCTTCAAGAGATGAATTAATCAAGATGGTTTCGACTAATCAACACTTCTCCTTCCTTCTCTTCCCTTCTTGCGATTTCAAGGTGGATGAGGGTATTATTGAATTGAATGAATCGAAGCTGATGAGTATTGGAAGAGAACGAGTGGTTGTTGTGGATGTGAGAAAGAAGGAAGTGATAAGAGTGGATGGAGCGGATTTGAGTGGCATCGTGCATGATGCCATTCTTGATTTGAGCGTGGATGGGGATCGCTGGGAGGGCGATGTGTTGAACGGTGAACCGTGTGGTTGGGGCGTGCTGTTTAACGGAAACGATGAGAGAGTGTATGAAGGATTCCGCATTGGAGAAGTGAACGTGTGCTATGGTGTTCATTACTACTCAGACATCTCTATGGTTGAGTATGAGGGTGAAATCTGTAAAGGAATGCGAGGTGGACGCGGTATGCAATACGACCGAACTGGCGTTGTTGTGTATGATGGTGAGTGGTCGCTGGATGGGCGTCTGGAGACAACAGTGACAATCCCTCCAAAGAACGGATTGTTTCACAACCGCGTTGAAGAGCTGGTTGTGAGCGATGGCTACTGCAGCGAAGAACTGACCTTGATTGACTTCCGACCGCTTCCTTTCCTCAAGTCACTGAACGTGGGAGACAACTGTTTCAAAGGCGTGAATAGCTTCAGGCTGGTTGGATTGAGCGCGTTGGAGAGCGTGGTGATAGGAGAGGATTCTTTCACGAAGGATGGTTTTGCGAATGACCCGAATCGTTTTTTCCTACTGACTGACTGTCCTTCGCTGAGACAATTGAGGATTGGCTCTGGCTCCTTCTGTCACTTCGCAGTGTGCGAGATTCAGCGTGTGAATGCGTTGGAAGTGATTCAAATGGGTGACACGAGTCATTACTGTAACTGTTTCTATCGTGCGTCGTTGGAGTTGAAGAGTCTGATTCGAGCTGAGGAGTGAGGACTAGACATGCCTTCTCTCAAATCGCTCACATTTGGCAATGCTGCGTTTCATGACTGCGCTCACGTCGCGTTTGAGAGTGATTCCCCATCATGCACGTGATTGAATAGACCTTCCCGAGTTGCAATGCATTCAACTGGGCTACACGGCCTTCGAGTTCAGGAGTGACGCTTCAAGCTCACTAGTCCTGCGAAGTGGCTCTCATCGTGTGATGTGACGGATTAGACTTGCCCAGGCTCGTGTCCCTCCAAGGTGACGAGAACGACAGCTCCACCTTCGCGAATCCTCGTCATATTGTTGTTGAGAGTGGTTTCCCCAACAGTGGAATGAGGGTTAGATATGCCGAATCTCAGCGATGTGGTTCTCTCGTGCCAGGCATTCCTGTATAAGCGAGATCTTACAGTGGACAGTTCGGACAGTTGTATCGCATGATGAATAGACGTTGGTGCGCTGAGGGAGTGTTTCACAACATGGCGTTGCAAGGATTGCGAGGACTGGAACAGCATCGACGATTCGCTGGTGGAGACACTTGTAGTGAGTGACGGCTGTCTTGGAGAAGAAAAGGGAAAACTGGACCTGAGTCACATGGTGCACTTGAAGTGTGTGAGAATTGGGAATCATTGCTTCGGTAACGCGAATGACGTGATCATCACTGGCTTGCGTGAGTTGGAGAGCGTGGTGATTGGCGATCACTGCTTTTCGTCAAAGAAGAAGAATATCTTTGGCTTCGAGTTGAAGCGTTGCTTCCATTTGTGCGACTGTCCCAAGTTGAAGGAGTTGAAGATCGGTTGTTTGTCGTTCTCGGTGTTTGGAGTGTGCAAGATCGAGAATGTGGATGCGTTGGAGGTGATTCAAATGGGTGATTTGAATGGATGGAGTTACAATTTCGAGCATGCTTCATTGGAGTTGAAGAGTGCTTTCATTCACAGAGAGTGATGACTAGACTTGCCTTCTCTCAAATCACTCGTCTTTGGTGTTAGGGCATTCTGTGAGTGTTCCCGTGCTGTATTTGAGAGTGATTGATTGTGATGGGAATGATTGACTAGACCTACCTGAATTGACTTCTATTCGATTGGGTTCGAATGCCCTCCGGTTCAAAGATGCTGGTTCAAGCACATTGGTCATGCGAAGTGCTTCTCATCGAGTGAATTGACTGATTAGACTTGCCCAAGCTCAAATCACTCACTAGTGACGACTATTCGTTCCACTTCCCTCGTTACATCACGCTTGAAGGTGGTTTTCCTCAGTTAACACATGACACGTAGATATCCCGAATCTCACCAACACAGTCCTTCCAAACGCATTCACTTACAAAAAGAAAACAACAGTTACTGGAAGTACTCACTCATTCCCAACATCACGCATAGACATCGGAGAATTGAGGAAATATGTTAGGGAGGAAGAGTAAATTGTTTCTTATTGTTCCATTTGTTTCTTAATCAAAACGAATCCTCCTTCTTGAATACCTCACATCTCCTCCACCCACTTCCCTCCCCCACTCCATCAAATCAACACCAATCTCTCCCTTCTCACTAACAAACACCCCACAGCAAATACACAGCAAACGCTCAACCGCGACGACGTCTTCT
>ERZ1106923.261-NODE-261-length-23098-cov-18.638025_pt1 | contig 23098 bp, 34 predicted proteins | sample MGYA00403657_ERZ1106923 | MGnify/ENA primary metagenome ERZ1106923 (study PRJEB35170, sample SAMEA104062425) | human gut metagenome | biome: human gut; feature: human-associated habitat; material: faeces | place: Denmark | collected 2012-06-19 ...
AGAAGGACGTGGAGTTCGTGCAGGCGTGGCTCCAGGATTTGGTTTCTATTGGTTACCGTTTTAAGTGACGTGTTTGATGTAAACAGCAATCATATCCACTAAGGAGTATCGTATACTGCTGTCCTGTTTACAGTCTTCAGTACAGCGTCAAACTCGTTCGCCATCTGCCGGTGATCAATGCTGTCGATTAGGGATGACCACACTCTGCGATTGTGCACCTTCATCACTTCGTTATACTGCAGATTGCATCGATACAGTTGCTCGTAATTCATGTTCTGTACAATTCGGGGTATTTCCTCTAGGGAATCAAATGTTGTTGTGCAAGGAGTAAAGAAGTATGCGAATTGCGTCCAGTAAAACCGCGCCTCTGTTGAGTTGTCCTCCGGCGAAAAGGGGTGGCGAGAGTTCGGATGCTTGTCTGGCATCTCTGCCCTGCCATTGCAATAGGAATAATCCTGATTCCGATAATCTACCAATACTGTATGTGTGGAAAGGTATGTCCTTGAAGGAAATACCGTTGGAATACCGGCTGTAGTAATGTCACACAAATAGTAGGAGAGAACCGCATAAGGGAACACAACAACGGCTTTGAACCTATTCAAGTCGTTGTATGTGAAGGGTCTTCTGAGTTTCTGCCCAGCTGTCATGAATGTGATGTTTATCCCCTTTTGAAGTGCAATATCATTCAGTTGGGCTGCGTAGTCTCTAGCCCATCTCCCCTTAAAGGGAGCAACTAGGATTTCATCAAAGAGCACGGTTCGCGTCATTGGAGGAGTGTACTCGTATAGTGAAGATGGATACAAGAAAGGAACATCCACTCCAGTGAAGTAATTGATGTACTTCTTATCATAACGCCCCATTGCAATGACCCGAATGTTCGGTAATCCAGAGTGGAACATCCAGTACAGCGCAGTGGAAATGTGATATGGATTGCACAACTTCAATAGAAAACGATGGGCTGGAAGAAACACCACTGTCTTGTTGGTTGTAACGTAGTTCAGACACTCTGCTGGATAAAAGGCGCAGATGAACGCATCCACAAATGAGATCTTGGAATAGTCCTTCATGATGTTGAACACCTTCTCGGCCTGCTTATTGTTGTATCTTCGGTAATCCATTACTGAACACATTGTCTCATTTGTAATGAACATAGACGGAAACACTGGCTTGGTTAACTCACTGTCGTTTCTTCTCATAGAATGAACGATCGAGTACTTAGGTAGATCACACTTTTTGCTTGATAGGATTATCGACTGGTTAAGGTTGTATAGGGAGAGAGCAAGGTCTCTTCTCGTTCCATCGTGGATGTCAGGAGAAAAGAACACAACCCTGTTTCGAGGAGAGAACTGCCTTGAATTAGCACCATATATGAGCAAGTCATTTTGGGAAGAGAACGGTATCACGTTTCGTAATTCCATTGCTCTCATTACAATGAGCCAGATAAGGACAATAACAGGCAAGCTCATTACTGGCATGGAAGCAAATGAGTCCACGTAACAGAATACAGATAATTGAATCGATAATTGTGTTTTCCAGTTCCCTGTTCAAGCACTCCAGCAAGACTATGACTATCAAGGAGACTCAATACTCATTCTAATCACTACTTGGGTTTCTTTGTTAAACCATCAGAATACCAGATACGCAGATAGTGATTCGAGTAGTTGTGTGTTCTTCTTGATGATCATAGTCTTGCTGGAGTGCTTGAACAGGGAACAAGAGAACACTAACAGTTAAGCGTATTTCAGTGTTTCTTAATGAATCTGCTCCACTTCTTGCTATTACTGATAGCTCTTATTGCTGAAGTCATGATAGTGTATCCAGTTGATAAGGGAGTGCTTTGCATTCCTTATAGAAGGGATACGACAGTACTCCGTTGGTTCACTCCTGATTATCATACAGGAACAGTATTGGATATAATATCGCGAATGAAACAGATGAACTATCCTATTTACATTTCTAATCGTGGTTGCAATCGATTCATTCCTTCTTGGTATGGTTCCGTTCATTACTGCAACGAAACCGAACAACGCAATGCGTTTTGCGTAAGTGTTGGAAGACAGCCTTACTGCCAGTATCATCCATATGGAACTCATGAACTCGTTGCAAATAAACTGTTCTATTTGTATAAGAATGATACCCTATTTATGGAATCGGATGCCATAGTGTGCATGTTTTGGCCTACAATATGCAGGAACTTTATGGCATTCAACAAGGTGATGGTGTACATCGTGGGTCACAGGTTTTACTTACCTGAATGTAATAAGGATAGAGCGGAAAAGATCATTGACTGGTATAAGAAGGCTGGGAATGGGGTAACGGAGACCAACAACTTGTTGGTGTATGCTGCTTCCGTATATGACAAGGAGTACATTAACTACTATACATGTCTGGACGTGCCAATTGTGTATGCGCAATCGTCATTAACAATTCAACCGATTGTCGCCTACAAACCAACCATTGATGCATTTCTTGTTGCCCCATTTCGGTTTAGAACAAATCCGTATAAAGCTAACTTTACGGACAGTATGGCCAAGCTCGGATTGAATTACACATTCACCACCATCAAAGAAGTATCAAAAGGGCCGTTTTCTTTTGATGTATTGAGGGGTTTTCGAGGAGTGGTCGTATTCCCATACGCGGTAATGTCTTACTACATTAACGATTTGCAAGCTACCGCCATTCCTATGTTTGTCCCCTCCCCTTCTTTCTTGGTGAAATTGGGTATCATGTACGATTATCGTGTTAGTGACAACATTAAGTACTACTGTCATGGGAAAGGCGAGAGGCCGGACAAATGCAATTCAACAAGACATCATTACGACCCTGAAAGTGACGGCGAGGATAGTAAACTCTATTGGTTCAAATACGCCTCTTTCTACACCCCTGGTGTTGTTCAATTTGATTCCTTTGATGATTTGATGACAAAAGTGCGTGATGCGGACTATCAAGAAATGGTCAGAAGCAACAACGAGTATTTGGAGTTCATCAAGAAGAGTAATGACAAAAGATGGAAAGAGATAAAGGCAGTGGTGAAGAGGAATAGAAACAGAACAGTACCAGCCACATATGGAGATGCCTTGAGACTTCTTAATACTACGTTTATCATTAATAAAGTGGATAAGCGTCTTCTGCACTAAGCAGTGTTGTTTAATTGGGCCAGTGTTTCGTTTGATAGTCGTGTTCTATTACAGCCATACCACTATTAGTATCCCATTTCAATAATCCTGCATTTACAAAAGTATAGATGTGCTAACACGATGCAAACAATCCAACAAGAGCATCAAGTGGCTCTCCTTACAGTGAATGACAGATGAGTCTATTTCTCCTATGCATCCATTAGTTCCTTCTCAACTCACGAAGCACATGGACCCACCTAATGCTCTTGTTGGATTGTGTGCATCGCATAGATTAGGGAAGTACTATCTCCGGTTTTGGAACATCATATTAGAAAACTGGCAATACCACTTTCAGGTCATTATGTACTACAAGAACAGTACCCATAATAACAGCCAGAGTTTCCTTTCTAAGGAGTTACAAAGTGTCTAACATCCCATTATGGGTTGGTCCAGGTCAGGTTTGGGCTAGTCTTGGTCGGTGTTAACGAGTCCAGGTCCATCTGAGGTCGGTATAGGCGTGTCCCAAGCCAGCCCCAAGTATGGTTAGGCTGGCCTGGGTCCGTTTAAGGCTGACGCAGCATTGAATTAGTCGGTCTAGGACTATCCAGAGTTGGTCTAGGTCAGGACTGGACCAACCCATAATGGGACGTTAGACACTTTGTAACTCCTTGGAAAGGAAACTCTGGCAGTTATTATGGGTACTGTTCTTGTAGTACATAATGACCTGAAAGTGGTATTGCCAGTTTTCTAATATGATGTTCCAAAACCGGAGATAGTACTTCCCTATGAAACACATTTACTATCAATAATTGTTTGAGCCATACTAGCTCTCCCTTTCACTTATGTCTTCCCGAGATTCATGGCTGGTTACTCTAGGGTGTGTCTCCATTCTCTTGAGTCACCTGCTGATGCACCACATCAATGGGGTGTTCCCATTAGCATCCATCCTGATCAAAAGTGAAGGCAGGACGCCTGTACACAGTGCTACACTTTCATCCAGTAACCAGGAATGATTCGTGTTCACCCATAGCCATGCTCTATGCCGACTACGCTCATACGGGACTCGCGGATTTCGGTATATTTCAGAAGAATCGTACGCGTCACTTCCACTATCAACACTAGAATACGACTACGACGATGCCCAGAACAAGATCCCCTTCAATGAGCTGTACAATCGAATCGAGCTGCGATACACCAACTACAGCGCTCCCTTCAAACAGGGCATGGAGTATGTGCACACGGGAGACATTGTGCCCTATGATGCTTCTACCGATGCGTCCGATATCCTCCTAATAATGGGTGGTTCGTCCAATCATGTGGTGACCATTCTCTCCTGCATTCTGTCTTTCGTCAACGCTTTCCCCAACTCGCCCCTGCTCTACATCGACTTCGGTATAACTGCCCAAGAACGCTGCTGGCTCGAGTACGTCTTCCGTATGGTCCATGCTTTTCATGAGAAGAGGAATGCGCCTGTTCCCATCTACTATCGCACAGTGGATTGGGACCACTTTCCAGATTGGTTCCACATCACGAAGGGCCTTAACCATGGTGGGTACGCGTGGAAACCGCTTGTTATCGCGGACGCCTTCTATCAGTGGAAAGGAGTGGTTATGTGGAACGACGGTGGCAATTACTTCAAAGAGAACTGCATCGGGGGGATCATCGCCATGCGAAAGGAGGGAATCTATATGCCATTTGATCATGCCAGATTGGATCGGAAGTTCCACAACGACTCCTACAACTTCCTCATTCAACACCACTTCGCAAAACCCTTCAATCGAACCATCACTTCAGGTTTAGCGGTATACATGCTCTTCGACTATCACAACTCTGTAGAGACCGAATCATGATTCCTTGGATTCAGTGCGCCTACACGAGACGATGCATGGCGCTCAAAGGAGTGGTAAAAGAAAACCATCTTCCTGAACAGGGTGTGCTGTCGATTCTCATGAGAGAGAACAACATCACGCTCAGTCTGTCTCGCTATATGAACTTCTTTCCATTCATTTGGAGGGATAGCAACCGACAGTTGACGATTATTCCCAACCGCTAGCTTCAGTCCGATATGGAGTTGTTCAGTAATGTGAACACATGTAATTATACTCAGCAGGAAATGACTGATATGTGTCCAGTATCATGATGAGACGACATTGGGTCAATAGCACGGTATGTAGTATCACAGTAAATAGTGTTTATGGTTCTCAAACAGCTAATACTACGAAATACACAGTGCTGAAGCGATCACCTTCGTAATCCACTTCAGACTATTAGTCCTCACTACGACTCACGGGTTCTCTTTCGATTACCAATAGTACAACACTGTATGATGAATAGGTGGTTACCCTATATCTGTCCGATTGTGGGTTTTCTCTTTACATAAAGAACATATCACCATAGTGCTAACTGTAATAGAAACTAGATACTGTACTATATTGTTTGACACAAACAGATCCACACAGTAAGCGTTACTCAGTGATCGACGATCACTCAAACACTACTCGATTTGACCATGTATTCTGGAAGGAAAATAGCACCTTCTTCTACTCGTTTCTCGGGCCTGTTCCATCCCTCTCCCCTGAAACTGCACCCAGACGATCACGGTCCGATATGAAAACACAGTCTCCATCCACATCGATGCAGCGCTGAAGCCTTCTCATCCATTCCCGGAATGCTGCGATCCTGCCTCTTTGAGAGATAGAGTGAAGCCATGCGGATATCTGACGCATAGCGTCAGCCTCATCTTCGAATACAGCATCAGCGAAGTGGTCCTTCAAGTGGCCGAAGAGATAGTAATCGCATGGCGATAAATCAGGTGAGTACGCCGGATGCTCCATACGGATCATATTGTTATCGGTCTTATATTGCGTTGTTTGATTGCTTGTATGCGGTCGGGCGTTATCCATGTGGAAAATGAATGATCCAACGCCTTGTCTTCTTCGCCTTCTTTCGCACCACTCCTTGCAAGTCGCGAGGATCTCGTTGCAGAAGTATTCAGAGTTGACCGACTTCGGTCTCTTCAGACCCTTCGCGTAGACAATACCACATGTTCCCCATACTACTGTCAGCGTAAACTTCTTCTTCCGGAGAGACTGCGCCTCCACACGCGGCTTGGGCTTGTCCGTTCTGTATCAGCCCTTGCTGCTCTCGTTCTCGAACTGGATGGGAGTTTCATCCATTGTCAAAATGTTGCTATGATTACTGCTTTCCGCTTCCCGCAAGACGGTCAGCATCCTTCTAGCGGTTTCTACTCTCTTTGTGCGCATCTCCCGTGTCACCTTATAGGGGACTTTGATGGTTACGCCATAGCGCAGCCCTGCTTGCTTCAAATGATGGCAAACGGTCTTCCGTGCCAAGCCCGTTCGCCGCGCTATCTATTTAGCGCTTTTGCGTTGAGAATGCCTGAACGCATCCAGAACAGTGGAGCGAATCCCCTGGCGAACTATGACCGACCCGTCCATCCTTGACACTGAATCTTCCGGCAACCCACTGTTTTCTCCATCTCTCCAAGGTCCTCGCTCTGGGGACTTGTGCCGATGGAAGCAGGGCGTACAGACGTTCCATTGCCTCCAGAGTGGTGCCGGCAGCTATCCACTCTGCAAAGAGGAGGCGCTGCAAATAAGGGCGGGCTCTCCATCCTGGTCTCTTTTCGCACCATTCTCAATTGCTCGTCGCTGATCATTCTTTTTATTAAACTATTGTATACGATGTTTCCTAACAAACAGTATAGAATTGGAATTCCAAAGATGTAGAGGTGAAGAGAAAACCCAAAACCGGACAGATATATGGATACTACCTACATATCCCTATCCTAGCGGTTTATACTGTATCCCACAATATCACTCATATGGAATAGAAACAATGGAAGGAAAATGGAAGAATACATAATAACGTAGAAATGAATGAAACTCCCAAAAGAAATGAAAGACGGATAGAGAATCATAATTTCTTTTAATTGTGCAATGAACGGACTTGAGGTCTATAATACAATTGAGTGGTTTAGTAGTGATGCACTTCCTGTTGAAGACTACATTCGTCCAGTTTCTTGTAGTGTTTTATACGAGTAATAAGGGAATAGTTCCTAACCCTGAACTGTGTAATGCATTAATCAGAGTATGAATAATCACGAGCGTTTTTCATTAGGATACGCGCTTTTTCATTGATAGTTCGAGCGTTGGTAATGAGGGTGTTCATTTCTTCACTCGCTATTCTGATGATTATGTCTCGTCTCTAACAGGTGATACCAAACAATGGGTTTTTGGTTCTTTCAATAGTCTGGAATCATGTATAGCAACGGACGAGACTTGTAATCGTTTGCAAGAGAAGTGTGGTAGAAATCCTAGTGTCCACTTCATGCCACTGGATATGGATCATCTCTATGTGTTCACCAATATTGGTATTGACAATACCGCTAATGAGAGCGAGAAACGTACTGTGGGTAATGTAGTTAAGAAGCACAATGCATTGAAGAGTGCTGTTAAGGGTTTTTATGTAACGAGTGAAATGTTCCTTCAGAAAGATCAAGTCAAGTAACTACTTCAACACTGCTTAATACACTAGTGTGTTCTTAGTTCGTTTGGGTCATTCAAAAAGTCTGAGTGGATCCTGTATGTACTTCTTTCGTCTCTTTCACTTAAACAAGTATGTGAAAGATCCTGTGTACTCAATGATCTACACAGGCGATTGTGTTTATGATCCTGATGTCAGTAATGATCTTGGTAGATGGAGTGCTGAAGCTGCCAGCATAACTATGCTGTATTATGATGATTGGAACGAAGATACGCATAATGGGGAAGGGGAAAATGCAGACGAACCAGAAGGCGAAGTGTTAGTTATTACTTAATCATGTAAACAGTAGGCAGCATTGTCGTGAAGAACAGTTAGAAGCGTTTAAGGCCACAGTGAACGCTGGTGAGACTAAAGGAATCTACAGTCGTGAACAATAAACTATCGCACAACTAGTGCGCATTAATCATTTGGGACACTATGCTGTCATGTTGTGTTTGCAGAAAACGCAAGGGGAATACAATAGCAGATGGAGTGTATTGATAGCTCCATTCCAATTGTTGTTTCCCCATTTATAATCGGCCCCATTTCCGCAAATGCCATTCCACCCCACCACAAATCACTTCCCCTTCCTCAAAACACAAAAACTCCTCCCTTCAATACCACACCCTTCATCCAACAAACACCCCACTTCCTCAAATACAACGCCACAACCACCATCAGCACGATGCACACCCAAACGAACGCGCTAACCTCCCTCCTCTCCTCTCTCGGCTTCTCCATCTTCATTCTCTCTTTCTTCTGCACCAGCCGAATCCATCGCTGGCACACCTCCTCGGTATGCCCATTCACAAACGACTGCAACTACCCATCATCCCCCTCCTCCATTCCCACCGCCGACAGCGCAACGCCTCGCAGTCCTTCCACCCTATGAAACACGCGAATCCGCACGCCCTCGTTTTTCACTCCCTCCATCACCCAGAAACTCACCATGTGAACCTTGCCGAAGACTGGGATATTGCTAATCGTGTGCTGCACGGACATCGTCATCACGGGTACATCCTTGTGCACCACCAGACTATGGTGCTGCCGAACCACGCCTACACATCACCTCTTCCTCCTTTCCAAACAGGGAATCTCCTTCCGCAGCACCGTGTACACATGCTGAAACTGGACATCCCTCCGCATCTCGGGACAACAGCGCTTTCCGTCGATCTCCTTCCACTGCCCCACTTGAATCCCGAAATCGCCTCCACTCAGTAGTAAGGAGCGGTAGAAGGAAGCGGATTGGACGAATCGGGTATTCAGCCTCTCCAGCCTAGTCGTCACGCCTCCTCCCATCCCCAACGCCATCGATAGCTTCACGTCCAGCAGTGGCTTATCTGAAAACCCAGCCAGTTGATTCCGTATCACGTCCTCACAATGGGTCTCCTCCACTTCCTTCGGTACGAGCGCACTGAGAAACCGAACTACACAATCGCAGCGCCTCACGTGAAACAGCCGAAACTCTTGATCTCGTGTCGAAATGAGAAGACAGTCCGGTCCCACCTTCTGCACCGAGCACAGTCGATTCACCTCACCCACCCACTTCCTTCCTTTGATTCCATGAAAGCCGTAGTGCGTGTCCGTCACTTCAAGAACGCCCTTACATACCTCAAACGAGCAGGGGAAGCGAAGAAGAATGGTTTCGAGGGAAGGCAGGTCAAATCGCTTCTGGAATTGCGCATCATAGAAGGAGTAGTCATGCTGCGCGGAACGAACCTCCTCGTCCTATCCTTTACTATCAAGAGAGAAGCAAACGCTCAGTGCGCACCAATCAGATGATGCGCTCTCCCTCTCCGCACGAATTCGATGGTTCATCCGAGATGCAAGTTCAATGTACTTGGTTCGCATCAATGAGGAGGGGTGAATCTACTTCTGAATGGTTTTCCATAATCCTACTGAAAAGCGGGATTCCTTCATTCTCCATTTCATCTTCGATAGATTGTGCTTCCAGTAGTGGGACGAAAAGCGAGCCTTCTTTGACAGGGATGGGCAATCGTCAAACGAGGGGAGCTCCTTGGGCAGAAGAATGCCCTTTTCGTTTGATACGCAAATCAACGTTGATTCTTCCTTTCGGGGGGAATTCATTTGTCGAAGGATGGAGTGGATCACAGAAGGGATATACTCTTCTAGATTGTTGTAGGGGTTTTCTGCATGAAAGGAAGCGGTGGGGGGTACTTGAGTAACCAGAAGTGTGGTGTTCTTTGTAAGCTTTCCATTTCTGTTTCGTAGTTCTTGTTATTACGGATTCCCTATTCTGCAGTAATCATTGTCATCTCACACGAGCAGACCGCGAAAACGAAGAGGTGATTATGCTATTGATTCAAATTGCCATATACACTATTCTATCGCAATCAGAGCACTGGATAGTTGATGGAGCGTAGTACCCACCTCCAATAGGCGCAACATGGTACAATCCATTTGTATAAACCCATCCTTTAACACTAAACGTCTTCCAAAACAACGAAGCGACATCTCACACTGTCCAGCATTCTGACGAAATCCAACGTCTACCTCCCCAGTCTATCACAAAACACGACTCCTTTCATTGAAATGAAACCTCAAAAGAAAACGAAGCCATTCAATGGAAATACCAACGATCCCGTCCATACCAAACCTCAACAATAACAACACAAGTGAAATCAAGCAGAATCCAAGAACTCAAACATGCAAAAGCAACCACAGCCTACTCTCTCATCCATCGATTCACCATTCCAAATACACATCACACTCCCTCAAACCCTATCTTTCATCTCTGAATGAAAGAGGGCACTTCCCAACTATGAATTCGCCATACTCCGCACCACTAACACAAAAGGAAACGAATAATTGGGACGGATTCGACCTCTCTCCGGATGCTTCTCCACTCCTCTCTCAAGCCATTGATTCCGCACTGCAACAAGTCCTACATGCAGGAAATATCACCCTTTCGTTCATACGTAGTCATCATTTCAAGTTCAAAAGAAGAGCAGGCGAAGAGTCCTTTCGTGTTACGACATCATGACAGGTTTCAATGCGTGCGGTTTCTACGTTGATTTGTGCATCCTCCCGTGATGTTGTAGGGCAGTCTCCCTTTTCCCACGGGAATCGTACAGAAGAATACCATCACTGGGTTGATGACTGTGAAACCGACAGAGGAGAGAAATAGCGTCATCGTCGATCTCCAGTCCGAGTTCAATTCCTTTTCCACCTTTTCGCCTATCAAGAAGTATACAGTCTCTATGGAGCGTGTCAATCGCGTGAAAACGGAACTGGCAAGCACCCCTTCTCCCTCACAGGAGATCCTTCTCTATTTCAAATCGGAGTATAACGAGCTGAATGAAAACGACCTGAATTTCTTCCTTTCCTCCATCCAAAAGAAGCGGCAAGCAGCATCCATCCTCTCCTCCCTATCTTCCTTTCTGAGTGAAGAAATACTACGCATATTGCATGAGAAACCGGAAGACATGGGAAGACGCCTCTATCGCCTTCTTCGTTCTGTCGATGCCGTGTTACACAACGTGGAGTGCAATGTCGTCCTTCTAGTAATATCCCTCTTTCCTCTCTCATTGTAGGGCTCGCTACTGCTTCCGGCTCTGCTTTCCATCCTCTTCTCGGAGTGCATTCACACAGATGAACAAAACCAAATTCTGATTCCAACGCAGAAACGAGTTCCACACAAAGCAAATGAAATCACCGAATGGCTGCTCCGCGATGCAGCGGCCGAGTGCATCTTCTTCATCTACAAGCAGTATCCCTCTCCTCCCCACTTCATCAACTAGCTGCTCCATTCATCAACCCGAATCCTGTAAACAAATCCGAAGCACGCTCCTACAACGCTGGCAGAAGCCATTTCCACATGTGGGACCTCTCTACAGCTGCATTCATTGTATCCATTCCCTCTCACGCTCATCCCTAGGTCTGAGGTTATGGGAATGGCAGTTCTTCACATCCATTCTTGACAGTGTCTTCATGAAGCGATTCGAGAAGAAGGGGGACTGTTACCGTTACGCAGCAACCCCCGTCATTCGCAGCGAGCTATATGTACTCCTCTCATCTCTTCCTTCACTCCGTAGGCGTTCCTTGTCGCGATTCCCTTTGAGAAGAGAGAGCTCGAGTTGACGCCAGACCAAGTTTCATTCCTATCTTCCTTGCGTGATTCGTTGAAAGAGTGCTGTGTTGAGTTGGAAACAGAATCGCATTCACATCATGGGAAAGAAAGAATCACTCCCCACAGTGTCCATCCTCGTGGGTCGCTGCTGGCTGAAGAAGTACGAACGGACGTTCCGGGCGATTGAAGCGCATGTGCACGAAAAGTACAGCTCCAAGGTGGAAATTGTCAGCCGGTTGAAGAAGCAGTCTCCCGTGGTGAGCGTATGCGCTCTGTCCCCTCGTCACGACTAGACACTGAGTATCGGTTCCCTGTTCCTCTCCTGTATTCTGTTCCTCATCCTGATGTTTTCCAAGCCCGTACGTCTCCAAACGCCTGTGAATGATAGGTTCTCGACTTCGTCGGCTATTCCTACATTCAGGACTACATTGACGCCGTTCGCATGTACGTGTACGGTATCGCTGTCCTGTTGTACATCCTGTCAAGCGTCATCACCATCACCAACGTGTTCATCGTGTTTGTGGACGGTGCCTTTCATTCTGTCCTCTCACGTGTAGGGAAGGTGGTGTATAGCAAGTCGGCAAAGCAGTCGCTTGCATCGGCGAAGGTGCTCCTTCTTGTTGTTTCTCATGGTTAGGATATTATTGACGCGCTGGATTATTACTTGAAGAAGAATGTTCCCAATTATGAGCGGTACTTGAAGAAGAGTGATTAGAGTTTGTTTGTTGAAGAAGAGCGTCCTCCATTCTTGAAGAAGTGCAATCTCCATTTTCAAAGAAGAACAATTCCTTTCTTAAGGAAGAGCAATCTCCCTCCTTAAAGAAGAACAACTCCTTTCCTAAAGAAAACAACCAAAATGACACTCGCAAGAAGCGACTTCATCCTCTCCTCCGGCACATCCCTTCCCGCAATCACATAACTCCACATACTCGACAGCACCGCCTGATAGCGAGGCGGAATCCACGCACACAACTCTGTCTTCAAGAAGAACGGATTCTTCTTCCAAACCTGCATCAACTGCTTCTTCGTCATCACATTCTCCTTCCGAAGCGCAGCGACGAGCGTCATCGCCCTGATAGGCATCTGCGCCTTCGTCAGTAGGCTCGGGGAAGAAGAGTACACCGTCTTCAGCACTTCCAGCTCCTTGATCACCTTTCCTTCGAGCAGCTCCTTCGCAAACCAGTTGTACACGTTGCTCTCGCTTCGCGGATACTCGATTGCGTACGCCGCCAATTCCCAGAGATGGGGACCGTATCGCGGCGTCACATAGCACATAATGCAGTCCTTCTTGCTGTCGTAGAACGGCTGGGGCGTTTCGAGAGGAGGCGAGAACACGCATTGCTGGGAGTTGGCGGATAACCGCGGGAGCCAGGACTTCGAGAGGAGCGTTACGCCACGCAGGTAGATTCTACGCTTCAAACACGAAAACAGACAAAACTTGCCGTTCTTCTGCACCAACTCCTGGTACACAAAATAGTCCGGATATTTGTCCTATTCTTCATCCCTCTTTCTCACTTCTCACATAATCGCTCTGCTTCAGAGGCAGTACGAAGCTCTCGCGATGCAGGAACGCCGCCGTCGCCTCGTTCAAGCTGGTCGTCACATACGGCACTTTCCCGCGGGGAATCTCAATGTCCCTGGCTTCCGTAGGCGTCATTCGACGCGCCACGTGGTCGAGGAAGGAGCTGACGATGATCTACGCATAACAGCGTGGCGCAGACACCACCTGGCGAAGAAGCGAACTCTGCGACGCTGTGGGCGGCGTGAGGGGTTGTGCCAGCAGGGCAGTCAGCGAAGCGTCCTGCTGTGTGAGAATGCGCGTGATCTGTCTGCGCAGCTCTGCCATCTCGCGCATCGTCTAGAATGAACGGGGAGGAGAAGGAGCACCTTTTCGCGCAGGAAGTGCTGCTTGCAGAAGAGCGACGGAGAGGGCGCGTGGAGGTACGCGCCGAACAGACGCAGCAGCGACAACGCGTCGGACGAGGCGTCGCGCCAGAGGAGCAGGCTCTCGCGGCACTGGCGGATTTCTGTGTGTGAGCAAACCCCTTCACTCCCAACCCGAGCTTTCCTCTTCCTTCTTCTCTTCTTCCTCCTCCTCTTCCTCTTCTTCCTTCTCCTCCTCCTCCTTCTTACCACCCATCAACAACTCTTCAGGTCGAATGATGGGCGATCGACCCGTCAGCGCCGAAATCACGCCCACCATCAGTCCCAGAATCTCCTTCTTCTCCAGCGCCAGCACCAGCATCTTCGCATATCGCACGCCCACCGGGTAGTGCATCATCGCGCGGCCCAGCGTCGTGATCTCCTTCTGCTTGTCCACCGCGCCGAGTGCCGTCAGAATGTGCAGTGCGGCGTCGATGGAGTTTCGTTCGGGCTGAGTGGGGAAGGGGAAGGTTTCCACGTTCTTGATGCCCATGTCCTTCATGAGAAGAAGCGTGTCTTCGAGCGGCGTGCGGCAGATTTCGGGCATGCCCCATTGTGGGAACTGTTGTTGGAAGACGGCGGAGGAGTAGAGGCGGTAGCAGTGTCCGGGTGCCACGCGGCCTGCACGGCCTTGGCGTTGTTCGGCGGAGGCTTGTGAGATCCATTGGACCTGGTGTGTGTTAGTTTTGTGTTATGATTTGATTAGTCGTTATGGAGCATTTTCATTCAACGCTGTTACTCAACCCAACCCAACACACTCAACAACTCAACACACTCAAACTTAACACACTCACAACACTCACAACACTCACAACACCCACAACACACCCACAACACTCAACAACTCAACACCCACCTTATACTCACAAATACCCGTCTCCTTCTCCCACACCTTCTCCTTCGCCCTGCCCGTGTCCACCACATACTTAATCCCCGGAATCGTAATACTCGTCTCCGCCACGTTCGTCGCCACCACCACCAAACGCTCGCCCTCCGGCACAGGCTTCCAAATCTCCAGCTGCTTCTTCTCGTCCAGCAGCGAATACAGCGGCAGCACGTGCATCGGTGACGTGTCGCGGTCCGCGAACTCGTAAAACGGATCCACCGCATCCGCGATCTCTTCCTCCTCCTCGCCGTCCGAGTCAGAGAACCCCGCCAAGCCATCCACCGTCACGTCCTCCTCGCCCGAAGCGTTCTTCGGCGGCGTGAACACGGTCGCCGCCTCCTCGCTCGCCTCTGCCTCCTCCAACTCCTTCTTCCTCCGCTCAATCGCCGCCTTGTCGAACCTATCCTTCACTCCTCCCCGCCTCACTCACTTCTCTCGCAGCCGCTTGCACAGCGTCTCGATCTCCTGCTGACCCGTCAGGAACACCAGCACGCCGCCCTCCGGCAGTCGCTTGTGGATCTGCACCACCTTCTTGTACGCCGCGCCCACGTAGTCCTCCATCTCCGTCCGCTTCGCGAAGTGCACGCCCACGGGGTACTGGCGCGCCTGCACGTGGATCACGGGCGGCACGGGGTCGAACAGGATCGGGTTTTGGAAGTCCGTGACCTTCAGCGTGGCGGACATGATCACCAGCTTCAGCGTCGACGTCACCTTGCCCTCTTCCTTCAGCTGGCGGCGCAGCGGCAGAATGCGCGAGAGGAGCCCGAGGAGCAGGTCCGTGTTGAGGTTGCGCTCGTGCGCCTCGTCCAGCAGAATGGCGGAGTACTGCCGCAGCAAGAAATCCGACTGGATCTAGTCCTCACTCGCTCGCGCAACCGCCACCTCCTTCAGCAGAATGCCGTCCGTCATGAACTTGATCTTGCAGTCCTTGCCCACCGTATGGCTGTCGTACCGAATCTGGTAGCCCACCTCGCCCTCCTTCCCGCACGCCGTGTTCAGCTCCTCCGCCACACGACGCGCCATCGACACGGCCGCCACACGACGCGGTTGCGTCACGCCGATCATGCCCGGACGACCGCTCTCCGCGCGACCGTAGCCCGCCTCAAAGAGGAACTGCGGAATCTACGTGTAACCCCGTCAGCGAAGCCGCACTTGCGTGGTCTTGCCGCTGCCCGTCTCGCCGCACACGATCACCACGTCGTGGTAGTTGATGGCCTCCATGATCTCCTGCTCCATGCCGCACACGGGCAGCTTCGAGCGCTGCTCCTCGATCGCCGCGCTTCGCTGCACGTTCACGAAGTACGCGCGCTTCTTCAGCTCCTCGGGAATGGACGTGGCCAGGTCCTCGCGGATGCGGCGCATGTCCTCAAGAGAGTCGTCGTTCAGACGCAAGTCCAGTCCTGCGGGCGCGCTCTCCAGGATCTCCTTCACCTCCTCTACGTACGTCGGAACGGGAGGAGCGTCGCTCTCTTCCTCCGATGGTGGCTCCACTTCCATAGGAGTGGCGGCTGGTTCGGGAGCCGGCTGCGCGGGCACGTCTTCCTCGCTCGATTCGGATTGCGGTTGTTCGGTCTCCGGCGTCTCCTTCTCGACAGTAATATGGAGCGTTTCCTTCTCCTTCTCGTCCAGCGTCAGGCCCAGCTTCTCCTTGTAGAACGCCTGCTTCACGATGTCCTTCTTCGTCTTCTTCTTTCCCAACGTGCTACTCGATTTGAACACGGAGAGCTTATCCGTGCTGAGCTGTTTCTGCTGAATCTCCGCCATCAGCGTGTCATGCTCCAGCTTTCTCTTCTTCTTCAACTAGTCGTTACAGCAAATCATGTGCATGCAAACTGCAATCTCCTCCAGCTTCTTCGCTCGCTTTCCCTTCCTCTCCAACTTCTGTGCCTTCTTTTCTTCTTTCAGCTTCTTCCTCCTCTTCTCCTCCTTGGAAAGCTTGTTTCCCTCCAAGACAATGTCAGCCGCTCCTCCCAACGCATTCTTCAGCTCCTCCGATAGTTCCACCTGCTGCGTTGCGGGCTTCTTTTTCACGTTCTTCTTCTTGTTCTGACCGTTCATGGCTATCGGAAGAGATAGTGAGGAAAAGGGGGCGCTCATTTGTTGAGACGGACGTAGATTTGAAGGGTGGGGTGTTTGGAATGGGGTGTGGATGGGAGGAGTGAAGAGTGTGGGAAGAGTGTAACATGGGGGAGGGGTGCCCACCGGGGTGTTGGATGATCGGGGGTGGGTATTCTTGTTAAGTAAATGTGTGATTCGGTGGTATGTCTAGTGTCCTGGGTGGGGGGAGAAAGAGTGGCTGGAATCGCGATCATCGCTCTCATCACAGAATCGTTTAAGGATTCACTGTTAATCTACCTCCCCTCTCCAATCACAGGGAGTTTATGCACTCTCATCTCCGCTCAGTATCTCCCATTCCTTCGTCTCTTTCCTCCATGAGTGGACCCAGTGTGCTTCGTGTCGTGGATCGTGAGGTGCTTGACGCTGTATCGAAGGAGTCGCCCGAGAATGTGTTTGAAGCAACGGGAACGGTGAATTCGCTAACAGCACTCGGAATTCTGACGCAGCTGCGTAGGATTTGAATGGAATCCTCACTCGCAGGTGATCTGTCTCAAGCGTGTGAGGGAGTGTATAAGAGTGTGTCCAATCGGTTGTATGACTTGAACAAGCGCATTGGAACCGCTCAGAAGTCGATTACACTGTGTGAGCAGAAGATGGTGGCAAAGCAGCGTCACTTGTATTCTGCAGATGCGAAGGAGCTGGTGGAAGAGAAGTCGGGTCGTTTCTATCTCCAATCGTCATAAGTAGCTCCGTATGAGATCGCGGATGGTTCATCCTTTGACCTCATGACTATACCGAAGAAGAAGCAGTATCAAACAAAGAAATCATCACTGGACATCCAGTCCATTCAGAAGCTCCTCGATGATAGTGTGAGTGTTCTGTTCGTCATTGTTACGCGTAGAAGGTTTCGATAGAGAAGGATTATTCCTCCATGTCACAGTATCCCGCGTTTGATGTGCACCACCGTCAGCTCTCTCCTGTGCCACAGCGGCATGGTAGCAGAAGACATTCCCTCTCGATTCTGTCTTCCATTGCTCAGTTGTTCGTAACGAAGGAATCATCATCACGCTTGTCCGTCAGTTTCAGATCGAACTATCCCTCTGCAGTATCGACGTTGACGAGCATTGATTCGCATTCGTCGTTGAGAGCGGTGGTTCCAGAGGTGTCAGTGTTGAGAGAGTCTGAGATGTCGCCGGTTGTGGAGGTGTCTCCTGTTGTGGAGGTGTCTCAGGCGTCTCCTGTTGCAGAGACTGTTCAGGCGTCTCCTATAGCCTCACAGTCGGTGAGTGAGGTGCAGCCAGTGAGTGAGGTGCATTCGGTGCAGCCAGTGAGTGACTCGCAGCCAGTGCAACCCATTGTCAAACCGCAACCTCCTCCAATGCCTCCATCCCTAACTCGCTCCACAGCCGTGACAGAGGAGTACCAGCCTCCCAAGGCGGTGGAATGTCGACCTCGCATGTCGCCTCCTCCGATTCCTGCAGAAGCCATGCAGGCGAGGAGTGGATCTTCGGAGCAGTCATCACACCAAGGCGAAGAGAAGCCTCAACCGTCACAGCCGTCTCAGCCCGCGTCGGATTCTCCGAAAGCTGTGGCGCCGAAGCCCTTCTCGTCTGACTTCCTCGCAGCGATTCGCGCAGCGGGAACCCGAAGACAAGAGCGAGCCCTTCAGCAAGCGGAAGAGCAACCTCAACAATCTCAACAATCTCAACAACAACAACCTCAACAATCTCAACAATCTCAACCTCAATCTCAATCTCAATCCCAATCTCAATCTCAATCTCAACAACCTCAACAACCTCAACAACCTCAACAACCTCAACCTCAGCAACAACCACACCACCCCCCACTCAACCTCCTCCAAGAAATCCAACAAGCCGGCGCTGCGAGAAGGAACCGCATAACAGAAGCAACGACCATGGACGCGGGCACGCTCGGAAGCCGTTCTGGCACCATCCGACGCACAGGCACGCTTGGAGGCAACAACCGCACGTCGGAACGCTTTGGCTCCGACATCATGAACAACCTTCACAATGGCAGCCGCAACACGTTGTGTATTCGCACCGACGGAGACACCCCGGAACCGCCGCCAGCAGATACCGCTAGAAACAACCTCTTCGATGAAATCCGCCATTTCGATTTGTCAAAGTTGCGACGCGTCACGCCAGAGCAGACTACCGACACCAAACCAGCGAACAACAACTCCGGAGTCGAGCCTACCGTGGCGGAACTGATGCGAAGCCGCTTGCTGGTCATGCAGTCGGATAGCGACAGCGACGACTCGCAGTTTGATTTTTCGGACTGATTTGTTTGTTGGCTCACCCGCTCCCCAGACTCGCCCTTATAAGGCGAAGAAGAGCGTTTCAACGAGCGTGCAGGACTGAGCCCAGCTGGTGCTGGGTGCGGACTTCAAATCCGTAGGAGACTGACAAACTCAGCAGTTCGATTCTGCCTGACCTGCGCATTTTTCTTTTTCAACAAACAGCGCGAAACGATACCTAACACTATGTAGAATAGAAGGGGAGGACGACCGCGCTAATCCACGTCGGTGCCCTCAATGAGTCTCAAACTACGCAGTCACGCTCCGCAATCACTCCCCTACCCCTCAATGTCCTTCCACACGTTCAAGCCGCCAATCACGTAGTACGCCTTCATGCCCTGCGACGCGTACTCGTTCGCCACCTTCATGCTGCGACCATTCTCGTTGGAATAGAAGAAGATGCGGATGTTGGGAGCATCTTCTGCCATCGTGTCGCGAAAGCGCTCCTAACCGTCACACAACGCAAGAGAAGGCACGAGGGAGTACGCACCGGAGATGTGCATCCTCTCGTATTCTTCCTCACTTCGAGCGTCCACGATCCAAATCAGCTCGTTGCTCTGCGTGCGGATCACGTAAAGCTCTCTCGCATCTATGCTCTGCGCAACAGGCTCGTCCAGGTCGCGTTCCTCAATCACGGCGTGCTGCCTCTCGGCGTTGTCACGAACGCTCTTTCTACCACGATTACCATTCACTGTTGCACGGCTACGTGCTTAGCTCCTTCATCGTCTTTGTCGGGCGGAAGAGAAGTGCGTAGACTGCCACGATAATGAACGCCAGAAGCGCTATCTTTCTCATTTTGTCCTTTCTGTATATGCGTGTTCCCAACATGATTCTGTCGTGTTCGGCTTCTTCGTCCAACAAACAGCGCCACAGAATCCTTGCGATGATTGCACTCCCGTTCAGGTGAAGCGCGTCCAGCGTCTGTTCCTTCTACACCTCACTCGCAATTCGCTTTCCCACTTTATCCAGAAGAGAGCACGGCGGCGTTCCCGCGAGAAGGTCAAAGCGCTTCCCCTTCAGCTCGTCGTTCGTGTTGCTCAGGTAGTTCATCAGCTCCTCCACCGTGGCTAGCTTGAACACGCACAGTGTCGACATGCGATTTGGCAGGCGGAGGCGGAGGCGGCATGCGTTCGTGCCTGCTACAGCGTTAATTTCAGAGTATGTACTAACGTTCGATGGATATGTCGCGGAAGGGTTGTGTTGTTTCTGAATTATCGCGAACTGCTGTTGTTTCAGAGTTGCCGCGAATTGGTGCTTCTGAACTGCGACGGTTTGGTATTTCCTCTCCTGAAAAACCACCCTCCAATGTTGCTCCCGAAAAACCACTCCCCGACTGCACTCGCGAAGCACCACTACACATCACAACACACCCAACACGACAACGCAACCTCCTTACTCCGCTTCTGACTCGGACGCGACTCCGCATACTTGCGAATGCACGCGGGAGTGATGGGCGACTTCCGATCCGACGTCTTCATCTCAATGGAGGGAACGGGAATGGAGGGAAGAGCGTCGATTGGGTTCTCTGACAAAAACTCCGTGACTATTCTCAAATGAGAGCAACACGCATACTGGATTCGGCAAAGCGGTCCACGTCAGAGTACTCGATCCGGCTCATACGCTTCACCTCGCCGCCCGTCAAGGGGTTGATAATCGCGATGTAGGGGAAGGAGTCGACATTGTAGAAGGAACGAAGACGGTTTCCCTCGCACTGCTCAGCCATGTCAAGGGGAGCAAAGTGCTGCACAATGATGAAATTGTACTTCATCAGCTCCATGATCATCTCGTCGTGGAAGAGGTCCCGGTTGATGCACGCGTCGGAAAACTCGGTGCGGTTCTATGCATCACATCGCAAACGCACGAAAGACGAAGATACACACCATAATCCACTTTCGAACGTTCAAGTACAGCGCCATCTCTCTCGCCATCTCAATCAAGAAGGGGCCCTTGAGTTCGTCAGGTAAATCGAATTGCTTCGACAGCACTACGTGTCAGCTTTTTCCGATGGAGCTACCCGAATCCTCGCCACTGAACACGCTCGCCGAGTGGGCAATGACGCCAGCGCCTTCGGGTCGGTATACCTCTAACACTCACACCAGGGACTCATTCCTACCCTGACTGTTGTAAATCCGCCCAACGCGCGAAGCGGATTCCTCTTCTTCCTCCATCTCGTCGACAGGATCCGGAATCGCATTGGGTGGGGCTTCCGCCATCTCCCTCGGTTGAATGCCGTTATCAAAGTACAGAGAGACCGCTTTGTCCAGATCAAAGCCGCTCATCTCCAAATACATGCCTGCCTCCTCCACGCTCGCTCCCGTGATGTCGCAAAAGGACACGATATAGTCTTCGTCAGACATTTTCTGAAAGGGCTGTTTCGCCGTTTGACAGTCAGTAGGGGTGAGGAGAATCGCTTCTGTGCACAAAGGGAGCGTCTGTCGAGGAACAGTGGAAATGCGCGATCATCCTCTCCCTGCGTTCTTTCAACAACGAACAAAACACCAAACCACTTACAATCCACATCCATGCATCCCATCCCCTGCATCGCTCAAAAGAAGCGATACCATCCCATGAACAGCACGCTCAACTCATACAGAAACAAACGTGAAATACGCCGCACTCCGTCGACAGAGAATACCATGCGAACGGTGTTCATCGGTCTGTGCTCGTTTATCGCCCTCGCCTTCGGTCTGTACCTCCTTGTGCCGTGGGTGATTCGTCGACGCGAAAGGGATTGTTTGATGACGCCGTCCGTAGTGTTTGCATTGCCACTGTAACGAGCAGATGTACGAAAAGGGAATAACAGAGTACAGCGGGATCAATCGGCATTGCAAGACCGTTCTCTGGGTCCACCCCAACAACCAAAAGCAAAGTCGGATTCGGATCCTTCCCATCATTCTGTAGTGGAACTATCTACGAGAAGGGATAGATCCTCTCTCGGCTTCGATTACGCCGCCTACTATCTTCCTGGGACCACGGGCCCCAAAGACGTGAAGAAGCCGAACACGACGTGGAAGAAGGGATGCGCGGACCTCGTCCAGTACATGAACGACGTGTTCCTTCCGCTGCAAGAAAGGGACATGCAAAACTCGACGAGTCGCCTCATTTATCAAAAGCATGGAAATGCGGGACTCGCAAACCAGATCGCGGGCGTGTGCGACACGCTGGTGCTGGGAGTGGTGTACAACCGTGTCGTTCAGAGTCGTTTCCTTTTCCAACCCTCACGCCTAGTCAACGCACCTGCTCTGCCGAATCACTTCTTCCACTTCCCCCTCTTCAACTTCACATTCCCTGCCACGCTCACCTATCCTTCAGGTACGTTCTATCCGCTCTCTTCACGCACAGAAGAAGCGCGTCTCAGTCTAGCCACCAACATCGCGAATGACACGCTCACCTTCATCGAGTGCTCGCCTCGCTCCTCCGTGCAGGGAATCACGGACTCGTACAACTTCAACGATGTGTACAAGGGAACCGTCGTTCTCGAGACCGGAACCACCATCCTCAAACAGATCTTCAAAAACCCGCGGGTGCGGAGTCGCGCGCGGCAAACCTTCGACAGGGAGAACAACGCCACGGTGATCCGCGATGCGTGGTACTCGAACTGCTTCCACTCCGTGTTCCAGCCGAGCGCCTTCACCTTGCAGTTCATCCAACCGTGGCTGGACCTGTTCAAGACGCACTACGTCGTGGGCATGCACGTGCGGTTGGCGGGAAACTACACCTCGTGGAGGGAAAAGTCGCCGCACTTGTCGCGCGAGCGCTTGAACGAGGGTTTTGCCCGCATCGAGGAGGTGTTGCGCAAGGAGAAGGACGCGTTGCTGTTCCTGACGACGGACAACAAGGTCATTGAGAAGGAGGTGCTGGATCGCTTCGGAACCCGGGTGGTCTTCGTTGGAAACCTGCCCCGCATGCACACGGGGCTGTACACCAACGAGGCGGCGCTGATGCGGAGTTTCACGGAGTTGTATCTCCTTGGACAGTGTGACGTTCTGTTTCTGACAGAGCGGTGTATGTATTCTAAGCTTGCGGCTGCGATTCGGAAGGCGGACACCCCGGTGTACTATTTCTAGCTTCTTTTTGATTCGGTTGGACTGTTTGTTCTCCACCCTGATGTACTATTTCTAGCTTCTTTTTGATTCGGTTGGACTGTTTGTTCTCCACCCTGA
>ERZ1106923.263-NODE-263-length-23073-cov-16.159093_pt1 | contig 23073 bp, 28 predicted proteins | sample MGYA00403657_ERZ1106923 | MGnify/ENA primary metagenome ERZ1106923 (study PRJEB35170, sample SAMEA104062425) | human gut metagenome | biome: human gut; feature: human-associated habitat; material: faeces | place: Denmark | collected 2012-06-19 ...
TATGTGAAATACGCAAATCACAAAATACGCAATTCTTCACTGTTAGCATTCTCAAATCACAAAATTCAAACAAACACCCCAAATGACCATCTCTAAACCTTAACCTGCTTCGTCGTCTTCTTCGCGGCTGTCTTCTTCGTCGCGGCAGCCTTCACATTCTTGCCCTTCACACCGCCCACAGCCTTCGTCTTGCGCGAACGCAGCAGAATCAACACCACCACCACGATCACGATGATCACCACCACCACGATCAGCACGATCGTAGCCACGGGCATGCAGAAGCCGCTCGCCTTCTCCCACTCGCCGTTCTTCTTCCCCAGCACGCACGCTCTCGTCTGCGTACCCACGTAGCTGCCCTGCGTAGCGCAGTTGTACACCGCCGTCTCGCCCACAGGCGTTCTCTCAAACACACCCTCAGGCAGACAGTAGCCCTTGCGCACCGAAATCGTAATCTCCACGAACACCTCGCCCTTCGGGTTCTTGCCACGCACCGTGAACGTCTTCGCGTCCATCGTCACCTTCGGCACGCCCGTGATCTCGCCCGTCGCCGCGTTCAGCGAGAAACCATCGGGCAGCGGCGTGCTGTCCTGCATGTAGAACTCCGTGATGATGTTTCTGTACGAAGGCTTCTCGCTCGTCACCTCCGTGCCCAGAATGAACTCCATATTGTTGTTCACGTAGCGCAGTCTTGCCGGCAGCTTGTACTCGCACTTGTCCGTCTTCACATCGCCCAGCTGACCGTTCGCGCACTCTCTGTACGAGTAGCCTCTGAAACCGTCGTCGCACTCCGCCGGAGAGATCTCGCCCTCGCCCACAGCCGGATAATCACCCACAGCGGGACATGAACCACTACCACTCGGCTTGCAGTACTGACCGAAGTACGCGTTCGTGCTGGCAGGAGAAGAAGACGCGGCAGCAATATCCACCTCGAACTTGAACTGGTTGAAGCCAGCAATGCCCACCGGCATCGACCACGCGCAACGCTCTCTGTCCTTCGTCGACTGGTCCGTCACCGCCAGCGCGCTGATGTACTCCTCGCCAGCCTCCCAGCGACCGTACACCGAGAAGCCGTAGCCACTCACCACCGTATTCGTGTGAATCGCGAAGCTGTTGAACTTGGAACCCTCCAGGTTCTCCACCGTCCACGACAGGAACGCGCCCAGCGCGTTGGGGATGTTGCCGTAGGTGGTGGGCAGAATGTCCAGCAGGTCCTCCTTCGTGCAGCCCGACACCTCGCTGCTGTCAATCTCGGAGTACGTGTCCAGCACCGGCGAGCACTCGTTCACGCCGAACACACCCGTCGCGTCGAACACCAGCTCGCTCTGACCCGCAACGCGGTGGATCTCGAACGCCATCACGTTCTTGCCCGTCACAGCACCCACCGTGGGAAGCACCACGTGGAACTTGGAGAAGAGCGTCGCGTCGTGAGCGGCAGTTGCTTCCGTATCCGCCTCAAAGTCGTCCGCCAGGTTGAAACGCGCCACCAGACGACCGTTGAAGTACGCCGCCACACCGCCCGTGTACTTCACGCGCACGTTCAGCACATAGTAGTCCTCGATCGCGGGGATGGTCACCTCGTGTCTCACATACGCCGTCGTGCCCATGTGGTTACCGAAGTCCGCAGCCTTCACCGAAGTCCACGCCGAATCGTCAAAGCTCACACTCTTCCAGCCCTCCGCCACAGCCGCAGCGCTGTTCCACACCTTCCACGTGTCGTAGTCGATCTGGAACGGAAGCAGCGACGAGAACAGCGTCGACATCGACGGAATGTCGCGATGCATCTGGCCCATCTCGAACACCATCGCGCCCACATCGATCGTCAGGTACCAGCCAGCCGGGTTCGTCCAACCGTCATTGGCCGAATCGTACAGCTCCAGCGTGTAGATGCCGTGCGCCACGCAGAAGTCGCCGTAGTTCAGACCGCTCTTCACCTTGAACTGAGTGATGGAGGACACCACCTCGCCAGTCGTACCCTTGCCCGAGAACAGCTTGTACGAGCCTTCCTCAGCGTAGCTGTCCATGCGCGCCACCAGCGTGATCAGATTCTTGCCGCCGAAGCACGTCTCCACGGAGAGCGTGATCACGAACGACGTAGCGGCGCCCGTGCCCAGCTTCTTGGCGGTGATCGTGTACTGCGTCGCCGGAGACTCCGCGTGCGACGTGCCCGAGATCTTACCCGTGTGCGGGTCCAGAAGCAGACCCGTGGGCAGCGCGGGCGACACGGTGAAGTCGTAGTAGTACTCCACGCTGGGATACAGCTCGCCCATCTCAATGTCCTTCGTGATCACCACCGGCGTGTTGTACGTGAAGTCCGCGATCGTCGCGGGCACCGAGCGCGACACCACGTCGAAGGCACCGATCTGCCACGGACAGTCGCCGTTCGCGCTCGCCATGTTCTCGAAGCGATACTGGTTCCAGGGCTTGTTGTTCTCCAGCCAGATGACCTTGTTCTCGCCAGCCATCGACCATGTCATGCCCGTCACGTTCTTGATCGTCGTCCACGCCTCCAGGTTCGTGTTGCGCGCCTTCAGCGTGAAGCGGCCCGGGTACTTGTCCGCCTGACTGTACCACAGATACACCGTCACGGAGTTGATCCACTCGCGGCGGTCGTTGTTGAACAGGATCGTCCAGTACGTCTCGCCGCAGTTCTTCATCGTGATGTGGTCCACGTAGTAGAAGTTCGCAATATCCTTCGGGTAACCCGCCTCGAACATGCTGTAGCTCAGCGAGTAGTCGAACACGCGCGAGTTCACCGCGCTCATCAGACGCACCGCGCAGTTGAACACCGAGGTCGTCTGCGACGCCGTCTGCGCCACCATCGCAATCGCAATGACATTCGAGCCCTCAACCAAATAGTTCACCGACGGTACTTCAGCCGTGCCCATCGTCTTCGCCGGCAGCGAGATCTGGCGGTACATCAAATCCGTGTACGCGTTCAGACCCACGCTCGACGCGCTCAGCTCGCCGTCCACGCCGTTGCGGAACACCTCGTTGCCGTTCACGTAGATCACACAACCATATAAATAGCGCAGCGACACCACGAAGCCAGCCACGTCATTCAAAGACCCCACACTAAACGTCTGCTTGTACAACTGGATCTGGTTCGAGGAGGCGGGGAACGCACCCATTGCACCCGTGCTCCAACCCGACGTCTCTGCACCAAACCAGTTGGCGGGCACCTCGCCCATCTTGTAGAACCACTGCACCTGCGGCGACACGGCCCACTTCGCGTTGATCACGTAGTCGGAAGGAATGCCCAGGTTCACGTCGTAACGCATACGCGCGATCGTCTCGTACTCGTCCTGCGACAGCATCGCGTTCACGTACAGACGAGACAGCTCCTGCCAGTACTTGCCCGTGGAAGCCACCTCCACCTCGTACTTGTCCGAAGTCAGACACAGAATCGTCGACCAGTCCTGGTTCTTCGGCTGACCCGAGTTGGGAGCCACGTTCAGCACCACCTGCTGCGTCGCTGCATCAATGATCGAGAACGACTCCGCCGTGGGAGTGCCCTTGTAGTTGCGGAGCACCGTCACCAGCGTGCCACTGCACTCCGTCACCTGCAGCGTGAACGTACCCGTGATCGCCGCGCCGTTGATCGTCGACGTCATCGTGAACACCGTGCTCGCCAACGCCACCGTCGCCTTACCCGTAATCGTGCAGGTCGCGGGGTTCAGCGTCATGCCGGTGGGCAGCGCGGGGGACACCGCGCAGTTCGAGAACTCGCTGATCGTGGGGTGGATGTTCGCCTCGTCGAAGAGCGTGTACATCGAGTACGAGGAGGGCTCAAACTCGATGGCGGTGGGCAGCAGGTCCGCACATGTCACCGGCTGCACCTCCACGCCGTACATCGTCGTCGCAGACACGTCCGAGATGAGGAGACGGTACGACTGGTACGGCTTCGCGTTGATGCGACCGTGGAACACGTTGTACGTGCTGGAAGTGTACGACGCCTGCGAGACGCTGAGGACGTCGCTGAACGTGCTCGCCGTGCTCATCGCGCCCGACAGCGTGAACGACATGGGACCGTTCGTGGGGTACGTGTAGGGCCACACACGCAGCGCGTTCACGTGCGCGCGAGGTCCAGCCAGCTCGTACGTCACCGTCACGGGGAGACCCGCGGCGGAAGCAGAGAAGAAGTCCTGCTTGCCGAAGTTGAAGATGTTGTCCGTATTGGAGCCGCCCGTAGAAGACAGCGTCACGGCGTACGGGTAGATGAAGCACGTCTCCGCGTCTCCAACGGGCGTGGAGGACGCCAGCGAAGCCACGTACGCGTCGAACGCAACGTCGTTCTCGCCCGTGGTGGGGAAGTGCAGCTCCACCGCCAGCACGCTACTCGCTTCGATTTCCTTCGCGGGACGAATGACGCCGTGGTACTCGTAATCCGTGAAAGCACCGTTGGAAGGAGTGGTGGCAGTCACAGCGCCGTCAGCCATGTGGTCGCGGAACACCTCCACGCCGTTCACGTACGCCACAATACCGAACTTGTAGCTCATCGACACCTCGTACGCAGCCATGTTGGGGAGACCCGTGAACGTCTTGCGGAAGTACTGCGTGCCCGACACAGCCGAAATGGAGCCCAGCGTCACCGTCTGCCAACTATCATCCGAGAAGTTCAGTGTGTTCCAGTCCGCAGCGATCGAAGTCGCAGCCAGCATCTTCCACTCCGCGTTCTTCGTCACGGGGTAGTACATCGACAAATCGTACTCCTCCGTGCTTGCCGCCGTCATGTAGCCCTTGAACACCACATTGCCGTAGACTCCAGCCACGCTCACCCAAGCGCCAGCGTACCACGAATCGCCGTACCCATCGATCAGTCTCAACTTGTACTGCTTGTTGGTCGTAGCCTGCAGGCAGTACTCATCCGTGCGCTGTTCGTTGTTCGCGAACGTGGCGCTTGTCTTCAATTCCGTGGCACCGTTCAGAATCATGTACGACTCCTCCGTGGCGTCGCTCGTGCACTTCTTCGTCACGGCAAAGTACACCTCGCCACTCTCGCACGTCATTGTGCTCATAGCAACAGACACTATGCATAACACCTCTAAAAAGCCGCAAACACAGAGCAATAAGCGTCAAATACTTCATTCTCCTTCTGTGATATGTTTTTATGGCGTTTGTGAACACCAACGGTGTTTCGCCACAACCACGGTTATTGGAAAGAGGGAACTGACACAGTCACTTCTGTGACTTCTGATTGGCTGCTTCTAGGCGACACTACCAAAATCGGGGCTATTTCGGAAACTTGCCGGAACCACGATCGAAGAGTAAAAGAAGGGCAGTGAGGAAAGGGTAGGGTTGGATGCAGCTCAGTATGTGCGTTGTTTTTCTGTATCATTTGGTCTTCTGGGAGACATGCGCAAGGATCAGTCTCTTCATGGCTCCAGGAGAGGAGGGAGCCCTCCACAGTTCAATTTACAGCGTTTGAGCCACATTGGCTTCGGGTCGTCTCCCAATTGGAATCCTAGTTGACTGCGGTATGGAGGAGTGTTATTACGCGTGGTCAGCGTTAGAGAAAAGGGGAAACGGAATAATACCGGATGGATTGGTTCCAAGAAAAGGGCACGCCCTAGCACGGCTTTCGTTCAGATGCGCACAGAGAATACACACCCTCGTGCAATAGGGAAGTTGGGAACTCTAGAGAGCAACAGCAGAAACGGAATGGAATTCCCGCTCTCTATTCTCCTCGATAGGATCCTTTCATCCTCCCCATTTGATGAACCAATTACAAAGACTCCATTCTCAAGGAATGAACAACACGAGTGACTCTCCGTTCTATCCGCAAAGGAATCGCATTTGATACATCGCTCATTATATGGAGAAGAATGCCACACAAGCCCACTTCCCATTCTTCATTTCTGTCATGTTCGCTCAGCCCTCTAAGCGCGTCCCCTCTGGAGAGTTCGACCTCCTCGTTCGATTTCTCGTGCCGCCCCAAGTCATCGTCGAAGCCCTGACCGACGAAAAGGCCGCTCAAGTACCGCGCCTTTCCTTACCACCAATCCGTAGTACTACACGCAGTCCGTCTGCAAAATCAATCCCGTTCCCCAAGGAGACTACATACTCTACAATGGAAGCATTCAAGGCCAGTTCATCTCCTCCGTAGTTTATTTCAACCCATCTCACAACTAGTCGTGTCAAAAGATCGAGTTGAAGTGGCGTCGTCGCGAGTGGGAAGAGGGCGTCTATTCCATCGCCACGCTCTCCTTCACCCAAATCGACACCGCCATTACAGAGATCCACCTGCAACAAGCCAACGTTCCCAAGTACGACAAGTACAACAACGTGGGGGTGATCGACAGTGTGAGACAGGGCTGGATCGACATGGTCTTCAGACGCATTTCCATGATCCTCGGGTACGTCTTCCAACTCGAAGATGAGTTTGACTATGCCTGTTTGTTCTCATTGATTCTTCCCTGGAGAATGCTGCGGGGATTCTTCTTCCCGAAACGCTTCTCCACCACCGCCTCCTTCCCATTCTCGCAGCTATGCGCCTCGCTCAACACCATTCGCGGCACGTCGCTCCTCACCGAAAAGGGGCAGCGCTTTCAATCCCTCTTTCAATCCATTCAACCCTACGGCATTGAAAGCATGAAATGCGCCGCCGCTCTGCTTAGTGGTCAAGTCGTTCCCGTTTGCACATTTTACTTGCAGGTCTTCAATCAGAAGGACGAGAAGATCAACTTCCGCATCGCAGACCGACTCATGATCCAGTGCATCAGCGACTCCTTCCAACTCACCGAGCAGCGTGTTAAGGAAATGGTGAAGGAGAACGGTATTACGTTTTGGGTCGGATTGAGAATAGGCGGCATTCCCGAAGCTTGCAGCGCCCTGTATTCTCCAAAGCAAACCAACTCCCCGTTCTCAATTCAAGACTTCTATTCGTTGGCGTGAAGAAGGGTGGTCATGGGTAGATCGATGCTTTCGCTCTCGGAAGAAGAGGGGACGGGCAGTCGCTTGCGTCTCTTCTCTCGCATGCACTCCATTTGGGAGCGTTGCGCCAGTGGAAGCGAATTGTACTATACGAGTGTTCTTTCGCGCTCCTCTTCATTCTAGCCTCCTTCATCCTGCGAAATCGGGGTTTTGGCTTCGGGGAGAAGGTGCTGTGCAAGTCCCTCATTCAGTTCTATCTCCAAGGGTGTTGTCGCGACAAAGAGAACACGCTCGCTGCCTGCGAGGAGGCCTTTAACAACAATCCGCGATTCGCTCCCTTCATCGACTTCCTCGCTTCCAACGCTTCCAGCCTCACTCCGCAGAATGTCAAATCGCTCTACCCCGTGCATGTCGGTCAGTTCTGCAACTGCGCGCTCTGCTCCCCGCTCAACTCCGTCGATGCGGCCAACGCTCTCTCGCAGCAACATCCCACCATTGCCGAGCACAAGTTCGACGGCGTGCGCGTGCAGATCCACAAAACGGACGACTCCGTGCTGCTCTTCGGACGCTCCGGCGAAGTGGCTTCTCGCTCTCCCTCTCACGCGTAGCGCCTCCGCTCCCTCGAGCCGCGCGTGGCGGCCTGCCTCCATGCGCTCCACGACACTCTCCCCTCCTCCTTCATCCTCGATGGCGAGCTGGTGATCCAGAACCAGCAGGGTGCGCTGCTGCCCTTCCGCGAAGTCAGCGTGATGCTGGGCAAGGAAGAGAAGCAGTTGAAGGAGGGCAGCAGTGTGCGGCTCTGCATCTTCGATCTCCTCTTCTTGGAGCACCAGGACCTGACGCTGAAACCGCTCGCCGAACGCAAGCGGCTTCTCCAGCAGTGCTTCCCTTCGGATGCCTCGCGAGGGTTTGTGTTGGTGCCGTTTCAGGTCATTCCGTTTTCAAGCAATACTCTGAAGCCTTCAAACAACACTCTCCACTCATCAACCAGCAGTCTTCCCTCTTCATCCAATACTCCCCACTCTTCACACAACAACACCCTACTCACACACCTCATCGAAGAGAGCGTACGCGAAGGCTGCGAGGGACTCGTGTTGAAGAACATGAACAGCGTGTACGCTTGTGGTGCGCGGAACAGTACACGAAACGCAACAAGATGACGCATAGAAGACTGGGTGAAGCTCAAGGCCGATTATCTGGACAGCTTCGGAGACTCCGTGGACGTGGTGATCGTGGGCGCCAAGTTCGGCAAGGGGCAGCGCAAGGACTGCTATGGCTCCTTCCTATGTGCCGTGAGGGAGGAGAACGGAGTCCTTTCATCAACGATGCGTCACGCCTAGTTCAAACCCATCTGCTCCGTGGGCAGCGGGTTCACGAAGGAACAGCTGAGTCAGCTCCACCGCGAGCTGCAGCCCCTCCTGACGAGTCGAGATGAACTGCAGAACGAGGGCGTGGCGATTCCCAAGGCGGTGAAGATGGACGTCTTCTTCCAGCCTCGCGTTGTGCTGGAGGTGAAAGCCGCCTCCATCACGCAGTCCCCTCTGTATCGCGGAGTCTCGCTTCGTTTCCCTCGCTTTGTGCGGCTCCGACGGGATAAGAAGGCTTCCGATGTCACGAGGGTGGACAGATTGTCATGGCGTGTTTGTTGGATTCAGACAACTCGCGAGAGCAACAAACACAACACAGATAGGAAAAGGAGTGTTGAATGGACGCCACCTTCCATTCCCTGCCCACTCTCCGCACGCGCACCTTCGCGTATCGACCTCCCCTACGCAGTCACGAAGAGAAACAGCCCATACATCACGCTGCCCGGATTCACGACGCAGCACCGCTTCTTCTGCCGATGGAGCCAGTTGCAGCCGGGCGTGTGATGAACGTGACCGTGCACCATCAGGAACAGGTCGTACTACACGTGAACACAGACGCGCTCCAGCACCTCCTCCATCAGCCGGGTGACTTGGCTGTACAAACTGTCACTTCCGTAGAACGCCTCCTTCATCGACTTGTCCCGGTCCATCACACTGCTTCCTTTGCTTCAGACAACTCCTCTTCTCCTCACCGATCTTGGACGGGGGACAGTGCGTCAACAGGATGATGCTGTCGCCTTTTGGAACAAGCGCCATCAACCGGCTCACCTCGTCCTCCATGTCGGTAGTGAACGGATACGAGCTCTTGTAGGGTGTGCCATCTGCAAGGCGAACAGGCACACTGCCGCCGAAACCAACAATCCACAAGTGGGGGAGCAACTGGTAGCAGCAGTTATGCATGTTTACGGTTCCTGCAATCGTATGCAATAACTCGGGTGCCTCGCGTGCGTATGTGAACGCAGGGTCGTGATTGCCCGGAACGAAGAGATGGGGAATGCCGTACGAACCCATCTCTATGAAATGAACGGAGAAACGAGGGAATACCGTCGCTTTTCTCTTTGAACAGGGATAGCTGCATCTGGATCTCTTCTTCGGATTGCCTGTGGAGATGGTCAAGGAATATCAAATCGCCCGCATCGAGAATAAGGTCAAACCTTCAACTTATGGAAGGAGAGCGTCCGGACGGTTCTCGTTTCATCTGCTCTCGCATCTCGTTGGATAGGAAGGCCCAAGCCTCCTTCCGGTGAACATCGCTAATCGTTAGGAGAGTGACGCATGGGGACCTGATGATGAGGAAGTTTAGTTCGTCTGCGTGCTCCGATTGTGAATCCATGGCATGTGGAGGATGGAGGATCCCGATAGTGATTGACTGTTTCATGTTGTGATTGACTGTTTTCTGTTGCATTTGATCGTTTCCCGTTGTAGTCGATCAATTCATGTTGTGATTGACCCCCACTCAAGTGATCACCTCCTTCTGTGACAACCCAGCACCAGAAAGAAAACAAGAAACACACAAAAACACTACCACATAGATTACACATCGCCTCCCTAATGAAGAACGCTCACAATCTCCCTCTCCTTGTACCGATTCAACTACACGTCACCTCACACATCCACCCTCACCTCCTTCTTCCACACATCACTCTCGCTCACCATACGCAGCAGTCGCACCATCAGTCCTCGCAACTATCCATCAATTCCCAAACGCGTCCATACGGGGAAGGCATCGTCCTCGTCCTTCAAGGAGCGGATCAGAATGTCCACGAGAACCATCACGTCCGATGCGAAGAACAGATCGCTCTTCACCTGCACGCACTTCAGCACAAACTGCCATAGGACGGACGCAAAACCGTCCTTCTCTGTAAACGGAGTCTCGTTCAGCAGAGAGAGGAGGGTTGACGACAGCGCGTCCGGAGCCGCTACGGTTTGAAGAAAGCAGTCTACGTTGTTCTGCGCGAGACGAATCATACAGCGCAGCAGAGAAGAGGACGGAAAAGAGACGAAAAACAGCTGCATCTGCTGCAGGAGGGAAGGCGAAAAGGGAAGGTAACACACCACACACTCATACCACGCATACACGGAAGGGTCACAGTCCGCGGATGGCGTGTCGCGGCGAAGGGTGGAGAAGAAGAAGGTGAAGCACTGATTCACTCGGTTTACGCCTCCCAACTGCTCGTCGAGGAAAATGGGCATCACAATGTTCACGAAGGAGTGGAAGGAGAGCAATTCTTCGCAGCAGGCGACCAATTCTTCGTAGCAAGCTCTCGGATTCAGAAACTGACTCGCGATCGCATAGAGCAGAAGACCGTTATTCTGACAGGCAATGGTCTTCCAGTCCAGCGACGCCCCCCTTTCAACATGAAAGCGGTGGAGCTCTCGGATCGAGTTGCACTTCAAATGGGATATCTCGTCCACTCCCAACTGCCGGAGGCACGCAGACAGCGATTCGGTTCCCATGGGGAGGAGGGGCTGCGGTTCTCGCTCTACAACACATAGAGTGAACTGGAGTACTCTGTCTCTTTCCGTAGAAGAAGAAGGCGACCTCGTCCGGCTCCTCCCACTGGGTTTCGCCCGATTCCTTGTTGTAGTAGTAGGGAATCGCTTCTCCGTAGGGCTCCGGGTCGGTGAAGTAACGAATCCAATGCTCCGTCTCCATGAGAGGAAATGAATGCGTCGCGCTCTCGCCGCTCTCTATCACATCGGGTTGAGTTGTAGCGTGAAATCGAATAGCGTTTGATTCATTCTGACCCCATCCAGTCGATCTCGGATTCTCATCCGAATGCGTTTGAGTCACTTCAGATCAAACCCAAATCACTCCCTCTTTCACTCCTCCCTCTCAATCACCCCCTCCCATGATCACGCCTCCTTTAGCGCAAACACCCTCTCCTCTCATCCCTACACTCTCCAATTCGCCTTCCCCCTCTCCTCCGCGTTCATTCAAATGAGTGCGCAATCCCACCCTGACGACTCATTTCACTCTATTGTGTTGTGCTCCTTCTCTCCATGACGTGCGCTCTTCTCGCCCTATACTCGTTTCTCCTTCTTCTCGTGTCTTCGAGTACCACGTGATTCTCATCTCCTCCTATCGTAGAGTCCGTGCACTACTCGACGCAGCGCAACGAGGAGATCGCGCGACTGTCCAGAGAGGGCAGTCGCAAGTGGAGCATGCTCCAATCCATGAGTGACAACACCGACTGCTGGAAGGTGGGGAATTGAGATTCGTTTCATGCGACAGAACGCTTATGAGTCGGTGCAGAACAGCTGTCTGGACATGACCAAGGAGGAGAAGCTGGTGTTTTCGTGGAACGTGTTCCTGTGCTACTACGAGGACACGCGAAGAACGCTGCCGTCCTGCTCTTCCTCCGACGTTCGCGCGTGCACGCAACAACTATCGTCCAGCGACTTCGACATCTTCACGCAGTTCTTCCACCACGGCGACAGCATGTGCTACTATCGAGAGAGTCGCGAGTGGCAGGAGCGCGTCGACCGCTCGGTGCAGAAGCTCGAGGAAGCCGCGACGCAGACGGTGGCGATGCTGTACGCGAACGCATCCTTCTCTGACGCGCAGGGAATCGTCCATTCTGAACGAGAGAGAGCTGCTCGACTTGCAGACCAAGAATCTGGAAATGCACTCCACCACCCTGTCGCAGGGCAAGGCAGTGCTAAACACGGTCACCAGGACAGGAGAGCAACTACAGGAACTGAACGTGGGGATTCGCGCTCCTTCTGACCGCTAGTCGCACGTCCAGGACTCCTTTCTCGCCATTCGCAACGAGACCGAGGCCTACGTTCACGACATCCACGCGATCATGAACTGGACGAACGCGAAGCTCGAAAAAGTGGCCGGCATCCAAGAGCTGCTGCAATCCTCCTTCTGCGACATGCGCACACTCCTCTCCTTCTCTGCAAAGATCCTCCTCTCCTTCCTCATCACCTCTCTTCCCGGAGCAGGCTCTTCTTCTCCCCATCACGCGTAGGTGTGCTTCCTGCGTCCCTACCTGTTTCTGTTCATTATCACAAGCACTGTACTGGAAAGAGCACTTGCTTCTTACCCCCCTCCCGTGAAATCCGCCCTTTTCACCTTTTCCCAGTATGCCATGGTGATCGCCTCGGCTGCTCATTTTGTCTATTCCCTGTTCACCAAGCGCGATTTCAACAGAGAGAATTACGAATTACTGCTCCAGATGGTGAGTATTCAACTCTCATTTCATGTCTAGTATCAGCAAATGCAGGAGTATCAAAAGAAGTGCATTGCTGAGGAAAGCGATTCTGATGAGTCCGTTAGTGAGGAGTAGTCTTTTCCCCTTTTGGTTGTCTTTGTTGTGAGTTTTTGAAGAGTTGAGTGCCTTCGTGTGTGGTTCATTGTTCGTGAGAGGATCACAATTCAATTCACAACTCACTCAAAACTCAGTCTCATTCACAATTCAAACTCACTCACAATTCATTCACAATTCAAACTCAATCTCACTCACAACTCAATTCAAACTCACTCACAATTCATTCACAATTCAAACTCAATCTCACTCACAACTCAATTCAAACTCACTCACAACTCAAACTCAAACAAACACCCCAAATGACTACTCACTCTCCAACTTCGGCTTCTGCAAAAAATGCAGCGTCTGAAGGTAATGCACCGTCTGCATCTCCTCCAAACGCGAAATCGTTCGGTCGCACGCGAACACTTCATCCAACACAGAGTCCCGGTTCAACTGGAACAGCTTCGACAGCGGCGCCTCCGTGGTGCAAATCAGCTTCACCTTGTACTGGTACAACTCGTCCACCAGCGTAATGAAACGACGCAGCTCCGTCATGGAGTTCATCGTGAACACGGGAATGTTCTTCAGCACCATGGTGTGGAACTGGTTGCCTACGCGTCATCCCCAGCACGCACGCGGACATAGCGAAATGTAGTCGCTGGCGCCCGTGGGCTTGTTGCACAGCTCGTCGAAGTCAAACTCGCACACGCCACTACGCCTCACGCCGCCGCCACACACGCACTTCAGATACTTGGAGACGTGGATATGACGTCCCTGCACCACCTCGATCTCGCCGCTCTTGAACTGGTCCCCGCCCGCGATCTGACGGAACAGAGCGTCCACCTCGTGGTTCGTCGCCTCGTTCGAGGGCCAGAAGTACGTGCGCACGTCCTTCTTTCCGCCGAAGCGGTAGTCCTTTCCGCTGTTCAGGTGGAGCACGGGACATTGCTGCGCGTGAGGCCAACAACCCAAACAGCACCGATTTCAGCAGGTGGATGAAGGGCACGAAGCGGTCGCGCTGCACGCCGTCGCGGTACAGGTCGTCGGGCTCGCTGCGCATCAGGAGCACACACCGCGCCTACCGGTTGGAGGTGGAGATGACGGTGACGTTGTTGGCGAACAGGTTGCTGAAGAGCCGTTGCATCATCATCGCGTCCGCCACGTCCGTCACTTGGAACTCGTCGAAGAACAGCACGTTGTTCCGAGCCGCGATGCTCCGCGCGATGTCCGGCAGCGGGTCCGAGCGCGAACCTGGTCATCACACCCCCACAGAACCCCAACCGTATTTCTGGCGGAACTGGTGCAGCTTCATGTGGATCTCCAGCATGAACGAGTGGAAGTCCACGCGCGCCTTCTTGATGTCCGCGCACTGGATGGAGTTGTACAGCAAGTCCATCAGGTACGTCTTCCCGCAGCCCGGACCGCCCCAGATGTACACGCCCTTCGGCGCCGCGTAGGTGCTGATGTGCGTCGGCGCCGCCGTGTTGTGGATGATCGTGTAGTTCGTGCCCGTGTTCTTCACCTCCTGCGTCTCGGCAGTCGGCGCCGACGCTCTCCGCTTGAACCAGCCCCAGCCGGATGTCTTGGGCTGGGGTGCTGCGGGAGCGGCAGGGGACTCTGTCGCCTGCTTTGCGTCCGCCTTGCTCACGCCGTTGGTATCCTTCTTGTAGTAGTCGATGAGGTTGTCGTAGATCCCCTGCAATATCTTCGCCACCTCTCTCTACGCGTGAAGGCAAAAGCGCGAACCCACCTGGTAGGAATCGTCAATAATCAGCCCCTTCTTCGCCAAATAGTCGTAGTGGTTCACGGGACCGTTAAAGGAGGCGACTGTTTCCTACGCGTGAGCGAATCGAGGAGAGCCAACATCGAACTTGTAAGCCGTCTGAGCAAAGACGAAATCGCCCTCGTTTCCCGCCTCCATCTTTCGCTGGGGTTGCACTGCTTCGGAGAAAGAGCGCGCAGGGACTATTCCGTCAGCGGCACGAACGAACAGCACCGATGGAGGGAAGCGACAGAGAAAGGACGCAACTCCCATTCCGAATTGCGTTTCGAGCGAGCTCACGATTCCGAAGAGCTCTTGAAGCTAAATGGAGTAGACTCATGGTTTCACTGACAGGACTTTACTCGAAAAGGAAAAGGCAACGAGTAACAGAGAGTCAAGAAGGAGTTTTGGAATGGAAAAGAGGGGTTCACAAAATACCTTCGGTTTCGGGACTCAGGTAGGATTGGAGAGAGAACATGGGAATGGATTGAAGAGACCGCTAGAAAGGTGGCGAGCTCGGCAAATCGATTCCGAAAGCGATGCATGATAACAGACCATGCTGGTCGAGAATAGCAGGATGGCTATCGTTCGTGACACAGAACTCATCATTTGTAGGTGGCAGAGGAGACGTGTGAGTGTTCTCGTTCATTCTTCACTGTTTGTTGTGAATACGTCACTCGTATCCATCTCAAAATGCTTTCTACAGAATGGAATTGCGCTTCTCTCGTCCCGCTCCCATTTCGCCATCATCGCAACAAACACCAACCACTCTAAAAGAATTACTTTTCCGCGGGTCTCCGTCCCTTCCTGAATCGTTTCTTCCCACCCGTCTTCTCCTCCTCCTTCTTCTTCTCGCCCTGATTCAGCATCTTGCTCGTCTGCTTCGTGGACTCTTCGTCCATCATCTACGTCTCATCCACTCCGCCTTTCCCTACGTAGTTGCCAGCACCCAACTTCTGAATCATCTCGTTCATCTGTTCAGGAGCCAGCGCGGGCAGCGTCTTCTCCTCCTTCTTCGGTTTCTTGCTCTTCCACCCAATGTCGCGTTTCATTTTATCCTACCTATGACTCTTGTCGGGAATCACCACATTGCTGCTCTTGTCCACCGCCTTCACGCCCAACAGGTCGTCCATGCTGTCGCGTTTCACAGACGTCGCTTCCTTCACCTCGGGGTTCCGCTTGAAGGTCTGACGGAGGGACTTGATCTCTTCTTCCTCCTTTTTCTCCTCCTTCACTTCCTCCTTCTCCTCCTCGCTGCTCTCCTCGTCGGGGTCTCCCTCCATCACGCCGTTGATCATCGCCAGGTCGTGGAACAGTTCGTCCAAGTCCAGCTCCTTCTCCACCTCCATTTGCTTCTCGCTCTCCGCTGGCTCTGTGCAGTTTAGTTGCAGTTGTGCGTTTGCTTTTGCTTTCTTCTCCTTTTCCTTTGTTTCCTTTTCCTTTCCCTTCTTCTCCTTCCCCTTCACCCCCTTCTCACCCCCTTCACCCCCTTCACTCACTCCACTCACCCCACTCACCTCACCCCTCAACTTCTCCGCACCCCGCTCAATCATCTCATCCAACACACCCTCCACTTCCACACTCTCCACCTTCACCTCCTTCTCCTCACGCTTCACCTCCTCCTCCATCGGCTCGCTCTTCATCACGCGCAACACCAGCCTCATCATCTCCTCATCGTCCTCGCGCGCCAGCTCCTTGCCCCTCCGCACCAGCTCCAGCAACTCCTCCATGCGCTCCTTCAGCGGAATCGGAACCGCATTGAACAGCCGCGACACGTCCTGCGCCGTGCTCGGCAGATTCCGCGCCACGTTGCTCAGCGCGCGGTCCGTCACGATCGACTGCGGGTTCTCGTCGTTTCTAGGCCTCACGGACAGCGACGGCACCCACATGCGCGCCACGCGGTCTCGCCAGTAGTAGAGGAGGAGGAACACGCGGCGCTGCGGCGTGTTGAACACGAGGGAGCCCCTACGGTGAACCCCGCTCCACGCACTCACTTGGCGATCACGTTCGCGGCGGTCTGCGGCGTCACCACCGGCTTCTGGTAGCTCTGTTTACACAGCCCCGCGCTCAGGTCCAGTACGTCCTCCAGCTACGCATCACCCCACACGCCCGCGCCCACCAGGTTGCGCTCGCCGGACTGCTGCGCCAGGAGCGTGCGCAGCTCGTCGCAGATGTACAGCAGGAAGTGCGTGTCCTCGCGCGCGTACTTCTTCATGATGGCCGGCAGCGGGCGGATTCTAGGCGTCACCACACGCACACTCCCCCACCGCCAGTCCGCTCGCTGAAACTCCTTGTTGGCGCGGACGGAGCAGAAGCGCTTCAGCAGGTAGGCGAGGCCGAAGGACTCGAAGCCCAGCACGCGCGCCGCCTGCCCCGTGTCGAACATGTTCACCACGTACACGCCGAAGTCCTTCTGGAGCCAGAGAATGTCCTGGTTGGCGCCGTGCAGCACCTTCATGATCGACGGGTCGCTCGTCACCTCGTTCAGCAGCCACACGTGCTCGCGGATCACCAGCACGTCCACCAGGTAGTCCGTCGTGCGCGTGGACACCTGGATCAGGCAGGTGAAGCCCTGGTAGCTGTGCTGGTTGTGGTGCTCCAGGTCGATGGCGATGCACGGCTCCTTCTTCAGCTCCTCGACGAGCGACACCAGCTTCTCCTTCGTGTCCACCTCCACCAGCGGCGTCTCCGCCTCGGGGCGTGGCGGCGTGATCGTCTCCGGCGGCACGCGCTCCCAGTCGGGGTAGCTGACGTCTATCGTGAGAGGGGGAGAAGAGCACTACTGGAAATCTCGTAGATGTAGGGGTTCTCGTAGACGCCCTCTTCGCCCGTCTCTATTCCTCAGAGATACAGTGACGAAGCAACCATTCGGGTTCCACTCCACCTGCGCGTGGTGCTTGATCTTCAGACGCGGCTGGAAGGGAGCGTCCGAATTGTCCACCTTGTCGGGGAACGACAGCTGCGGCTTCGCCGTGGAAAACTTGTACTTGAGCGCATTCTCGGCGTCGGCCGTTCCGCGATCCACCGTCACTTGCTTCTTTCCCCTCTATCCGCTCATTCAATCACCGCATCTCTACGTCCTCCATATCGGTCAGCAGACCCTTCTTCATATCGATCGCCTCGTCGAGCTTCTCAAACACCGCGTCGAACAGGCCCTCGATCTTGTTGAAGTTCTGCTTTGTGTGGATCTCCGGGTTGTCCCGGAGGACGGAAATGTTCGTAGGAATGTACTACACGGTCATCTCCACTTCCACATCGACGCCTACATAGTCCAAAATCCGCTGCACTATGCGGAGACTGACTTTGCTCCCGTCCTCCGCGGCAGTCTGGAACTCGGGAAACAGGTTGAAGTAGTCAAATTCACCAATGTTGGGAATCTTCTGTGCGTACTAAGCCATTACGCGCATCAACGGGAGCCCCTACGGAATAGGCACTCGCCACCAGTGCTGTGCCCTTCTCGAATTTGTCAAACTCCTTCTTCTCCTCCATTACGGACAGAAATCGATAATGGAACGCGGTAGAAAGGAATAGTGATTGAAATGGAGTGGCACGCTGTCTTCTCCGTGCAATGCTCTCTGTGTGTAATGTTCCCTGTTGCGGTGTTGGGGATGGAATCACCTCCCTTGACGCACATCCTGTGAAATGCAGTCCAAACCCTATCTCTAGCATCCAATCACCCATTCCGCATTTCTATCCCGCAAGAGAACGCTTCCCTCTCGAGATTACAATATATACAGAAGTGTCCCAATTCCTCCCCATTCAACCCTAACGAGATACCGAATTGAGGGCCATATATCGAAAAGGGCTCGATTCGTGGAAGCACCACACCAGCCTTTCATTATTCTTTGCGTCGGAAGGAGGAGTGAGGTAGGTGGAGTTCTGTTTGTGCGTTTGGGTTCCAACCATGGCTGTGTACTCGTTCACACAGTCATACAACGAGCCCGCAAAGAGCCTTCAGTTTACGCTTTTCTAAGCAGACTGTTTGCCTAGGAATTGAACGAGCTGTGCATATGCTCACGCCTTGTAGGGAGTAAGTGATGGTGTCCGTGTGAGATTGTCCGTTCTAATCCTGGTCGCGACCTTCGTTTGCCTCCAGGTTCGCTTAAGGACGAAATGGGGGGTGCTATAACTGGTTGTGTTGGTTCTTCCATGCCTCCATGACTTATAAAACATTCAATAGGCTTATCGTTTCTAGGTTCCTCTTTCTGTTTGTTGCCACCAAACACCCCACTTCTTGCCCTCATTCTTCAGACGAGCCTGCTCCTTGATGCGGTTCTCCATCGCCGCGCGCGCCTCCTCCTGCTCCTTTCTTCGTCTCGCCGCCTCCTCGCGCTGAGCACGAACACGGGCCAAACGCTCCAGCGTCGCCTTCGCCTCCGGCTAGTGCGTCATCATCCATCCCATCGCATACCGTCTTTCCCTCGAGCGTCTTCTGGAAGTACGCCTCCTTCGCTCTCTGCTCCTCCAGCTCACGCCTACACTTCATCCACAGCACGACGACGCACTTCTGTCTTCCCGAAAGCTGCACTTCGAGACGCTCTCCCTGCTGCAGATTCTTCTTCTACGCCTCATGGACAAAACGACTCGACTACAGGAGCGCGATTCAGGTTGTGTATTTCCGCATCGTTCACGGGCTTCTTCACTCTGCGAGGTGCCTATCCATCACGCGGCGACAGCCAATGCACACCTCCTCCACGGGAGCGTTTCTCATGATTTCGTCTCTATTGGGCTCCGATTCAGACTCGTTGGCCTCGGAAGAAGACTCGTTCTCTTCCGACTCCTCCTCCGAGTCGTCGTGTCTCTTCTTTCTCTCCTCTCTCTCCTAGGCGTGATGGAGCAGGACGAACAGCGACCATCATGTTGCGAGCAATGATATCGTCCTCATTCTCCGCCAGGATACGTTCTCTTCCCTTGTGGGATCCTCTCTTGCCTCCGCGCATGCTGCAAAACTATTCTCTGCAAAACGCGAAAAGAAGAGATAATCGGGCGTGTTTTTGGAGAGAGTGGGAGTAGCGAGTTCAGTGGGCGCGAAAGTGCGATTCTCTTCTTCTTATGGTAAAGGAGGGTATGGACCAACAAACACGCCTCTTACACATGTACAAAACTACCGTTCCAAACACTGTCAAACACCATGCGCTCTACACGTCATGCCGCTGGAAGGGGCAAACCGAAGGAAAAGCGAGGACGCAACATCTGGGAATAGTCGGGACTCTTGTAGCCCAACGCAACCACGGCGCTCACCTGGTAGCGACGAGGGATCTTGAATACTTCACGCAGCCGGTCCTCCTCGTAGCCGTTCATGATGAGGTTGGAAACGCCCTTCGCGTCCGCCAGAAGGCAAATCGTCTGGATCAGGAACGCCGCCTGCTGGTTCGTCCACGCCTGCATGGAGATGCGGTAGGTGGAGGGCTTGAACCACCGCAGCACGCAGTCAACCACGTCCAACACCCAGCCGAAGAGCACGTTGCACAGCGTGTTGCGGTAGTACTTCAGATTCGCTAGCACATGAGCAACGCCAACAGGACGCACAGTACACCATCATCCGCTTCGTCTTCTCTCTCCAATTCTCCGGATACGCGAAACGGCCAAAGTCCTCAACGCACTTGCTGCTGTCTACCTCTGAGTCGAAGCGAAAACACAAACCCATATCGCAACACACAATCAAAGAGGCTCCCGAGTTCAGCACCTTCGGCGCGTTGCTCTTGCTCATACAGAGGGACAAGGACTGCTTCAAAGGCGGATCGCGCACCACAATCACCTTGTAGGGCTGCAGATTCATCGACGTGGGTGTACGCTATGCGTAAAGCAGAAGCAGAAGCGCGACAAGGGCATAACCGAGGATCTCCTCCAGAACGCCATTCTCCAGCGCCTTTCCAGAAAACGCCTTTAGCGACTGTCGCGATAGCGTGAGCTGCTTCAATCGCTCAAAGTCGGAGGACATGAACAGAATTGTGGGCACTTCCGTCTGTGTCCTCCGTCCTCCACACTGAATGCAAAGAGCGTAATCGCACCGAATCCAACCCACTACCCCTCACGCGAGCAAAACACGCCTCTCCCTTTCGTATTTCCTTCTCCTTCTCATTTCTTATCCAAGACACCTCACAAACCAACAACCATGATTATTCATTCACCCCCCTCTTTTCCTTGCAAACTCTACCATGGAAGTGTACGACGTCACCGGTGAACGTGAGATGCTCACTCTCGAGAAAGCGAAGGTCATTGCCGACACCATCATCGCCAATGCCTCGACGCTCAAAAGAGTTGTGCTTGGAACGAAGACGTACAAGGCGGATGCGGCGCGCGTTGTGGCTGGTAAGCAGCTCCGTTTGTCGGTGATGGGTAGAAGCCCTCTCGCAAGCAGCCAAGTTGGAGGAACTGGATCTCGCGGATACGATTTCCGGTCTGTCCTTCGACGAGGCGCAGGACACCTGCGAGGTGTTCGTGGACTGCTTGAAGGGTCTCCACCTGAAGTACCTGGATCTTAGCAACAACGCGCTGGGTCCGAAGGGCGTGTCCTCCTTCAGAGAGCTCATTTCCGTACTGCTACTGCCCTCCGTTCACCGTAGGGAAACAAGGACCTGGAGGTGCTCCTCTTCAACACGGACGGCATGTCTGCCGACGCGTGCGAGAACATTCGCTCCATCATCAGCGAGCACGGCCCCCTGAACATCAAGCGTCTGGAGTTCCACGACAACATGAGCGGCAACGACGGCGCGAAGGCGATTGCGGACGCCATTCGCTTCCTCCCCAACCTGGAGTACTTCCGCTGGAGCGGAGCCCGCAGTGGCGAGGAGGGCTCGATCGCGCTGTGCAGAGCGCTCGCCAACTGCCACGCCATGCGCCACCTGGAGTTCAACGACAACTACTTCGGCGAGGACTGCGGCGACGTGCTGGCCGAGACGGTCGAGCCGATGGACAAGCTGGAGGATCTGATTCTCTCGGATCTCGGTTCGGTGTGGGTGAGGGCGATGATCGCTAGGTCTGGGCGATGACGGCTTGAAGCCCGTGCTGGAGGTGATCAAGAAGGGCGACTACAAGCTTCGCGTAGGCGTGTGGGGAGAGGGCTCATGGACAGCGTCTCGACATCAGCCGCAACGACATCACGGACGAGACGGTGCATCTGCTGTGCGACGTGCTGGAGAAGCAGGACGCGCTGGAGGTGCTCGCGCTGAACGGAAGCGATCTCGTGTCGAGCGACCTTCCCGCCCTTCTCGCCTGCTTGGAGAAGAGCTGTCCCAAGCTGCGCGTGCTGAGTCTGATTGGCAACTTCTTGGAGAGCGAGGCGGTGTCAGTGATTCGCGTGTGCTATATCCTTGTTGTCGCTGTTGGCTCCGTTTCTTAACCAGCACGCAGAAAGGAGAGCATGGAGCGCGTTGAGCTGGACCGAAACGGCATCGATGAGGCGTCGTTGGAGGAGATCAAGAAGTTGCTGGAGGCGTCTGGAAAGGAGAGCATTCTCGGCAGTCTGGACCACAACGAGGATTACTGAGGTCCGTGTTGAGTCTAGGTCGCTGGAGTCCGTTTTCACAAAGGTCATTTTCGTTCGCGTGTTTGTTTGGAGCACGAGTTTTTGGCGGGACATTCGATTCTTCTCGTTCCTGCATTCTTTCGCTCCTCTCGCCGTGGAACATGTTCCGTTCGAGGCTGAAACGATGCCAGCCCCTTCATCCCTCGGCTGCGGAGTCATCGTTGAAAAGAGGGTTTGTTGCACCGAGACAGAATGGCGATGCTGCGAAGAAGCCAAGTAATACAGTAGAGAGCAAAAAGGAGGAGATGAAGATGGAGTCTCCTCCCGCTGCGAAGGAAGTGAAGAAGAAAGCATTCGTCAGTCCGCTGAAGGCAGTTTCAAGCGAAAAGGAGCCGGAAGGCGTCACAGACGACAAGTACTGCTTTTCGTACTTCTTCCTCGTCATGTTCATTCTAGCGTGATGTACTTCAAGGCGGGACCAAAGAAGAAGAAAACCTACCTCGATGGTATCCTGTACATTGAAAGGAAGATGTACCAGCTTTATGTGGCTGTGCATGTCGTGGCTGACGCGTAGGAAACGAGTGGAAAGCTGGTGCGCAAATCGCTGGAGTGCTACGACCCGAGCGACTTCGTGACGGGCTGCACGGTGGACCTGGGAATGTGGGTCGTGGAGATTAACGCCAAGCTGAACGTCGAGGAGTACACATCGGGGCGCGTGTTCCTCCAGCCGCAAGTCATGGATATCCTTTCACTGTAATATGTTATTGTCTTAACCGTGCACATTCAAAGCCCTCTCTCAAGTCGTCGCCAGCCGTGAGCAAGCGATTGACGCTCCATGTCAAGAAGGAGTCCGGTCCGAAGACCTACGTGCTATTACCAATCGGTAGTAACGAATAGACGGGGCTCTACACGCAGACTCCGGACTGCTTCGTCATTCAGCCGTCATTCACGGACTCGCGCGGAAACACCACCGCGCCCGTGATTCTGGACCCCGGGCTAAACGCCAAGATGAAGCCGCACCAGAAGGAGGGTCTGCTCTTCCTATACAACTGCATCAACGGACTGGCGGGATTCAACGGGAACGGCTGCATTCTGGCGGACGAGATGGGTCTGGGCAAGACGTTGACGGCGATCAGTCTGATCTTCACCTCGCTGACGCAGTCGCCGTGGTCGACGCCGCTGATCACGAGTGCGGTGGTGACGTGCCCGTCCTCGCTGGTGGACAACTGGGGTAATGAGTTCAGGTGGGTGTGAGGGTGGGTGTTGATGGGTGTAGGTAGGTGTGAGAGTGAGTGTTGATGGGTGTAGGTAGGTGTGAGAGTGAGTGTTGATGGGTGTAGGTAGGTG
>ERZ1106923.265-NODE-265-length-22970-cov-17.088326_pt1 | contig 22970 bp, 42 predicted proteins | sample MGYA00403657_ERZ1106923 | MGnify/ENA primary metagenome ERZ1106923 (study PRJEB35170, sample SAMEA104062425) | human gut metagenome | biome: human gut; feature: human-associated habitat; material: faeces | place: Denmark | collected 2012-06-19 ...
CTCGCAATTCACGCCAATGGCACGCTTCTGGCAAATTCCCATGCACTTGGGGCTATTTGTGACAGCTCGACACAAAACACGCACGAGTACACGTTGGTCACGTTCAGCTTGTCAGTGGAGAAGGTGGTGACCTTGCAGCCCTGCTTCTGCTTTCTAAGGAAGGCGGAGTGGTTCTTGACGATGTTCCAAACGAGCTCAGAGGACATCTACAACCCGATTAGCATTTGCGCACCGACGCACCAACGCGAGCCTCTCATTTGACGCTCGTCCCGCACGAAATCGTCTCTCACAAATACTCACTTTCTTATTACAATAAACAAACTATCTGTTGATTCCTGATGAATGGTAACCGTCGATCGCATTTATTAGGTTCACGGCGCTCTTGTCCCTATTCCTGTCTTCTCTGCAATCATGTCTATAACAAATTGCCATCAATAGGACGCTTTTATTTTCGCAATCAATGTGTCTTGCTGGGAGGTTTGAAGTGCACACGACGAAGAGAGTGCTTCTTCGCTCGATATGCACCACAGTCGATTTGGAGCCGTGAGAAAGGAGAAGGATGATGACCATTCTTCCCTCTCCACTATCCTCCATAGAATGATTTCACTTCAAAACAAACACACACTATGCTAAAGAAGACACGACGCTATCCCAATACCGCTGATACAACTCGTTTATGTAATACCTGCTGACCAGCACTGCTTTCACGCTCTCCGTATCCAAGCGCATCCGAGACAAAACGAAGAACCTACAGATCACTCCCCTTTCCCAAGAATACAGAAGCGATTTGTCCTTGTCAAGGCTTTCCTCCTCCATGAGACTCTCATCCAGACAGAGGATGTGGTGAATCAGCGCTAATCGCAATTCCACCTGGTCCTCCTTTAGAAGGGAAATCATCGTTTGAAGCGCCTTTCTCTCCTCCTCTCCATCCTTCTCTATCCTGTTCAGCACTGCAATCCACAACTGTTTCAATTCCAAATCATCTCCCGTCTCCGCAAAGCGCACAAGCTCGAGAATCGCATCCACCTCTCCGCGCATCGTCTCCACCACCTCCATCTTCTCCTTCGGCTGCGCTGTCGCCACTCCCAACAGCCACAGCGCTGTTAACGCTTCTTGCTGCACACGTCGGTGTGTCATCCGCCGCACGACCGCGAACACGGCGTCAAAATCTTGGGACCCCGCATGCATCAGGACCTTCCACCACTCCTCGGGATACTCCTTCAGCACGCGTGCAGCGACATCCATCCACTGCTCCGCGACCGCCACGAGCTGCGCCTGGTGGTGTGTGGTGTAGTGTGCTATGGCGGCTTCGGCGAGTGCGGGGTCGTGCTTGGTGCAGTCCTACGGGTGAGGAGGGGGGAGTGAAGGAACAAGGACAGTTTGAAGCGGCAGCGAGAAGAGGAAGGGGTGGTAGTGGTACTGGAGGGCGAGGTGGAGGGCGTGCGAGGGTGTTTGTTGGTGGAGGATCGCGAATGCGGTGTCGAGGAGGGTGCTGTTGTGAGAAGTGAGTTCACTCATACCAGTGCTGGCTTGCTCAGCACTCTCAGAACCACTCTTCTCATTCACACCCTCAGAACACCCTCGCTCACCACAACCCTCACACACACCCTGCGAGTATACCACGATAAGGTGTTCCACAAAACCAGCCATGCAGGCAGCCCGCTGAATCGAGAACCGCTGCACGCTCTGCACGTAGCGCAGCAACGCCTCCATCACCTCGCGCACCTCAGGCAACACACACCAGTGCAGCAGGGAGAACTACGGTCAAGCAACGAGACAACAACTACGCGGAAGTCGCGAGGCAGGTGCGACCGCAGCGACTCCTCCTGCTCGATCAGCGCACGCAGCACGGGGTCCAGCGCAGTGAGGAGGAAGTGGAGCGACACGCCCTCGTTCACGCGGTGCGACGTCGCATCGATGATTCGCTCCTTCACGCAGATGCCCACCAGCCACTCCGACACCAGCTGGTCGAACCGCGACTGGATGTCGCTCAGCGCCGGCGACAGCACGTGCACCAGACGCTACACCTCACAGCCCGCTCTCACTCCTACGCAGTACGCCATCATCTCCAGGAAGCGATGGAGCAGTCGGACGCGCTTCGCCTCCTGTCCCGGCTCCCACTGCAACAGGTCGTCACACACCGTACGCATGGCGCCGAACAGGTCGGTGGCCGTCTCGACGGCAGCACACAGCAGGAAGAAGCATGCCGTGTAGCACTGCTTCTGGTAGCGGTCCAGACACTGTAACAGCTGGATCTTCGTCACGACCTCTCCCGCCGCGCGCTCCACAGAGGGACAGAACAGGGAACGCTCCTCGCACTGCAGACGCAGGGGCGTGGAGGCGCCCTCGCCGACGAAGCGGAAGATGGAGGAGGAGGTGAGGAGCCACAGGCCGGGGATGACGGTCATGGGCGCGGAGGCGAGGAGTGGCGAGGAGAGCGAGGGGTGGTACTAGAACGTGATGGAGGAGGCGAGGGCGTACGGAGATGAGCTGCGTCTGGGCGGTGAGGGAGACGACGAGAATCGACGGGCGCGTCAGGGGCGCGGTGCAGTACACCTCGAAGCTGTTGCTCGTCTCGCTCACGCTCATCTGCATGCAATCGTCGATCACCGCCGTGCTGGCTGGGAGCGGAGCGTAGTGCAGGAGATGGTACTTGCAGTCGATCTCCTGCAGGTGGAGGAGAATTGGCTTCTGGTGGGCGAACACGAGCAAGAAGACATGATTACCAAGGATGACTGAACGCTTCACGGAACACGGGGAGTTGACAAACTGACTCACATCGCAGGAGTGCAGCACGGCCATGCGTCCCAAATCCGTCATGAAAATGGTGCTGTCTTCACAGAGAAGCAATTGGGGATAATGCAGCGAGTGGCTGAAGTGGGGCGTGGAGGACTTGAAGAAGGAGGCGATCACGGAGAACAGAGAAAACGAAGGGGCCTTCATCACCGTCGCGCTCTTGAGCGAGTAGAGAGTGCGATGCTGCACTTCAAAGGTGTCTGCGTCTAACACGGCACAGCGGGACTCACATTTGTCGTCAAAGTACTCCTCGTCCGTCTCCACCAAATCGATGCGCAGAAGAGTGTGATTCTGGGTTAGCAGAAGCGCGGACGACTCCTCGGGAACGGATATCATCTCGATTGCCCTGTTGCTCTAATCGGTGACAGAAGGAGACTATTCGTACACCCAGCCTCAGATCCACCGAGATAAAGGACTGCGTCAGCGAGTTCCAAAAATGAACGAACCCCAGCGACGTCGACATAAAGCAGTCCTTCTCGTTCTTTCCACTGATGGCGACGAGCGTCGGATTCACAGAAACCGTGTTCGGGGGCAGGGGAACCGTCCACTCGCTGTCTTCCTATTCGATGACGCAGTCACACGCATTTCGGACAGCGGGAGTCAAACCGTACTCGAGATTGGGATCGAACTTCCAGACTGTGATGGCTTTGTTCGCCGCAAACAGCATATATCCGTCGGGAAGGATTCTCCCGACAAACGTGCTGCGGTTCGTGAAGGAATTCGAGAAGTCGCGCAACTGCCTCTCTATCGACAGCGGAAATGAATAAATCTTCTCCATGAAGTAGCGCATCGACGAATTGTCATAGCGTTGCTTCTTCCCCTCTCCCACTCTACAAAGTGACTCCTTCCCCGCGGTCTCCACTCCTCTCCGCTCAGCGAAGTAGATATTCTCTTTCGGCACTGATCGTCGCTCATCGAATCCCCGTCTGCGCCTTGTGGGAGGGAAGGCGGTGGGCACAAATGGGGAAGGGAGGAGGCTTTAACAAGCTCGAATAGCTCAGCTGGTTAGAGCGTCGTGCTAATAACGCGAAGGTCTGGGGTTCGATCCCCCGTTTGAGCATTTTTCTCTTTTCGTTTGGCTCGGAGTTGTCGACCACGCACTTTTTTCTTTTTGGCACATTGATGGAGTCGGCTTCACAGTGGCTCCAGTGCGCTCGTTGAGATGATGACGCGCTCTTCTCCCTAACGAGACTCATAGCACAGTCTCTCTCATCCGAATCCAAATCAGAACGAATTTCCACTCCACCCCTTCCCAATCCTTTGATCAGAACAGCGCTCGTCATCACTCGATATCGGGGGTATTTCTGGACCCGTCTCACTTCCGCGGAATACAAATCGAAACACGATTATTCGTCTTATCAGTGCAGTGGATTGTTAACTACTTGGGAAACACCAAGCACCGGTGCTTTTGTGAAAGCAGATATCTTGAGTCGTCCCCTAATGCGTGTAGAATGAACCTACCGATAAACGACGATGAAACAATGAGTCGACATCGTTCAGAATACGTGAATCAGCTGCTGGAACGCAACAGGCAGGTTGGAGCCGTTTTCCTTGTACTATGTCTAGCTGGAGATTCAGCTGAAGCAGGAGCGAATCAACGTGAAAGCTCTGAATGATCGTTCGCTTCTGGCGATCTCTTCATGTCGTAGAATTGGACGTAGTGGAAGAGGGGTATTCGAGGCAGGAGAAGGAACTCATTCGCTCCAAGGAAATCATTCGTCAGAGTGGAGCATCCATGAGCTTGGAACACCTGCTCTCCCAGATCATATCCTTGCTAGTGTTATGTGCAGTCCCTTCATGCGAACGACGATCTCAAATTGGAGAATCAAACATACATCGAACAAGTGGGCGCTACCGATTCTCGTAATCTGTAGATCCGCGCTTTACAGGCCATTGTCCGTGAATACGAGCAGAAGAACAGCGACAGTGGGGACGAGAACTACAAGGTGATGGTGAAGAACCTGGAATCGAGAGAGGCGCAACTGAAGAAGACCGAGGTGGGTGTTGCGTTGTTGTGCGCTGATGTGTAGGATGATCTCCGCGTTTGGGTTGGCTGCTGGAGCTGAGGCGTAGGTCAGCAACGAGAACGCGGCGAAACTGAAGGAGCTGCTCGAGATCACGCGCTCCCAGCTGCAATCGGCGGAAAACTCCGTTCTTTCCTGTTCCCTCCTCTCACGTGTCTCACGGGTAGATTCAAACTCAATCACACAGGAACTGAAGAAGGAACTGGTGAATTGCCAGATTGCCTTAGCCGATTCCCGAAACGAAAAGAACGAGTTGGCGAACGAGCTTAAGCGACTTCACGAGACGTTTGCCTCCTGCAACAACGCCGAATACACGCGAGTACGCGAAATGCGAATTGTCGAGCGTAGGACTGCGAGCTCAAGATTCTGAGCCTCAACGAGCAGCTGGAGACGATCAGCGGTCTTCTGGCGAGCGAGAAGGAGGGTCGCCTCCTGGACAGCGACGCACACAGCCGCGCCATCCGCGTACCATCATCGTGTTTGCGTGAGGCATAGGCGAGCAAGGAGAAGGAGAACGGCTACCAGCTGCGCATCGAGCTGCTGGAGAAGGAGCTGCTGGAGAAGTGCGACGCCATCGGCGGACTGAACGAGGAGATCGAGGGTGGTGTGTGGGTGTGTGCACTGACCGAATAGAGCTGAAGAAGCGCAACGACCTCTTCCGCGACGCCGCCGAGAACTCTCTGGCGATCCAGGAGCGCGCGAACCGCCGCGAGGACCAGCTGAACGAGGAGATCAAGAAACGCGAGGAGAAGCTGCGCGCGACGGAGGCGCGGTGCATCGACCTGCTGCAGCTGAAGATGGGCTACGAACGCGACATCGCGCGACTGCGGAACGAGGTGGCGACGGCGACGGAGGCGGAGGAGGCGATGCGTGGCGAGTGGAAGGAGATGAAGCAGCTGAACGCGCTGGCGGTGCGGAAGGCGGAGAAGAGCATTCAGGAGATGTTCGAGGAGAAGGAGGAGGCGGTGGCGGCGGAGAAGAGGAAGCGGCGCGAGCTGGAGGAGGAGAACAAGAAGGAGGTGGAGGAGCTGAGTGCGCGGTGGCGGGAAGAACGAGAAGCGTTGGAGAAGGACGTGGAGGCAAAACAGAATGCGCTGGAGACGCTGAAGACGACGCTGGAGGCGAGGAACCAGGAGCAGTTGGAGGAGACGAAGAAACGCTGCGAAGACGAGATCAAATCGGTGGAGGAGGCGTGTCGGAGGCGCGAGCAGGAGCTGTGTGCGGCGCATCAGAGCGAACTGGACGCGAAGCTGAACAGTCTGCGAGAAGCGCTGCTGAAGGAGGCGGAGACAGCGCGCGGCGAGCTGGAGATGAAAATGGTGCGACAGAAGGAGCGCGTCATCACGGAGCAGGAGGCGGTGTTTAAGCGCGAGCTGGACGAGGGCGAGGCGAAGGCGAAGCTGCGCGAAGAGGCGTTGCGCAGCCAGCACGAGCAGGAAACGAGGGATCTGCACGCGCTGATGGACAAGGAGAACGAGGAGTACCGTCGCGTGATCGCGGACCTGCACAGCTCCATCGACGCGAAGGACAAGGAGATGGCGCTTCGGAGCGAGACGGTGGCGGCGCTGGAAGCGAAGGTGGCGGCGCAGCAGGATGAGGTTCAGACGCTGCAGCGCGCGCTGGCACTGGTGCAGAGTCAGGCGCAGAATCAGACGCAAAACCAGACGCAAAACCAGACGCAGAATCAGACGCAGAATCAGACGCAAGACCAGACGCAAGACCAGACGCAAAACCAGGACGTTGAGGAATCAGCGAGAAACAACGAGACGATTCCTCCTCAATTGCTGGAGCTGGCGAAGGAGCAGGAGAAGAAGGAGAAGGATATGGAGGAGCGCATCGCGATGCTGACGAAGGAGGTGAAGGAGAAGGAAGAGGCGCTGAAGAAGGCGGAGGAGAACTTGGAGGTGGAGCGTGCGGAGCGGAAGGACGAATCGAAGCGTTTGAGCGATGCGCGGTGATGATGTGTAGAGCAGCAAGAGAAGCTGGCCGAACTGAAGAAGAAATATGTAAAATACAAGACGATCATCCTGAAGGCGAAGGAGAAGAAGGAAAAGTCTTCCGAGGGAAAGAAGAAGAAGTCGCTTCACAAGGAATCGAAGCACGACGAGTCGGATTCGAGCTCGTCGATGAACAACGAGGACTGGAACATTTAGAGGCGTGTTTGTCCGACAAACAGAGCACAATAGAATTACACCCGTGCACGATAGTACATAATTGTATCCGCCAATTTCGCAATCTACGCGTCATTACACGACACTCCAACGGGTACTGCCGCGACTCCGCCGATCACAGCGCAAATGCGGACGAAGAAGTGAGCTAGCGACATGCGCTTCTCCGTGATGTAGTGCATAAACGGAGTGATGTCGTAAACGAAAAATACACCGGGAAGAGAAGTGATCTGGCCGAACGCGGACATCTGGACGGGTCGGCTCACTTCGTACACAGAATACTGGTTCGAGAGCAAATTCGACGAGGAATTGGTGTATACGGTGGGAACGATCTTCAGATAGTAATTGTGCGACACCACTACAGCTCACTCCCTCTCGCATTCCTCACAATCCTGCGAAATCATGTCGTGCTTATCCAGAGGATTCGTGGTGCCCGGAATGGAATCACCAAAGCTGAGTCTATGCTTCACTCCAACGAGGAAAGAGTTGCCTCTCAATGTGGTGCGTTGCGTTGAACGAAAAGATCTGACTTGGACTAAATGAATGCACATGACGACTGTCGCGGTTCTGAGCGTGGCCCGCAGCAATGTGGAAGTTGCCCGACACCTTGTTCACCTCCAGGACGCCCCAAATCATGCAGCCCTTCGATCCCGCGCGCACACTCCGATCCAGCTTCTCTTTGCGGCACTGCGGAGAATAGTCGTCGATGAACCACGTGTCCCAGCCACGCTTGATGTAGGCAGCACGGAGATCAGAACACGAATTACAACACTACGATGAAGCGGACAACCGAGCAATACCTTGTTACTCACGTCGGCACCGAAGCAGCTTCCGCACGTGTCGTCCAGATTCTCCTAGACGTCATTCGCAGGGGAAAAGACGACTTCTTCCAAAACGGAGGAGAACGCAGCGTTCACCGGCTTGTTCTTCTCGTCCAGGTCAATCTTGACGATGCGGGAAACGACGCCCATCTGCTGCTGCCCAGAAATGTCCATCAGGTCGATCAGCGCCTCTATGAATGAAACAGACTCCGACACATCCGACTATCGCACTGGATTTCGTAGAACGAAATGTTGAAGTTGATCTGGAGCTTTTCGCTTCGCGTGTGATCGATGGTAATCGTGTCTTCTCTCCGAACGGACAGGAAGTTGTACAGCTCGGAAATGAAGAGGATGATCATCAAAAGGGAGGAGATCAAGGACACTACGTGTGAGCGCCATTCCAATCGCTCGCTATACTGTAACCGCCCGTCTCCGTTTTCACAACGTAGTCGTCGCCAATCTTGGGGTAAAAGTCCAGCTTCTCCAACCGCTTTGTCAAACTGCGCTTTGGAACGACCTCCGCTTCATCCTCCTCTCTACGGCGCTGTCTGATCTCAGATACAGGATCCATGGGCAAGAACTCTTCTTTGATTCCGACTCGGATGTGCGTCGAATGGGGCGGAATTCCACTCTTATCCTCGATTTCGGCCAAAACAAACAGAGCGTAGATTACACTAAATCGATTGGATGGTCGGGAGGTTCTTCGCATACCACTGCCGGATGGACGGTATCGGGAGAGACAGATGATCGCCCTACGCATCACTCCCAACACACATTCCCACCCTCACAAAGAACGCAACAGGAGGAGACAACTCCTGCCTCAGCATTGTTTTCAGCGACTCGTCGTCCCTCACCGTGCGAATCACCAGCTGCGACCGGTCCCACTTCCTTTCCTTAAAAGACGAACCCACTTCGAGAAGTGCATCGACCAGTCGCATTCGCCGCTGCGTCTCTTCATATGTGTTCAGCTTCAGATACACCGCTCTGTCCTTGACTCGGATCTGCGCCTCGCTGTTGCGCTTACAAAACTCGCCGATGATTCGAGCGCCACGCACGAACTGGGGCAATCGCGACTGCGCCAGGAGTTCCAGCTGTCTATGGCATTACTAGGTTAAGATAATGCAACCTCTCTTTCGACAACTCCTCCGGACTCTGCAACTCCTGAATCGCTTGATCGTATCGCTTCCTCCAAAAGTCGCCTTTGGAATAGACTTCCGTGACGGTGTACACCACCTCGCGACTCGGCCAGAACTTCTTGGACTCGATCGTCTGGTACAAGCCAATCACCGTCCCATACTCCTGCAACCGATAGGCAGACAGCAGGGCCGAGTAGTAGCCGCGCGGATCGATGATCGGACACTTCTCCTCCCTCGTCGTCAATTCCCTGTAAAAGGAGCAGCACTCTCGGTAGTAGCCGCCCTCGTAATACCCGATTAGGACGCATGAGTTGGCGATCGGGATCATGCAGTTCTTCTTCCTCATCGCCTCCAGGAAGGACTGCACTTCATCCACGCGATGCGCTCCCAACAGCACGCGCGCGTGCTGCGCTATTGCTCAAACATGCACCTATCAGCTACCCATAATTCTCCAGTGGTGCCTTTCGTGCTGGCTGCAGCTCCGCCAAAGAACGTCGATCAGGTCGCTGTCCCTCTCCGAAGCGATGCACTCGAATATCATCTCCACCGTCGGTGACGTGAGGTACACGTGCTTCTAGAATGAAGAGGACAAAGAGCACATGCGTGTTTCTCGACAATGACTCTGAGGAACTTGTTGACGCTCGCGTATCGCCTCGCCTTGAACAAGGAGCGCACACCCAGCTCCACCTCCTATCCATGATCACACGCCGCGAAATAGACGTCTGAAAACACATCGTCGCGCTCGGCGAGTTCAAATGCAAGCGGAAATATCTACGCATAACAGCGCCCGTCGCGCAACACCCACATCGTACGTATGGAACTTCCTCGCCTTCAGATACAAGCATATCTCGGCAGTGGACATCCGCTTGGTGTCCTCCCTCGTCACCGGAGGCAACACCATTCCACTCTCCTTCTCCGCTCGTTTCGGACCGCCCTCCTTTCTTCCCGCACTGCTCGAAAAGAAGGAACACGGCACCGAAGCGCAGGGAAGAAGAGGCGCTGCTTGTCTCCACTGCAGAGAACGGCCCAGCCGCAAGGAGCTCCGTTCAGAGAAGAGCGTCCTCAGTGAGCGCGAAAGCCGGAACATGGACGACGCCCAAGTCCATAAAAGAAATGTGAACAAACAGCGCGCATAAATAGTAACAATATGGTAAAAGACTTCTATTTCCTCTTCTTCTTGATATCATTCAATGTACCCGTTGCATCTCCAGAAGCTTCAAATGTCACCTTCTCCGCGCTCGCCTCCACCGGATTGTCGAAGATCCCCGCCAGCGCGTCCACCTCGCGAATGTCCCACAAGCACAGGTCCTGCGACGTGCCGCACGCCGCCAGCAGGTACGGCTGCGACTCGTAGAAGCTGCAGTTGAAGACGTTGCCCAGATTCATGTCACGCTCGCTCACCATCTTCAGCTCGCTCCCGCTCACCTCCCACAGGCGCACGAACCCGTCCTCGCCCGACGTCGCCAGCAAGTGTCCGTTGGCCTGGTTCACGGACACGGAGGTGCATGGCCCCTCGTGCACCTTCTGCTTCAGCAGCGCCGCCTCCGTGTTGCGCACGTCGTAGCAGAGCAGCTCGCCCTCCTCCGTCGTGCAGTAGAACGAGTACGGCGCCGCCGCGTTCCACACGGCGCTCTCGGGCTTGGCGGGAATGCCGATCCACGTGCCGTTGTTGGGCGAGCGCCCGTCCGTCACGGCGCAGACGCGGTCGTAGGAGGCGGTGAGCAGCACGTTGGACTCGATGGGGTGGAACTGCACCACGGGGATCTTGTCCTTGTGGAAGTTCAGGGTCATCATGCACTTCTGCGTGGTCACGTCCCACAGCTTCACCGTCGTGTCCGCGCTGCTCGACGCCAGCAGGTTGCGGTACTCGCGGTTCCACGACAGACCCATCACCGCCTGGCGGTGGCTGCCCGCCTTCAGCGTGCGCTTCTTGTTGTTCACGAGACCGCCCAGCACGCAGTCAGGCTCCATCGCGTCGATCACATCCGTCGACCAGATCTCGATCTCGGGGCGGAAGGTGCCCACGGCGACGAAGCTTCCGCTGGCTACACGTGAGAGGAAAGTGACGGGCGGTACGCTGTCCATTCAAGCCATTGAAGGTCTGGGGCACGCAGTCCAGCCAGGCCAGGCACAGCGGGTACGCCGCGAGGAGAATATCGTGATGAAGGTAGAAGTTGCCCGAGGCCTCGTCGTACACGTGAACTTCGAGAGAACTATGGGTTACGCGGCTTCAATACACGGACCTCTGATCCTCGTCGGATTTGGCAGCGAGGAGAATGTTATCCGTGGGGCGAATGTCCAGGTCCTCCTCATTATCGGAATCCCACTCGTCCTATGCGTGAACTCTTCTCGGAGGATAGCCACTTCTTCCAACGCAATGTTCGGGTCGTTCTTGGGATCTATCGATTCGGCAGCGATTGGCTCTCCCAGAAGACCTCTGGCGGCGAACTCGCTATCTCCCATGTTCTCTCCACTCTCCTCCGGCACCACCGACTCCTCCTGAATGTTCTGTTCTTGCAACCTACGCATCGTGAAACGGCGCGCAGCACCTACATCTTCTTGTACTCTGCAATATCATTTGCAGTAGGAACGGCGCGAATCGGCTTTGCCGCAGAACTACCTTTTGGCACCTACCAATCACACCCTCGCGTCACGCGGAACCCAACAAACAGCAGAATACATTTCCTGTTGCGATGAAAGTAAGGAATAGCGAAATCACGCCTCCACTCACAAGACGTGAGACCAGCGGGAATCCCGCTATTCCCGCGGAGGAGGTGCATTCCGTGATGGAGAGTCCTTTCTCTCTTTGCAGAGTGGATTTGGATGTGCAAAGAGAAGAAAAGGTCAGTGAACGCGTATGAAAGAAACACAGAATGATGACAGGAAACAACCTAAAAGCCCCTTCCAAACACGGCAGGATCCTCGACGATGCATATCCGTCCCTGCATCTTCGTCTGCGGGAAGAGCGATTCCTCGGCTAGTCGTCACTGCTCGCTTTCACGCCCACATGCAATCACAGTTCCAATATGGAGAACGTCCATGAAAACGGGGATGCTCGAAGACTGGGTGTACACCAATATCCTCTACGCATTAACGGGGAGATGGATGCATCACGTTCACATCGAATTCCTGCCCAGACGACGCCATGGCGCGATGAATCGAATCAGCCACGGTTCGTCCCTCTTCCTCCTTCTCGCACTGTACTGCGATATAGCTACCCATCAGAAGCGGTTTCGGTGACTTACACTCCGTACTTCTTTCTTCGGTCCTGCAGAATCGCCAGAGCGTCTTCACTCACAACGAGCGTCTCGTTCTCTTTCCGAAACAAGAGCTAGACGTGAATCCCACGGAGCACGCAGCACGTCGTTTGCAATTATCAGAATATTCATGCGACTTGTCTTGTGCGTATTTGCAGACTAGGAAATGAAGGGATGGCGCAATGATCACTCTGCTCATCCACACGCCCAGGAGGACGAACAGAACGATGCAGACGACGACGACAAATCCGACCTCCATAAAACAAACAGCGGAAAAGAGAATATGTAACAGTACCAAACTACTCCTGCTCATTCTTTTCGTATGTGAAGTCTGGGAAGGAGGGAAGATCTAGCATAAGGTCGTTCTACGCGGTGACCCTCGACACAGAGATGCGTACAGGAGGCGTGGCTTCATCTATGTCTGCGTAGGTGTACTTCTTATTGAAGTACGACGTGTCCGTTTCGTTCATCAGCGTGGGCTTCCACGGTGGCGGAATCTGCTTGTTCTCCAGCGCCTTCCAATCCAACCCGTCGAAGAACGGGTGCACCTTGATGTCCTCCGAGTCGCCCGCTCCCGATCCGAGCCTCAGCAGAGGGTCCCTGATGAGAAGGCGGGAAATCAGATTCGACGCGTTCGGCGAAAAGAGGTTCTACGAATGACGCGGCGAAAAGAGCGCGACGGAGAACTGCAGCGGTGCGTTCAGAATGTTCGAGAACATCACCTTGCGGTTCTTGTCGTAGAAGGGCGGCTACGGTTCACTTCGCCCGCTCGCCACTCACCAGTCCCGCGATCATCTCGTACAGCAGCGTGCCCACCGACCACCAGTCCACCGCGCGGTTGTACGGCTGCCCCAGCAGCACCTCGGGCGCCACGTACTCGGGCGTGCCTGCGCGTTATCACACACCACTACACGCACCGCAGATGGTCTGCGCCGTGGCGTCCATGTTGTCGGTGAGTTTGGAGAGTCCGAAGTCGGTGATGACGACATGCCCGTCCTTGTCCAGCAGGATGTTCTCCGGCTTCATGTCCCTATTCCATAACACCCCTTATGCATCGGGTCACCTGTACAGGATGTTGTTCTCGTGCAGGTGGCCAATACCGATGATCACCTCCGCCAGATAGAAGCGCGCGCGATCCTCCGAGAACCGATGACACTACATGTCATGCCCACACCGCACCGCGACCTGCTGGAGGTGGTAGAACAGCGGCCCGCCCGCCAGGAACTCCATGCCGATGTACAGCTTGCCCTCCGTCTGGAAGGCGAACTCCAGGCGCGAGAGGAAGGGGTAGTTGATCTCCTCCAGGATCTTGCGCTCGCTGCGCGTGTGCTCCACCTGCTTCTTCGCCAGCACGCGCGACTTCATCAGGATCTTCAGCGCGTACACCTTGCGGTCGCGCTTGTTGCGCACCAACAGCACCTTCCCGAACGAGCCCTTACCGATCACCTTCAGCAGCTGGAAGTCGTCCTTCGACAGCGGCACGGCGACCTGCGAGGTGGAGATCATGCGCGTGGCGCCTACGCTGGAGATGGAGGCGATCACCTACTGTCGTTCATGTGGCCGAAGTAGCAGGAGCAGCACACGCGCACGGGCTTGTTGGTCTCCTCCAGCACCATGCGGTACTTGCTGCACTCGCCGCAGATCACGCGCCCGCACAGGCGGCAGTGGTGCTTGCGCACGAGGAAGGAGAAGGGCTTCATGCACATCTGGCACTCCGTCACCTCCGAGTCGGGGATCCACACCGACGCCGGCTTCAGGTGCGTCACGGGGATCTCCTGCGCGGGGATGATGTCGTCGCTCATGCGCTGCGCCGAGGCGCTCGACAGTCCCAGCGACTTCACCAGGTACTCCCAGAACGCGACGCTGGACACGGGCCGCGGGATGCCGTCGGGCGGTCGCACGCCGTAGGGCGGGAGCGGACAGGACATCTGGAAGAAGGTGAAGATGGGCTCCAGCGCGAGGAAGTTGGTGGTGGCGTGGTTGCCCGAGTCCGCGGGGCCCGTGGAGATGCACAGACAGCCCAGACACTCCTCGATCTCCTGCCGGTCACACCACACTCACACACCCACCGTGACGCGCTGCGAAGGAGGCACCGTGGACGAGGCCAGCCAGTTGATGGAGTGCAGCTCCAGGAACTCGCGCAGACCCTTGCTGTCCGAGCTGCCCAGACCGAAGTTGAGTTCGGATTGAAGGGAGTGTGTGGACTCCGTCAGAGCCAGCGCGCGGAGGCGGCGGAGCACCTCCATCTCGCGCGACTGGAGGAGGTTCTTGGCGCGCACGCCGCCCTGCCCGTAGGCGAGGATGAAGAGGTTGGAGGCGGAGGCGCGCGCGATGATGCGATCCCAGATGTAGCTAGGGGTGATGGCAAGGAGGGACGGGGACAGAACGTGCATGTCGGGAGTCTCGTTGTGGGGGATGGGGACGCGAGTGGGCATGCCCTGGTTGTTCATGATCTACGGTGGAGAGAGATATTGAAAACTACCTTGGTGCTGTTCACGTTCGGATTGAGGACAATCACGCCGAGTCCCATGTTGATCGCTTTGATGAAGAAGGGGAGCATTGTGCCTAGGCGTGAAGTGCAGGGAAAACAGCCACCGATCTGCAATCCCTTCTCAATGCACAGTGTGCGGCTCCACAGCCCGGGCATGGTTCCCGCACTGGGAATGATGACCAGCAGATTATCCGCCGAAAGACATCCCTTCGTCGCGAAAATGCTGCTGCGAACGCAGTTGGGGCAGTCCGCGACCAAAGGGATCGGGATCTGTTCGAATCCCAACTCTCGCACCATTTTCAGCTGCACCTATCTCTCACGAAAGACAGCAAGTGGAACGAATTCGGTAACGGCATTCACGAGCACCATGGGATCTCCCTGGATGTTGGAAACGGTGACGTACTCTCCCGACTGCTTGTCACGTAGTCGTCCGCTCTCGTCAAACATCACGCCCAAATCTTGAAGGGTCCGTTCTACGAGCATCAGCTCTCTCCTCGCTCCAAACTACTCCCGTTGTCCTGATACGGCGATTGCATTCAAACAACAAGTTGATAGGAACCCAATTCCTTTGGAATGGAACACAAGAAAACGCGACTTCTTCCGGACTCCAGAAATAGTCCCGAATGGAACACACGACTCAGACAAATGAATTAGGGCATGGAAGTGAGAAGGCTCGTCATATGGGGACTCGTGTCAAGTATCGGCTTGATTATCTCGAGTGTTCTCCTGATTAGTCGGTCCTTCACGACGGTACGAATTGGCGTGTCCGTTCCTTATTGTAGATTATGTCGCATCAGGGCAGCATGGCAATGAGTTACGAAAGCAAGTGCGAATTGTCCTCTTTGTTTCACCTCGCAGAAAGACAATGCCGAGCGTCAATCGCCATGCGTTTCAAAGGGAGTCCTATTTGAGCGAGGGAAACAAGTGATGTTCCGAAACGCGTCTTATGTCTAGGTATTTGCTTGTGATCGCTACAACATTCATCGACACAGAGGTTTAGATGTGCCAATCGAGTGATCCATAGGATCCTGTCAAAGTGGCGTTGCAGAAGGCGGTTCTCAAGACGTGGTCTCTGTTCGATCCGTCGATCAAGCTGGTGCTGTTTACCGACAGCGAGTACTGGAAGGAGCGGGCTCGCGAAGTGGGTGTCACATGGACTGATGCGTTTGAGTGGTTGTGCTTCCCCCTGTTGATGTGTAGACTCAATTCGAGCAATCTCCCCTTCTTCACATCCATGACGGAGTATCTCCAGAATCACTATCTGAGCCATTTCTACGGCTACGTGAACGGAGACATCCTCTTCCACACCAGTCTCCACGCCGTGTTGCGGCATGTCGCGGATTCCTTCCCCGAGCAGTCGCTTCTCATCGTCGGGAGGCGGTACAACCACTACTTTAATGAGGACGATCTTTCCCTCTTCACGTCGCAACTCTCCATCGACGATTACATCGCATCAGCCGTCCGCTACTCCGAGCAGTTCATCCCCGTGGCCCAGGACTACTTCCTCTTCACTGAGAACACCCTCACCAAGCAGAACGTCCTCCCCGTGGTGGTGGGTCGCAACCGCTACGACAACTACCTTCTGACCGTCTGCAAGACGAGCTTCGCCTGTCAACTGATTGACGCCAGCGAAGCCAGTCGCTCTGTGCGCCTCGCCTCACGCGTAGTCATCGCGCTCCACCTCTCCGACGCCAACGGCGACTTCGCGGGCACCAAGGCGAAGACGCACGCCGACTGGAACGTGCGACTCATCGGCGCGAAGCACCAGTTCAACTCCGTCGCCTTCGCAGACTGGAAGCTGTGTAGGTTCGCTTGACCCTGCTCACGCGCAGATCGCTTCCAGTCCGGAGTCGTGCGCCACGCGAAGAACAGCTTCGTGAACGACGACTTCGCCCAGCCGGCTGTGGACTTCCTGAGGAAGTATCTCGCGCCGGGGACGCGCTGTGTGTACTTTGGGCAGAGCAACGTGGGCGGCGTGCTCATGACGGAATTCAGGGATATTTCGGTGGTGTCGGTGGTGAGCGACAAGTGGTTTCAGTGACGGCGCGTGCGTGGTGTGATGGGTAGGAATAACGTGAACGCCGTGCGGCGGAAGGAGCGACGCCCGAACTGGTATGAGGAGGTGCGCCTGCCCTCGTGCGTGTGTGAATGGGGAGTGATGAATAGGGTATGGGAGATTGACAAAATCGGGACGTGCGCGCGGTACGGGGACTATATGAACTTCTACTCGGGACTGATTGACGAGGACGCGACGCGGCGGAAGCGGAAGTGTCCCAACTGTCCCGATTTCGATAAGAAGAACAACGTTCTCGTTGTGGACGGCGACTGTCGTTTTCACCTCCTCCGACAGCTGTCGTCGCTCGTCTCGTTTAGCTCCGTGTTGGTCGTGCCGGACCTGCTGCTGCAGAAGTACGAGGGCTTCGACGCGCTGACCGATGCGCTCGACTTGGTGGACGTGTATTACCCTTCCATGGAGAGGGACGACATTCGGTCGATCCACGTGTTCAAGCGAGTTCATGAAAAGAAGTGGGTGCTGGACTTGCCTCTTTTGCTTCCTTGTTTGACAAATGAGTGGAGTTGAGTGATTGAGATTCCTCAAATGATTGAAAGCCACTCGTATGATTGAAAACAACCACTCGTATGATTGAAAACAACCACTCGTATGATTGAGAACTCAAACAAACACACTCACTCCAACTCCACCAAGCACATCTACACATCACGTTTCTCATACACACGCACGTAAGAAGGGAAAACGACCTCGCATGAAAACGCCGTTCCCTCCTCGTTCAAACGGTACTCCGTGTGCGTGTTCTTCGCCACCACGTGGAAGGGCAGTCGCGGACTCAGCTCCGAAATCGAGTCAACCACCGACACGGCGAACTTCACGAAGTCCTTGACATGCAGGTTCTACTCCTCATCCACTCTCCTCTCGTCCACAATCGTGCTGTCGCTCAACGCCTCTTGCTGCAAACACACATTCACGAACTACGTCTCACGCTTCCCTCACGCCCCCACTCGCATGCACTCGCCTCCGTCCAGGAAGCCCGACAGCCGGTGCGTCACCGTCAGCACGAAGCTGCACGCGAAGATCATCGACGGCAGCAGCAGCTGCGGGTCCTGCGAGTTGGACAGCAGCTTCTCCAGCCGCGAGAAGAGCGAGAGCACGAAGGAGTCCATGAAATCGGGCAGGTGCAGGCAGAACTCCTCGTCCAGCGACAGCATCTGCGCGATGCGCGCGAACAGCAGCAGGCTGTACGACCGCGCGTGGCGATGGGCGAAGTGATTCGCGACGGCGCTCGCGTGCTCACACAGAAGCGAGGGGGGCGCCCCTCCTTTTTTGGCACCACGCAACGCGTTGACCGTCTGCTCCGTGGTCGCCAGAAGTGCCTGCAGCTCCTGGTTCTGCTGGAACAACTGGCGCGCGTTGGCCTCCGCCTCGAGCATCTGAAGGAAGGAATAAGCGTTGGAGATCACCACGAAGCGAAGCATCAGCTCCTCGAACGGGTCCGACTCGCCGCTCGGCTGCACGAAGCGCTCCTGCAGCTTGTGGAAGAGCACGGCGATGTCTTGGGAGTCGCCCGAGGCGGGGGCAGGCGTGTAGTGCACGACGGAATCTCGAAGTGCGCCGAACACGTGATCCAGCTGAGAGTCGATCGAGGCGAGCAGAGAGGGCAGGAAGTGGACGTGAAGGAGAGAGGCGACGTTGAAGAGCGAGTGGAAGTGGCGTTTCGTTATGCAGGTCATGAGATCCTTCTGCTGCAGCTTCTGCTTGACTTCAGCGCTGCCGTAGAGGAAGAGGGGAGACTAGGTCATGACGATCATGGAATCACTGTACGTGTTTGAAGGAGGAGTCGCGTGAGGGAAGCACCCACTTCTATTCCGTGACGCAGTCGCCTCACACTCACCTTCTGTTGCATGTCGAACACGCCGAAGGAAAGCAGGTCCAGCACCTCGCGCTGCAGCCAGGCGTTGAGGCGGTTGCCCCCAGCCGTCGTGCTCTCGCTGCCACAGCACGCGTCCAGCAGCAGGTCGAAGGGCTTCAGCGAACAGACCTGCTGGAGACAGCGATGCGTGTGCTGGAGGAGGCGGAGGAGGCCTTCCAGCTCGACGACGAAGGAGAAGGGCATGGCGTCCATCTTGTCGAAGACGCACAACAGGTCCTTCACGAAGCTATGGGTCACTCACCGCCACCGCACGCACAGCGTCTCGATCTCGTGGCACAGCACGCTGTAGAGGTTGACCTCGCGGTCGCACACGGTGATCACGCGGTCCAGTCGGCGAATCTACGCGTCAGCGCCGAGAGACATCGCAACGTCGAGACGAGGCAGCGGCAGCAGCGACACCGACTTGTCCAGCACGTTCGCCGCGTTGTGCTTGCTCCAGCGATACAGGGCGTGGGAGGTCTGGCGCACCAGGTCGTTCACCATCACCGCCGCCATCGTCTCCAGCTCCGCCTCCACGTGCTCCGTGGGGTCCACGCAGTCCGCCTGCAGAGCGGCGACGCTGGCGATGCTGGGGACGTGGAGCGAGGCGTCGACGACGATGGTGAGCGGGCCGAGGAGCGTGGCGGCGGGCATCTGGAGAGCGTGGGCGAGGACGAACTGGTTGAGGACGAGGGGGAAGTGGTACTTGGAAGCGTGTGACCACGCGGGCAGCCGCTCGCACAACGCCTCGTCCATCCCGAGAAAGTGGAGCGAGTCCAGCTGTCTCAGCGAGTACCGGTACGAGCTGTAGTGCACGGCCTGCTGCAGCAGCTCGCGGTGCTCGCGGATGGTCGCCAGGTCGTCGGGGCGGAGCAGCGTGCCGCGCGGGAAGAACTTGTGCACGACGGCGACGGAGTTGGGGTCCGCCAGGATGGACAGCAGCGCGTTCAGCACGACGAACTGCGCCTGCGACAGCGGGACGGCACGCTGCACGCAGTCGATCTGGAGCTGGCTGCGCTCCTTGGTGCCCAGCTTGTACTCCTGCTCGGGCGGCGGCGGCATTTCGTTCAGCCAATCACATGCGACCTCGCGGATCTTCAGGAGCAGGTCGCGCTCGCGCTCCAGCCGCTTCCCCTGCTTGTCCGCGTGGTGGAGCCAGTAGAGCACGTCCACCTTGATGAGCTGCTGCGAGCTGCCGTAGGACAGCCTGTAGGCGACCGCGCTGAAGTCGCGCTCGTGGCGCTGCAGCGTCTGTGACAGCGTCTGGAGCATGAGGATGTACTGGAGGAGCGTCTGCTTCTCCGCGTCGGTGAGTCCGAAGAGGGTGAGTTGGGCGAAGGGGCGACAGCACAGGTCCACGACGGGCGCGCGCTTCTGGCTGGCGCAGTACGAGCACACGTGACTCTCCGAGGGGAAGGCGGTGATCGGGAGCGACTGGTGGCACTGGTCGCAATCCACCATGTCCACAGGGTTCATCATCTTCCACGCCCACTACACGTTATGTTACACTCGCGAGACTACGAAGAGACGCAGATCGATCGACAGCGCTCGCAGCACGCGGAACGCTTCCAGCAGCGCCTTCTGCTGCTGCGTCAGCTCGACGTGGGTGAGCTCGGTCATGTCCGCCTCCAGCACGCTGGTGGTGGGCGAGAGCAGGCTGTGCGTGGAGGAGGGAGGCGTGTGATACCGCAGACCGAACATACCGCCTTCGTTGGAGCGTGTGGCGTAGATGGACGCGCTGGCGGTGGGGCTTTCTGACTCCTCCTTCTTCTCCAGCGCCGCCATCACGTTGAAGTACTGCTCTCTGGCGGCGGCGTGCTTCTTGGTGAGGAGATAGCGACACTCGGTGCGGTCTGTTCATCACACGTCGCGCTCACACTCACCTGGACGCACCGTGTAGGACTTCGTGCCAGCCACTGTGCCCCACGTCGGCGCCAGCTCCAGTACGTCGAAGGCCGAGTAGACGAGCTCGTACTCGACGGGAACGAAGGGGTACACGCGGAAGAGCTTCTGCGCCTCGGCGAGGGCGATCACGCGACTGCGGAACACGGAGTCGTTGGTGATGGAGGAGTCGAGGAGAGCGAAGAGCTCGGATACGGAGCGGAGGTAGAGGAAGTGCTCCTTGGGGTAGGTGGAGGAGGAGGTGAGCACGCGGTCAATGGATTGACATGAAGGACCTCGCTCAGAACGGGGACAAGGATATGTAGTTGCAGAGGGCCTCGAAGAGAGAAGCGATTCGGTAGGGGACGATGACCTCAATCAGGCGGTGGGCAAAGAAATGGGGCGAAAAGCAATCCATCAGGCCGGCACACAGACTAGCTCGATTTCCAGCAACGGATTTGCGTATCGACTCTGGCAACGAGAGGAACATGGAGAGAGTGGCCTTCACGCTGGACTTCTCTCCCTATACATCAATATGCGCATTGCGCACCAACCAGAACAAGGTCGGCAAGGAAAAAACAATCGAATGCTCCGAGCAACGCGTCCTTGAGGGTATCGGGAATGATCTACGTTTCACAGCTATCGATAGAGCGAACGGGGATCTCCTTCAATGTGTACAGAGTTGCGATATCGTCCAGCACAGAACAGAGTTCAGTGGTCAAAGGGTCAAGATACTCCTTAATGTCGAAGAGGATTTTCACCTGGGAGAAGAGCGTCTTGGCTGCATCTGAGTATGCCCAGTTGTTCTTCGATTCGGAGGAAAAGGAGATGGAGTGAAGATCCATGAGTTTTCCGAGGCCCCTCTCCAAGTAGAGTACAGAGAGTTTCGAATGGAACACGGAGACGTGCTACACTTCACTGCCCCAGCTCTACACTCACATCAGACAAATCTAACGCAGCGACGAGATTGAACGGAATCGAATTCGATTGGATAGCGCTCAGACTCGGGTAATGGAGGGGCTCTTCAGAGAAACCAGTGTTCTCTCTGACAATGGAGTCGTCTCTCACGATTTCACCTTTCACAGGTTCCATTGTGTGTCACAGAGGCCGGGAAGGGTGAATCTGGCTTTGATTGGGCGGAATTCGGGGGTATTTTGGGTTTATCCAGTTTTGATAAATCCGCTTAATGGAAGCCGTATCATTAGCAACCGCGGAGGTGAAGCAGAAGATCACATCGCTGCTGGGCAAGCAGTCGAGCCATTTGTTCGTTTGCTTCTGCCGTGTTCTCTATGCGGGAAAAGGAGGTAGTCTGCGCATGGATTGGACGATTTTGAATAGACACGTGGCGGGACGATAACCTCGTCGGCTTTTTGGCAGTGACGATCACACGAGGATTGGTCTCCGGCTTTCCTATCTATTCTGCGTTGTTGTTCGACTACAATGTGGAATTCGATATTGGTGCTAACGAGTAGACATTTCAGGTGAAACTGGCTTTTGAGTTCCCCGACAAGATGAAGCAGCCCATCCAGTGCGGGGAACTGTGCTATGTGCTGCCCCACCAGAACGTTTCCTTCTGCTTCCTGTTTACGAATGAAGATGACGCTTTCGTTTTTTCCATCGGAGTGCGCGTTCTGAGAGGCGATGATGCGTAGATGAAAGGAATCTGCTCCAGTTTGGACAGAGTGTCGGCTCCCCAGTTGGAGGCGCAGCCTTCTGTTGAGAAGAAGAAGCGAAAGAGCTGGCTGTCATTCTTTAAAGTAGTCGTGAGGACTGTTGTGAACGCTTAGTCGGAGAAGGAGGAGAGCAGTGAATTGAGCATTTCTGGCGTGATATCTGTACCCCAATGTTCGTGGTCTCAGATTCAGATTCAGAAGGGAGAGCAGCAGTCGTCGACCAACAACTCCGTGCTCGACCGTGTTTCCCACGAGAGCGCCTTCTCGAAGTTCGCTCTGAGCGAGGGAAGAGAGATCACAGACTTCAGCAGCGTGGGTGCTGAGGAGACCCGGCTGTCGGCGGAGGACGTGGAGTTGATGCGTGAGCAGGAGAGGGCGAAGGAGCAGGAGAGAAGGAGAGAGGAAGAGGAAAGGAAGAGAGAGGAAGAAAGGAAGAGAGAGGAAGAACAGAAACGAATTGAAGAGCAGAAGCGAGTGGAGGAAGAGAGAAGGAGAGTTGAGGAGGAGAGGGCGAAGGAGGAGGAGAGAAGGAGAGTTGAGGAGGAGAGACTGAAAGAGGAAGAGAGAAAACGAATGGAGGAGCAGAAGCGAATGGAGGAGGAAAGGAGACAACTTGAGGAAAGGAAGAGAGCGGAAGAGGAAGAGAGAAGGCGAATTGAAGAGAGAAGGAGAGTTGAGGAGGAGAGACTGAAAGAAGAGGAGAGAAGAAGGGCTGAGGAAGAGGAGAAGAAGAGAGCCGAAGAGAGACTGAAGGAAGAAGAACAGAAGAGACTGAAGGAAGAAGAACAGAAGAGACT
>ERZ1106923.266-NODE-266-length-22894-cov-16.696528_pt1 | contig 22894 bp, 39 predicted proteins | sample MGYA00403657_ERZ1106923 | MGnify/ENA primary metagenome ERZ1106923 (study PRJEB35170, sample SAMEA104062425) | human gut metagenome | biome: human gut; feature: human-associated habitat; material: faeces | place: Denmark | collected 2012-06-19 ...
ATTCTTGAGTATTGGAAGGGAATGAATGGTTGACCCCTTGATCGAATTGTCGATAGTGATATTGGGTATGAATTGGATGAGGGCTTATGGAATTGGTATGATGTTGGATTGTTTGTGATGGCGTGATGGGATAGTTGTGGCGTGATGGGCGTGTGAGAGGGGAGCGTATGGACCATTCGTGGGAATGATGCAGTCCATAGAGGTTATCGATATGTGTAATTCTATCTTCACAGGTACTGTATCCCACTGCAGCGTTTCGGAGTGACTCGAATGGGATTGACTCCTTTCCGCTTTTCTCTTCCTATCTCATCCTCGTCAATTCATTCAGAACACTATCATTTCCGATTTTCAACGCACAATCGAATTCCGCGCATAACAAACTCTCTCGTGAGCATGGATGAAGGAGAGAAGGGGCCTCACAAGAGGGTTGCTTGTCCTTGAGAATGCTGTGTTGGAATATCTCATCAGTTATCGACTCAAGTTTCATTCCAATACTGTACTTCGTTTTCTTTGCCGCTGCTCTAATCACGCGTAGATGGTCAAGTGCATCAAGCCCGGAAAGGTCGTTGTTATCACTGCTGGAAAGTACGCCGGAAAGAAGGCTGTCGTCGTGAAGGTGAGCGAGGAGGCTACTAGTGGCTACAAGTTCCCTTACGCTGTCGTCGTTGGTGTGGAATCCGCTCCTCGCAAGGTGACCAGAGCGATGGACGAGAAGACCATTGAGAAGAGAACCTCCATGAGAGTGTTTACCAAGGTGATTAACCTCCAGCACTTCATGCCTACTCGGTTCGTCCCGTAGTGTGAATTATGATATGTAGTTACAACGTCGAGTTCAAGTTCGATAATCTGCCCAAGGCTAACGCTCCCGTTGCTGATAAGAAGGCCGCGCTGAAGGCTATTGCCAAGATGTTCCAGGAATCGTAGTCAGTGTGTCGTACGTATTACGGTTAGTTACCTGCACCAGGATAAGAACGAGAAGGAGAGAACCAAGGCTGGTGTGGCTTATCTCTTTAAGAAGCTTTACTTCTAAGCAGAGATGGAGAGCGTGGGTTTATCAAGCTTGAGTTATAGCGGTTGTTTGTTGAACAAAGGGATCAAAAGCGGCGACGAATAGCTGCGGTGTCGTAGGTATTGAGGTATCCGTCTCGTGGGTACGACGGCATTCCAAACTCTCTGTAGTACGGGTTATTCAGCTTCTCTTCAAATGAAGCATTTGGATCGTAGCGCGGATTTGGAGGTTGATATTGCGACCCAGTGAGGCGTATGGGAGAATAGGGTGGATTGGAGGGGTTCACGTCAATGTTGTCTGGGAGGATGGGTTGTGTTGCTGCGTATGACGATGGAAAGGGTTGCGTTGTTGGAAGGTGTTGCATTGCCGGATACGATGGAAGGGGTTGCGTTGTTGGATAGGATGGAAGAGATTGCGACGCTGGATACGAAGGAACAGACTGCATCGCCGAAACAGGCTGCGCCGACGGTCCAACATCCAACATCGGACGCTTCTCACCAGCCTGAGCACTCCCAGACACAGACGCTGAAGGAGACACCACAGACCTCCACCACTCCAGCAGAGAGGGCAACTGAACGGCTGGCGTGGTGAAGAACGGAAGGTCCTCCTCCGCTTCGTCCAGCAGCATCGTCGAAGTCTCATTCGCCGGTGTGCTACTCGAATAACGAGGCATCGGATTCTCCAGAAGCGACTCGATGTACGTCAGGAACGAAGAATCAGGCTACTCCTAACCCACGACACCTCGTCCGTACCATCACCAACTCGTCCCTGTTCACGAAGGACACGTACTGCGACATGTACCGCGACTCCACACGCGAGGCGAGTTGTGGGTTCTAGCACTCACTCCTTCACTCCACCACTACCACGCGCAAGAGGGACTTCACCGTCATCAGCTCACTGCGCGCCATGTCGATCACGCCCATGTTCACCTGCCATCCGCGCTTTCGAGAAGAAAAGAAGTCTTGAATGATGCGCCACTCCTGAACAAAGTGTCTCAGCTTCAGCTTCTGCGTCACAAACCCGAGGATCGCCAGCACCACCGCCGTCAGCAACGACACACGAATCGAGGTGGTGGCGTTCACCATCACGAGCATGCTCACAAGACGGATGGCGGTGTACATGATTTGAATGTCCCTCTTTCTCCACGCTCCGATGTGTTGCGAGATGGAGTAGAATGAGAACGAGAAGCAGAGAATGGAGTACAGGACGAACGCAAAGGGGTGGTGGATGATGAGGTGCAGGAGGGCCAAATAGGTTTGGTGACGAAGAATGAGGTGAATCGAGGAGAAGAGGAGAATTGTGTTGATGATCTCGAAGAGCCACCGAACAGCGATTATGGAACCCAGCAGCTTGTATAGGAGGTAGTGCAGCGAAAGGAACGGGGAGAGCACCATTCCGAGAGCGTAATAGAAGGATTGGGATGTGCAAAGACTATGGAGTGAAGGGAGGTTACGAGGCCAACATCCGAGCATACACGAAGAAAAGGCAACTAATGGTAAAGAGAATAGGATACAGGAGGGATAGCTCTGATTTCACCGTGGCCGCAACACTCATCGGGTACTCCGAGCTGGAATAGGGATTCGAAAGGGTGATGCACGTCTTGGAAAAGGGAGAGAGGAAGAAGCTGTCGTCCGTCTCATCACTCTGATAGTGGTCAAATAGACGAGTATCTGATAATACGGAGTCTCTACATCGCTAGAGCAGAAGAAAAGGAGTACAATACAGGATACCCAACGATGTGGGGCACGAACTGCAGAAAGGAGGAATCCGGACTGTACACAGAATAATGAGGACGGCCCCAGTTGCTTGAGAAGTGAATTCGCTCATATGACCACAGTTTGAATGGCGATGTCTGAGCGCCAATGCATATCGTTTTGTTCTGACGCCTTCCGAGCTATGCGTGATGGGAAACACGATATCGCACGGTCATCTCCCTTGAGACCTCATTTCCGGGAAACAGGAATCCTGCACTTAGGGAGAGGATGAGGAGGAGAACAGAGCTTCGTTGAAGCATTTTCTAAGGAGAACGCGTGAATGACGGGATTCCAGGAATAGGAACTTTTTTGGAAGACCCGAAAAGGGAGCACTAGGAAATTGAAGGATGGTGTACTTTGTTTGCAATCGCTGTCAGGAGACAATTCGGAAGTGCAAGGTGGAGGAGCATTCCCATCGCTGTGGTTCCAATTCCTTTTCGTGTGTGGATTGTGGAAAGGACTTCTCGTTGTCCGCTGCGCAGAACCACAACACGTGCATTACAGAAGAAGAGAAGTATCAGGGAAAGCTCTATAACAGTGCAAAGGTAGGTTCCCTTTTGTTGGCATTGTGACGCAAAGAAGCGAGAGAATCCCCAGCTGGAATGGATGCGTCTGCTCGATGAAGCGGTCTCAAAGAACACCGACCCGACTCTGAAGGGACCGTTTGAGAAGCTGATGTCGATGGATAACGTTCCTCGTAAGAAGGCGAAGTTCATCAACTTTGTTCAGAATTGTTGCCATCTCCCTGGCAATACGGTGGAGAAGGTGTGGTCCGTGTTGGAGGAGGTGCGCAACAAGCAGATTCAGGAGCAGAAGAAACGTGAGGAGGAAATGCGTGAGCAAGTCGTTGTTTGGTAGTGCATTTAGATGTAGAAGAGGAAGGAAAAGGAAGAGAAGGAGAGGAAGGAGAAGGAGGAGAAGAAGAAGAGGAAGGAGGACAAGAAGAAGAGGAAAGAAGAGAAGGGAGAGAAGGATAAGAAAGAGAAGAAGGACAAGAAAGAGAAGAAAGAGAAGAAAGAGAAGAAGGACAAGAAGGACAAGAAAGAGAAGAAGGAGAAGAAGGACAAACACTAATCACTTTATCAACTCATCTTTCCAACAAACACAAATACTCCATAAACTCAAAGTACAAAACCAACAAATAGGACAGAGCAATGAAGACCGTGACGCCAATTCGGATCAACTTCAACCACAAACTCTCTACTCATAAACCCCTACCCCAGCTACAACGTTTCTTCTCAACCACCTCCTGTTTCGCAGGCTCCTGAACCACGGGCACAACAACCGGCACGTAAATCGGAATGAACGGAGGAATTCCCTTTTCTTCCCGTACCCTATTCTGCAACGCGACCATCTCGTCCGTCTTCTTTATGTCCGGAGGAAGGACTCCGTCGAAGAACTCCGGAGGCAACAGGGGCTGCTTCATGCGATCTGATTCCGTGTCCTCCGAGTTCAGAGCGATGCGAGAGATTCGCTTGTTGTCTGGCGTGCGGTAGCGATAGAATAACAATCCCTTGTTCTCGTCCTTGTAGCTGAAGATCTTCTTCATCTGCTCTATTCGCGCCTCGTCGTCGGAAAGAGATTCGGCAGTGGATTCTTCAGTGTTCTCTTCGTGCTTCTCCTCATTGCTTTCTTCATGCTTCTCTTCATTGCTTTCTTCATGCTTCTCTTCAGAGTGACTCTCTAGCTTCTCCTCCTTAAACTCTCCATCATCACACTCGCTCATCTCTTCACAACCCTCTTCACATTCACACTTCCCTTCACGACCCTCCTCGCACTCACACTTCTCTTCATGATCTTCGCACTCACACTTCGCAGACTCCTCCGCCGGTGTCACTGGAGACGTATAATACTTCTGCACCTCTTCCTTCGTCAATGGAGGAATGATATCCTTTATGGGACCACACACTGGACACACGTAACTGCGACTCTGAACCTCATCCCATAACACCACTACCAACCTCCTTCGCAAAACGCTTTCGCATCTCACTCGAGCAGACGATGGATCCCACGGAACCCTCCGACTCCACCGGGAAAAAGCTGATAATGGCTTCCAGAATCGTGCGAACTACACTTCAAACAGACACTCGAAACGAACTGCCCCAAGACGGCTGCCATTCCTCAGGATGGAAGGACGTGAAACTCAAACAAATGGGCGTATTCACCTCGAAGCGTCCGTTCGTCTATTCGTCACCCGACAGAAGCGAACCCGTTACAGTCGTGAATATGATTTGTGGGGGCTTCATAGGCCACTCTGGAGGCAGCAAAATGCGGCCATGGTAGATGCCTCCCTCGTAATCAGAATTGGGAGTTCCGTGAATTGTAAAATGCCACTCAAATATGTTATCCTTGTCGTTAAACGCAATGTGCACATGTACATCCAGCGGAACCGCGTGAATCATGGGATTCTTCTCCAAGCGCAGTTCTCGAATATCCTATTGCATGAGCAGCAAGCCCGCACTCCGTACAGCATTAATTCGTCGAATCGCCGTTGTGGACATGATTATTCTTCCATGCGCCTTCGCTCCTTTCCGTCCCCGCTTTCATCTCCAAATGCATTGTCAACAAACAGGACTAATCCTTCTTGCAAACAGAAATGCCTTCCTCCATTCCGTTCATCTGCTCCAGAGCAAGAAGCAGAGACTGCGTTCCCAGCTTGCCATGACCCTGCGCCTTCACAGCAATGTAGAGCTGGTTCGCGAGAGCCAGACCCGGCAGGCAGAGATTCATTCGCTTCGCCTCATCCAACGCAATGCCCATGTCCTTGATGAAGTGCTCCACGAAGAAGCCGGGATTGAAGTTGCGAACCACCATGCGAGGTCCCAGATTGTTGATGCTCCACGAGCCAGCAGCGCCAGCACCCACAGCAGCAATCACCTCGTCGAGGTTCAGACCCGCCTTGTAGCCATAGATCAGACTCTCGCACACGCCAATCTACATCACAACGAAACACAGACTCGTACCACGTTGGTGGCGATCAGAATCTGGTTGCACATCTTCGTGTGCTGTCCGCATCCCGCCTTTCCCATGTACTTCAGGTTCGTGCCCATGCACTGGAGATCACTCGCTATCAACACAAAATACCTGGAAGAGGGGAGTCATCTTCTCGAAAACCTCCTTGTCGCCTCCAACCATGATGCTGAGCTTCGCATCACGAGCACCCACATCACCGCCCGACACTGCGTGTCATACCCCCAATTCGCCTCTACCTGGTGCGTCCAACGAAGCAATGCCCTTCTTCTTTCCAGCCTCGTAGATCTCCACAGCCAGAGACGGCTGGCTGGTGGTCATATCCACGACAATGTCGCCTTCCTAGAGATCACGCTGTGAATTCATCCGCACCTTCATTCCGGCAAGAATGCCCTGCTCGCCGAAATACACCTCGCGGACGTCCTGGGGGAATCTACCGTCCACACAATGCCGAAGGCATACCCGACGATGGTAAACACGACATCGGATTGCGCAGCCACCTCCTTGGGAGTGTTCGCGACCGTGGCGCCTTCAGCAGCCAATTCCTGACACTTCTCAGCCGTTCTGTTGTACTAGAGGTGAGGTGAGGAATCAAATCGGACGATGGTGGCCTTGTATCCCTTCTTCATCATGTTGCGGCACATGGACTTTCCCATCACGCCGATGCCGATAAAACCGATGCGCGTGTTCTCAGGATTCATACTCAGAGGTGAAACAGAAAGTGAATGAGGTGTTGTCGAACGAGAATGCACGAGAAAGGAGAACGCATAGCACAGACAAGGAAAACGTCTCACGCAACAAACAAAACAAACCACATTACACAAATCACTTCGCATAGCGAGACTTCTTCGCTCGGCGACCGCCCTTCACGTCCTTGATCAACTCGTACACCGCCCAACGACGATTGAACTCCTCGCCCTCGGGAAGCTCTACAACTCACTCCCCGTCTCCTCCGTCACCTCCAGTGCACGTGTTGTCCACGCAGCCGCACGGCTTCTCGTTGTCGTCCTCGCACGGTCTCTTGCAGCCCTCGTCGATGTTCTCCACGCCCTTCACCAGCCTGTTGAACGCGAACACGTGACCGTCGTTGCCGTAGCGCGCCACCGCGAAGTACGTCTTCTTGTTCGCCGACGCGTGCTCCTTCGCCATCAGGAACGACGCGCCCGTCGCGCCGCCGGCGTACACCTTGTCCGACGAGAAGGCGCTCTCGCTTCGCGTGCAGCCGATGAAACGGTACGCCTCCTCCGCCGGTCCGTCGCGCATCGAGCGGTTCAGCTTCGCCGTGTAGGAGGCAGTGGGCTGTGTCTGGGCCTGCGGCTTCACGCGGTAGATACGCACGATCCAGTGCTCCGACGTGAACGCCTCCTCGAAGTACTTCAGGTGGATGTTCTTCTCCTATGCCTCACGACACGACGCCAGACCCCACGCCCACCACGGCGCGACGGTTCACATCATAGCCCGCCGGCTGCGTGTAGCTGAGACGCACCTCGCCGAAGCGGTAGTAGGAGAGGCGGTACATCAGACTGTTGCGCATCGTGGGCGTCGCCTCCTCGTCGATGCGGTACTACGTGTCACGTCAGCCACCCGCGCCCACCTGACCGGCGTTGAAGAAGTTGGCCTCCTGCACGTCGTCCGGGTACACGCCCGAGGCGATGCGGATCATCCACAAGAACTTGTTGATGTCGTCGCCGCTGTAGCCGATGAAGCCGCCGAAGATCACCAGCACGTAGTCCACGTCCAGCGAGCGAATGATCGGATATGCCTTCTCCTCGCTGCTCGCAAACGCCTGGAGGTGAGAGAGCGCGAGCGACGCCTACGCGGCCGACGGTGGCGATGTGCGTGTTGTTCCACGTGTTGTTGTCCACGATCACCGTGCGGTTACCCATACCCGCCATCTGATAGCCGTAGTCCCACCACGACATGAACTTGGCGTGCTCGTCGGTGTTCATACGCATCCAGTAATACGCCTCGCGGTAGTCATCCAGGATGGTGCGCGAGCCGTCGCGGTTGGAGGAGGCTATGTGAGAGAGGGCGAGAAGGCGTACCGATGACGATGGAGGGAGAGGAGTAGGCTTCGGAGGAGATGAACACGCAGTGCATGGTGTAGAAGACGAACATCGCGTAGATCACGAACAGCACCGACACCACGGAGGGCATGGCGATGGAGGGCACCTCTACGCGTGAGCTCGAAACCGTGGGGCCACTCTTCTTCTCGTTCTGCACCTCGACCTCCTCGCCGCTGTACCGGAGATAGGCCATGAAGCGGCGGAGAATGGCGGAGAATCCCTGAGCGGCGAGGATGCACGCGATGGGCGCGAGCGTGAGCATGAGACGGATCATGATGCCGGCGAAGTACCAGGCGACGGTGCCGTAGAGGATGAGGAAGATGTTGCCGTCGCTCATCTCCTTGAAGAGGAGGTAGATGCCGACGGGCGCCAGCGGGACGATGATCTGGAGGTCGAGGAAGAAGGTGGTCCAGGTGGTGGGCTGGTGCTCGCTGACGGAGGCGATGATGGGAATGTACTTGGTGGCGTAGGTGGGGTCGAGGAGGGTGAGCGAACGACCGGTCCAGCGCGTGATGCTAGGTGTGAGGGCGTGCGAGGAGGACTACCCGAGCACTTGAATGAGCACGAGAAGGATCACCACCACGACCACGAAGCTGAAGATGAAGGTGAGGAGGTGGCGGTAGTATTTGGTGGGGAGCGAGCCGTACGCGAAGACGAGCAGCGCGTAGCCTACGGGTGAGGGAGGACGAGAGCGCGCACACTGCAGGCCGATGAAGACGCCGTGGGAGAGGATGCACTCAGCCTGCTTCACGACGTTGAAGCCGACGAAAGGCACCTGCATGGCGAGGATGGACCCGAGGATGTAGAAGGTGGTGTACGCGATGTAGAGACGGTGGGAGTATCGGCCTGTGGGTGAGAGGAGAGGGAGAGGCGTACGGACGAACACCATCACCACGACGTAGATGGGGATGAGATTAATGATGAAGACGTAACCGCCCCACGACGACACCATGTAGAAGTAGCTGAGCGCGCAGCACGCCGAGATGAGGAGCGAGCCCGTGTTCACCGACTACGCGTGATGACAATGCGCGATGTCCACCTTCACCCACAAGTAGAACGTGAAGAGCATGGCGAAGATGGACGTGGCCTCGTAATCGTAGCTGCCCGCGACGGAGCGAGAAATGTAGGACGGAACCAAACCCACAAAAGCGGAAGCCAGAAGCGCGGTGTTCGTTCTGCGCGTAGCCTACGCGTGAGGGGGAGAGGAACGAGACCACCTCGTAGGTCAGCAGGTAGGAGGCGATGGCCGTCGCCGCAGCAAAAATGGGCGAGATGAAAACGCACATGTTACGCACCTGAATCGTGAAGTGGAGCATGTTCAGGATCTTGTGGAACATGTACGACGTTCCCATCATGCCGGGGTACGCCGTGCCGCCGACAATTCGTCCGAGGGGGTACCAAGAGCGATCGTCCATCCAGTTGAGGAACTCGTAGGGTCCGGACCAGGACAGGAACTTGGTGGCACGGTAGTTGAACCAGGGATCGTACTCGTGAATCACCTACGCGTGAAAGCGTCCAATCGCCGCGTACGGACTCGTAGCGCACGACGGCAAAGAGACGAATCAGGAAGGAGACCAGACAGATGATTCCCAGAATGGAGTAACGCAGCACGGGAGAAAAGGCGTCGTCCGTCTCGTCCTTGCAGCTCAAGTCCGCCTCCGCATAACTAATGGGCTTCATGATGCCGCTGTCCTCTTCCTTCTCCACTTTCTTTGTTTTCGTAGTAGATGGTGCCATTGGGTGTAGAATGCAAGGGTGGTACTACAGCAATACGATCACTAGAAGAATCCTAGTATTTGGCGAGATTGCTCGTTCATGAAGTGATGAAATCCCCCCGATTTCCGGGTTGGCATCCCAACCGTTTGAATCGTCGCCACTCCACGCCAACGCTCGCCAATCATTGCTTTCCTGACGCATACCATGAGCGACAACGAAGAGAGCGGACTGCAGCTTATGAACGCCAAGTCGACGGAGCGAACGAAGCAGCGTGCCGAGCTCGCCCAGAAGCAAAAGCGTTTGATCGACGAGTTGGTGGAGCTGCGCGTGAAGATGCAGAGTCTGCTCGTGCTGGCCAATCGTCTCCCTCAGGTCCGGTTTTGGCGTGATTGCTTGATTTCTAGGGCACGCTTCATGATGAATTTGTGAAGCGCAACGAAAAGGTCAGTACCAAGATCAATGAACTGTCCACGGGTGGGTGTGTGGGTGATGAGTGACGCGCAGGTGTATCCGCCATGACGCACTCTCTGCTGGGCGTGGACTTTGCGCTGGGAGACAAAATTCCCACGCTGTATAAGGATGCTTCGACTTCTTCCGCTCTTCGGAAGGTGGAGTCGGGAATCAAGGAAACGGACGGAAATGCGCTGTTTGGCTGCGTGAAGGAGGTGATCCAGCGCAAACGCAACTGGGAGGAGGAAACGGCCGCGCACTGGGACAAGCGCGTGCAGGTGCAATCTGGAAAAACGCTCAAACTGAACGCGCTGAACAAGAGCCTCTTCGAGCAGGTGGACAGCATCATGGAGGACGACGTGCGCTGGCACAAGCGCAGCACCGTGCTGCGTGGTGATTATCAGGTTCGTACCTATACTCTTATTTCATGTCGTTAGATCCTGGGCGAGGACATTCCCGCGGATGACGACGGTCAGCGCCGCAACAGCAGCGTGTACGACGACCAGGAGTTCTACAACAGTCTGCTCAACCAGTACGCCTCCCTCGCGATGAACCAGAACGCGAAGGTGATTCGTCAGCGTTCCACGAAGAAGAAGGAGATCCAGCGAAAGGCGAGCAAGGGCAGACACCTAATCTACAACGTACGCGTGGGAGAGTGGATTGAGCGTAGGTTCATCCCAAGTTGCAGAACTTCTGCACGCCGGAGAAGTACCCCACTCCGAATATTGATGTGCAGCAGCTCTTCTCCTCCCTGTTCGGAAAGACTGCGAATTGAGGTGTCGTGTTTTAGCTCGTCGTGTTTAGTCCATTTCGCATCTTTGTTTTATACAGGATGGAAGATAGAAATAGTCGAAAAGACAACCCCGTGTTCCACAAGGTCCCCTCGTCATCGTATCAGTTCCACAACCCCACTCCCCGTATTCCGCTCCCTCCTCTTGTTCCGTAGATCCCATTCGTCCTTCGTCGCTCGTTGCTGCCACCCATCGCTTCTCCAACCAGGACCTCCTGTTGTCGAGCGCGGAGTCCGTGAACGCTCTCTACAACCCCGAAAATGTGTTCACCTTTGACGAAAACAACGTGTACAGTCAACACCCCACGTTTGTGTCCACGGCGGTGTCCTTCCCTCATCCCGGTTATGTGAATCGAAATGACAGTTTCATTCGAGAGGTGTCAGGAGATCATGACGACTCAAGTGATTTGACGGGAACTCGCTCTATCTCAAACAACATCACGCAAATCCGTGAAGTCTCGGGTGACTTAACGGAGGAAAGGACCGAGGTCATCGACGACTACGCGCGATCACTCCTCCATCGAGTCAAGGAGGAGGCGGGCCTGAGCGAGGCGGAGTTCGGCACGCTGCTCATGAAGATTGAGTGTGGTGAAGTGGAGAGTGTTCGTGAACTGCTGGAGAACGCTCTGCTATCGTACTCCAAACTCGATTGCTGAACCCTAGACGAGACTACACGCGGCTCTATGAGGTCATTCACGACGACGAAGCCTCGCAACCCGGAGAAATCATGAACGAGGAGCGCGTGATTCCGATGGAAGTGGATATGAACCCTCGCGTCGGAAGCGAGTGAGTGTGACTCGTGTCTGTCACCCGAAGACCCTCCGTGTTTGTCCGTGATGGCGTGCTGTGTGCCCGCTGCTTCGTCCGGGAGAAGAGGAAGTGGGTCTCTCGGTTCGTGGAGATCACAGATGAAGCCATCACGGTGTACGAAGACGACGATGCGTGGAAACGACACTCTCTTCCTCTTCGCTACACGTCGTTAAGTGAAACAATGGTAGTCTCCCTCGCTCCCCTCCATCGTAGAGTGTGAGTGACATCGCATCGGAGGGTCCCATGTGGTTCATGGAAATTGAGGACGTGGTGCAAGCCAAGTCGCGACTCCTCCTCATGTGGAAGAAACGTGGGCACGATCCATTCCCCTCACAAACAGACAAGGTGCTCCTGTCGTTGGGGATGCTTCAGCGCGACCCACTCCTCCTCCTCCGAAGCCGCATCCTGCTTCACTGGAACCACCTCCATTCCCTTCTTTCTTCCAACAAACAGAACAATGCTTCTTCTTGCTCACCTCACCATCTGTAAACTACGACCTCACCTCCATCACCCACGCCTACTTCTAACGGACCGCCGCGCTTCATCGCTCTTTTCCGGTACGCAGCATCCTCCTTGTCCGCGTCCTCGAACATCTTCTTCTCCTCCTCCGTCTCGTACTTGTTCAGCGAGCCCATCTGCGTCACCGCGTCGTCGCCCACGTACTTCAGCATGTTCTCCTCCTTTGCGTGGTAGATGCTGTCCGACTTGTCGTGGAACAGCGGCTTTGAATACACGTTGTACTCTACGCGTCACGCCTCCACGCCGCACGCACCGTCGTCAGCAGCGAAGCCGCTCGAGATACCGCCGTTCTGGTTGAACAGACGACTATCGAACGTCGCGCCCGCCGACGCAGCCACCGCCGCCTGGCCCAGCGCGATCTTCTCGCTGATGTCTCTCTCGCGCTCCCTCTCCTCCTGCGTCCTCCTGCCCGCGCGCTTCAGCCGCGCGTCGCGCTCGCGCTGACGACGCATCACCTCACGCTGCTTCTCGCGCTCCAGACGCGCCGCACGCTCCTCCGCCGTCTCGCTACACGTCACTCGCTCCCTCCACCGCTACTGTTCGTCGTGCGCCTTCTCCATGTCCTCGCGCTGCTGGCGGATCTCCGCCGCGCGCTGACGCATCAGCTCCTCCTGCGACAGGCGCTCCTTCTCCTTCTGCTTGCGGATGATACTGTTGCGCAGCTCCACCTCCTCTCTCATCTTGCTCTCCGCCGCCTGGAGCGCCTCCGCGAACGTCGCGAAGTTGTCGTTCACCACCGTCTGCTGCAGCCCGCGCCCGTCAGCGGCGAGACGCTTGTCCAGCGGGATCGTTAGCCCGCGCGCGTTCTTCCAGTTCGAGATGCACGGCGGAATCTTCCAGTCCTGCATGTCCTGCACCGTCACCTTGCGCGGGGGCGAGTGCAGGATGGGCACGGGCGCGTCGCCGAAGCCCGCGGGCATCTTGTGCTGGCGGTAGTTCGGCGGGTCCAGCGGGTCCTTGGGCGCCTCCACGATGCGGATCATGCGCTGGGGAAGGACCTCGTGCGTGAGGCTGTTGACGGGCGTGTATCTACGCATGACGCGCGCGGATTGCGGTCACTTGAAGAATTGCGACGGCTTCACCTCGCCGGGAAGACAGCCCTCCGGAATCTTGCCAGGAAGATTGCCGGCGATCTTGCGACCGATTCTCTACGCATGACAGGATGCGATGGAGTTCACCTTCTCCATGGCCTCCTTTGTCTTGAGCGTGAGCTCTGCGATCTGGTCTTCCGTCGGTCGCGCGAGCTCCGCCTCTACACGTCACTCCGGACCGGAAAACGAACCCTCCGCCTGCGACCCGGCAAGCGCGGTAATCTTTGAGTGGATGACGAGGGACTTGCTCCTTCCCTGGGACAGGAGGTTCTTCTGGTAGTCGGGAATGCCGTTTTCGTCCGTAGCCACGGCCACCACCTTGGCGTCGCCCGTGGTCTCGGTCCTTCCCATGTCTAGCGGGTACTGTGTGATGTGAATTTCGGGAAAGGCGCCTCCGTCGCCGTAATCCTCACGACGACGAGGAACATAGTTCGCTCGCTGGCCGTAGGGAGGGATATTATAGACCTTCTTTTCTACCACCTTCGGAGCCTCGACCCGTTTCTCCTGGACGTATTGGTTCACCGGAGCCGGAAGAATGCTAATTCTGATCACGCCGACGCTCGTTTACTCTCTTATGCTTGACATGAAGAAGGAAGCGTCCTGCGAGGGGGTATTTGAAAATGAATCGAGAGTGACAAAAATCTGGGGTTCTTCGCGAATCGGCCAAATCGGGCCGATTTCCGCAATCGCTTTTCGTCGTTTTTCTCACTAAACATCGTGGTAATGCTGTCGTCCTTGTTACGTCGATCCGTTGCTCCCCTGAAGCGAGTGAACCTGCAGTCCGTTCGGCGTTTTGCAAGTGATGCGACGAAGGAGGAGAAGAAGAAGTCGAATATGAAACTCATCGCGGTGCTGGCCGTCTCGGGCCCCGTCTGCTACTGTGTATTTAGCTACGCCACCGATCGTCGTTTTCGCCGGTCCATGAACGAGAAGTATCTGATTCACACGCCGTGGCTGCTACGCATGCTCGACAAATGGTTCCCAATGAACACATACTCGCCCTACACGCTCTATGTCCATCTGTCGCGCTTTGTTCACTTCTAGCGGTCGGCCATTCCGCATGATCTGAAGAAGACGCTGGCGGAAGCATTTACCGAGATGGACGCGTTGAAGGGTGCTTCTTGTCTCTTGCGCTGATGGATAGAGGACGGAATGCGACGCAAAGACGCGGTGGAGTTCATGAGCATGGTGCTGGCGCTTTTGGGCTGTGATGTGTAGGTGCTGGAGGGAGCCGTTCCTGCGGAGAGTTATCAGCGTCTGGTGAACGGCGACTATCTGGTGATTGCGCTTCTCTACGATTAGGTGTAGAATGACTCCATCAAGGACATGAAGAAGCCGACGCTTCGCGCGCTCGCCGGAGAGGATCGAGCCATGAGTATCGACGAGTTCATCGCGTTCTCCACATCGCTCCTTGCGTCTCTTCAGCGCTCCGTGCCAGAACTGCAATCGACTCTTCTCTCTGCGAAGGATGCCTATTTGACGAAGCACGGGTATTCACAGAAAAGCGCATCATCGGGGGAGGAGGGGACTGAGCTGAACTCCATCGTGATTCCGCTGACGCGCGATGTCATCCGCGAGCACTTCACGCTGGACGAGAAGACGATCCGCACGTACAACGAACAGAGGGAGAAGGAGGAAACGAGAGAGGCGAAGCGAAAGGAGCTGGAGAATGAGATGGGCGTGCTGAAGTGGGACATGGAACAGATCTACGAGGAAATCAAAGAGGAGAAGAAGGCGAACGGCCCCGACTCAAAGGAGGTGATCGCGGAGTTGAATGGACAGATTGCCGATATGAACAAGAGAATGAAGGAGATCCGGAACGAGCTCTACTATTTATAGTTGGTTTGCGTGCTTGTTCCAAGAAACAACGACTAGTAGTCTATGTAGGGTAAACCCATTCGTTTCAACACGGGAACGGGCAGCGCGTATGCGGGGTCAATGTGGGTTGATGGAATTTCTACGGTTGAGTCTTGTCTCCACTCGTACGATGATCATCCAAGTAGCCGAGCATAATCAAACCGCAGATACCGAAGTACGTATGATACAAGTCGCGCTCATCCATTGGACGGTCGCTCATGCCGCCGCGCGGATCCTGGCAGTGCATGATGAAATCGACCAACCCCTCCTTGCTGAGGTGAACGTGCTCTGCCAATCAGTCCACCACAACCAATCCATACTGATGATCATCATGGAGGACAACGACCACCACGAGTAGCACAAATCGCACTGCTTCTCCGGACGACCGTTCAAGCCGCCGCTATCCACCTGGCGGTAGTCCAGCCACGCCGCTACTCATTACGCTCGCCCACGATTCCCCACCCAGCTTCTCCGTGTTGCACATATCCACTCGGTTCAGGATGGCTAAGGCGCCCATGGCGCAGAACACCATTCCCGAGTGGCTCTCGCTTCCCGGAATGGAGCCAAAGCCGCCGTCGATGTTCTGGCAACTGCAGATGTACCTGGCGATCTGGTCGCAATCCAGCTGGTCCAGCTTCTTCAGCAGCGCCATGCTCTGCACGGCGCAGTAGTTGAAGCGAAGGTCCAGCTCGCCGTACTTGTCTGTCATGAAAGAGCCGTTAGGGAGGTACAATCCCGTGATGAAACGGGCTACGCGCTCCGAATCGATAAACTCGAGTTTATCGCAGATGGCAAGGATCTGCAACGCGCTCAGCGTGTATCTACGACTCAATACGAGAAACAGCGCGTACACAAGATTTGAGTCGTGATTTACATTGCCGCCAAAGCCGCCATCTTCGTTTTGACATTTCAGCACCCAGGATACCAACTCCTCCTTGTTCATCTCCTCTCCCGCATTCAGTATTTCCAGCGCGCACAGTCCCCAATAGGCTCCGCTCATCCGTAAGTGCTCCGTCGCGATCTACGCATGAGGCGCGTCTTCGGAAAGCCAACGGCCGCGAGCGTATCCCTCTCGTTTCCCACATCGACGATGTATTGTATGTGCTTCTCGCGAATGAATGTGTCACAGAACTCCATAGACGCCGTTCTTTTGACAGAAACAGGATCGCGTGGAGTGGAATCGGTGGGATCCCATCTCCTCTTCATAGAAGGATGGATACGGAGAGTAGCTGTGGCGGTTTGCACTTACGGAATAGCACAGTCGAGATCGCTCCTCGTCTCGCCCGTCACTCTCGATTTGAAGTCCCAGCGTTGCCGATAGTGTCATTTGTAGTGCAAACACGATACGAGAGGCGTTTGAAGAGATCGGCGATATTGATAACGTGCGACTGAGTACCGAGATGGGAGTGGGTTTTGCGTCGATGATTTACCTTGTAGGGAGCGATTGTAACGTACAAGGACAGAGAGAGCGCTCTGAAGGCGCTGGAGCGTGATGGAGCGAGTATAATGGGTCAAAAGGTGTGCATTCGGCTGATGACGGGAGCAGATTCCTTGGAATCGAGCCAGAGACGGCTGACGCGAGGGGACGATGCTGCCGCTCTGGAGAACGAGAAGATCGCCTACAGCATTCTGCAGTGCTCTCCCACAGAACAGAAAACGCGGCTGCACGACTATCTGGTCCAATTGACTCCGCAGCAGAAGGACGCCTTTTTGGTGGCGTACAGGAAATGCGAGCACATTTGTACCATACGGAAGCGGTTTGACGAGGCGATTGAGGAGGCGGACGATCCCCACTACAAGGAGTATTCTCGTGTCGTGTGTTCAATGTAGACCCTACGTCGGCTATTCGGACCGCAGTTCGTCTTCATCGAGGGAGCGAGACCGCCATTCACGCAGCCGGCATCGTCACAGAAGCCACAGGAGTCATCACAACCACCGGAGTCATCGGAGTCGCAGTCGCAGTTGATTGGGGTTCATTTGGTGTCATCTGTTTGGAGAACACAACCAGTCTTCTCTCCATCCCTTTCATTCAATCGATGCCAGAGAACAAGAAGAAGGCGACAATCGCGCAGCGCATGGTGTCCTCGGGAACGAGCGCGCTGATCACGAAAACGATCGTAACTCCCTTCGATGTGGTGAAAACGTACATCCAAGTATTCTCTATGTAATGGAGATCAGGAATAGGCGGAGTTCACCTTCAAGGAACGCAAGCAGGTCATTAACGTGGTTGCGCTGTTCCTTTCTGACGACTAGGACCAGTGCAAGACGATGAAGCACGTCCCAAAGCTGTTCAAGCGTACTTTTGCGGCAACGAAGAACATCTGGGTGGAGGGCGTAGTCGCGTTTGCAGCCGATCACGGATAGGGCATCGGCGCGTTCTACAGCGGACTCGTTCCGACCCTGATGATCGCCATTCCCAACTCCGTCTTGTATTACTCCTCGTACGACGGAATCAAGTGGAGACTGGAGCCCTATTTCACGAACCATTGGTCAGTTTCCGATTCATTGCTGATGATTAGGGTGTCTTGGATGGTGCCTGCCATTAGCGGTGGTCTCGCTCGCGCACTGGCTGTGGTCTGCGTGGAGCCACTGGAGTTCCTCAAGACGCAGGCGCAAGCGAGGTGAGATTGCTCCTTGCTCTTCATCCTAGAATGCCCGGCGGCCTCATCGGCGCGATCAAGCGCGTGGGTGGCGAGGCACGTATTCACGGCGTGCTCTATCTCTGGAAGGGCGTGTACACGAATCTGCTCCGCGACATCTCCTTCTCCGCTCTTCACTGGCTGATGTGACGGAAGCTGCTTTCGGTAACACGCAGACTCGAACAGACGCGATCGGTCGTGAAGAAGACGGATCTCCCGCGTCCCGCGAAGAGTTTCATTTGCGGCGCGACGGCGGGAGCGCTGGCTTCCTTCCTCGTGAATCCGTTCGACGTGGTGAAGACGCAGCAGCAGGTGCGCTCTGGAAAGGCACTGCCTTCCTTCGGCATCATGAAGACGGTGTACAGGGTGATTCGCTGAAAAGGCAAGTAAGGTGTAGGAGGAGGGAATTCCAGGACTGTTCAAGGGAGTGGGTCCGCGCGTGGTGAAATCAGCCGTCGCCTGTGCGCTGATGATCACTTTCTACGAGTATGGAAAGGACATCGCGAGTAAGGTTGCTAAAACGCAATAATTGGAAATGGTGTTTGTTGTTGTCGTTTCCCTCTCGTTTCCCTTCAACGAAAGCAAATACCCCTTTTAAGACTATTCAATAGGAAACAATCGGTTTTCCTTCTCCCTCACAATCCAGTCAGGCCATGACCACGGAGGCGTCTCAGATATTGGAACAGTTCAACGTAGCGTTTGCCCAATTCCTGGACCCAAACACGCCCCAGGAGCAGCGAAATGCCATTGGTCGGGAGTGGACTCCTTTCCATTAGGATTAGATCAGGCGTTCATGGACTTCGAGAAGCAACCCAATTCTTGGCGCATTTGCCTCGAAATGATGTCGATGACGCAGGGAGTTGTCCTATTCGCTGACTTTCTAGCACAAACGCAAATATCCACCTGATCATTCAGGATACATTCATTTATGTGCTGAAGCATCGCTGGCTGGTCGCATTTGGCTGCGCTCTGTGATTCGTAGGCACTGAGTGCAGAGGAGCGAAACACGATTCGCGAAAGCGAGATTTCCTTTTACGTGAACAATTACAATTCCTACAGACAGAACATCATGCAGCTCACTGCCAAAGTGGACTTCCCGCGCCTTCCTCACGAATAGACCATCGCGTGGATTTCAATCATGGAGAGCGACCAGTACTTGCAGCAACTCCTCGACTTCATCGCGGGAGGACTCCAAAATCCATCGAGCTGCAGTCCACAGCTGTTGCTGCTCCTCGTGCTGCTCGAAGAGGTGTACGAGACGGGCGATTCCATTCCCCTCCTCACCGAGAAGCGCGAAACCATCCAGTCCGTGATCAGGTTACTGATTACACTTCAACTCATCGTTAGTGGCAGTGTAGGTGGCATCGTCCGCTCGGTCAGTTCCATTCTCCAACACGCCAGCGAAACGGTCGTTCTCCTCCCTCTCTCTCACAGTCAGACCGACGACACGATCCGCGGCTCGCTGAGCATCCTCCTCATCCTCATCCCGAACAACGACCTGTCGAGCATTCTGGACGTGTCGATGGTGGAGTCGCTGTTCCGTCTCATCAACGACTACAACAGTCCCCTGAGGTGAGTGTGAGTGGAGTGGCTGACGGGCAGTCTGGACGCGATGAAGTGCGTGAACGAGCTGCTGCTGAAGCACCTGATTCCCTACTCCTTCCGCAGCGTGTACTGCAGCATCATCAATACGGTCACTTCCATCATGAACGTCCCTGTCCCTATTCCTGCTCAGCCCTAGTCCGTCGCCAGCGACATCGACGCCATCCCACCCTCCTACATCAAGCAACTCAACCTCCTGGTATACGAACTCACCGTCAATTACATCACCGCTATGGCGTCTCACCCCGACTTCGACCTCGTTCACTACCTCATCGCTCTGTGCGTCTCGCCGCTCCCACTCACACATAGCGTTCACCTGACGCAGGTGCAGACCGCGCCACGCTGCTATCTCCAACTCCTCTCCATCTGGAGCTCCATTCTCGACTCCCTTCTCCAGGGCGTGTGGAGTGTGTGCGTGACTGTCCTCTGATGTCTAGAAGACAGCGTGGTGGCGGAGCTTCCGTCGCTTCTTCAGTTCCTGCTGAGTGTGCTGAAGCTGAGCAACCACCACCCCGTCGTGCAGGACAGCGACACCACCGAGGAGTACCTGGAGGAGGAGGGGGAGTTCGGAGAGGACGCGCCGCCGCCCAAGGAAGAGATTGACGAAATCACGGGCGATTTTGAGGAGACGCCGGCGCAGATCGTGGCGGTGCGCACGGAGTACGACCACGTGATCGAGCGGAGCTTCGTGGTGATCAGCAAACTGATGTGCATGCCGGACGTGCGGTCGGTGTGTCAGGAGGGTCTGTATTCGATGCTGGTGGAGTCGCTGCAACACGTGTCATCGCTGCTGAACGGGTCGTCGGACGAGCTGGCGATCCAGGAGGCGTGTGTGATGATGCGTCTGCTCAGCTATCTGGACTTCGAGAGCCACAACCTGGACATTCTGATCCTCCTCAGTTCCATCATCCAGTCGTTCCATTCTCGCTCTCTTACTCGTAGCGAGTGCTATCTGTCCAACGTCTATCTGAACGGGAAGGCGATCACGCAGTTCTACATCGACACGCTGCTGTGCTTCAAGCAGTACATCTTCCTGCTGAACAACCAGCTGGCGCAAACGGACATCGAGAGCATCATCACCTCGCTGTACTCCACCATCACACAGTCCGTCACCGTCCCGCCCAATCTCCTTCTCATCACCATTTCTCACGTCCTGCTTTACCTCGCCTCCAACTGCTCCATCCAGAACCTCTCCAACCTGGCGTGTGCGTGTCGCTTCCCACCATCACATCTAGTCATCACTCCACTCACCACCAACTTTACCAAAGCCACCGCGCAGTGTCCACTCATCATCCAGCGACAGCTCCTTCTCTTCTCTCTCTATCTCCTCGTCCACAACCTCCGAGGCGACGTTCTTCAGAACGCCCTCTCGTCGCTCCTGTTGCCGCTCTTCTCCAACATCCAGGGACCGTCCGCCACCTCGCCCACACTGCGTCGCTCCGGTTCCTTCCGCTTCGCGGCAGGCTCGGCGTCAGTCGTGTCGACGTCTGTGTTTTCCCGCTCAGTGTATCTGTTAACCGCGGTGATCAAGGTGTCGTACTCGATGAACAAGTCGGTGCGCAGCGTGGTGTATCCGCAGCTGTTGCCGGCACTGGCGCAGATTGCGCAGTACCTGTGCGAGAGCTGCGACAAGAACGACAGTTCGTGCAATTACGAGAATTGCAGGATTATGTGGAACTTTGTCATCTACGGGGCCTCGTTCTTCCGGAGTCACAAGGAGGACTACCAGCAGTTCTTCCCCATCATCGCTTCGCTCCTCCAGCAGTTGCCCGGCGTTCTGAGCCGCGTGACAAACTCCGTGAAGTCGATTCTTTGTGGGGTGTGGGGAGTGGGTTTGACGTGTAGACGAGCTGCACTCGGTGAAGATCCTGCGGCTGATCAACACCATCACGATGGAGCGCACGATCGATCGCGAATTCCTGAACAACACGGTGATGCTCCTGTCGCAGATGGGCGAGGCGGCGATCCACTCTCCCAGCACGGATGTGACGGAGATCTTCGTCAAGTGCTGCAGCACGGTGAGCGCCACCAATCGAACCGTTATGCTATAGATCTTCTCTGTGCATATCACTTCCCTCTCCAAGACGCCGATTGTTATGGACTATGTGCTGACTCTGTCCCAGTTCCTGTATCAGCTGATTGCTTCGGAGGCAGTGACGCAGGAGCTGCTGTCGGCGATTCTGGAGATGTACCGAAACTCCGAGATGCTCGTGTTCTACAAGACGGATGCGTTCAAGGCGAATATGCGCCAGATGATGAGTGTGCTGCTGCTCCAGGTGGTTGTGGTGGATAGAGATGACGCGTAGCGACTGGTCGCGAACGACATGTCGACATTGGCGAATGACATGATTTCAACGTTATACACTATCAATTTTACAGATTTTACAGTTTTTTTCGAGGCGGATCTGCCGACCTTCATCAACTCGCTGCCGATGATTCCAAAGGAGTCGAAGGAGAAGTTAGTGTGGGGCATTCGACCGGTGACCGACATGCCGTCCTTCCAGTCATCCGTTCAGAAGCTTCTTAAGGACATTCGCATATACTCGAATTGTGAATTGCGTGTTTGTTGGTGAGTTTGAGGGTGATCGTTTTTGTGAGTGAACAGTATTGAACGGCTTTGAGTGTGGGAATGAACGCTTTTGAGTTTTGGGGTGAACTTCTTTGATTGTCTGCAAGAAAGAGCACTAGGTAAAGAACTTTTGAAGGGCTCCGACGTCTAATTGTGAATCGCAGGAAGAGAAGCACACTATTCACCGTGAAGTCTTCTTTGCAAATAAACGCCTTCTTTGTGAGCACTACATCTGTAAGATTGGGCATATCTACGCCTCAGACCAGGACGCAATTCAGTTACTCTCCAAAGTGATATGCACAACATTTCTAAAAGAGCTGTTGCCATCATCTGATTGGGATTTCGTAGTGAGGGTTGTGAGTTTGGGCAGGTCTAGGTAATCAGTTTACAGGAGTGATGTCACTTCTCATTATCAGTGTGTTGTTGTGCCAATTGTCATGACAAGAGAATCCTAGTGCCCACCAGCCCAGCTGGATCGACTCCAATTCAGGTAAATCTACTCCGTGTCAGTGGAGTGTAGCTGATACCTTCAAACACAATGCACGAACATCCGTAAAACGCGCCAAGACCGAAAACCAGCGATTTCAGTTTGGGTAGACCTATTCATGATAGCGTGAGAAGTCACATGCCTTTCAGCTGTAGAGAGGCATCATGGAAGTTCTCACATCCTTCTTCACCCAAATCACCAATCTGAATCGTCTCCAAAGCAGGCGTATCTTCAATCTCGCACACGGAATAGTCAGAGAAGGAGTATCGACCCATCTTCAGCTCCTTCAGAGAAGGGCAATTCTTCACGTAGAAATGACGGTTTGGATCGTTACCAATGCCATTCTTATGCTTTGTGAAACTATTCATTCCGATTACCACACTCTCCAACTGCAATCCAGTCAGCTTTACTTCACTTACGCTAGTAAAGCAGTCGTCACCAATCTCAATTCGTTTTAGACACTTCAACTCACTCAAATCCAACATCTTCACACTCTCGTTGCAACAGTGCGAGGAAACGATGACATCCGTTACACACTTGTTCAACGCACTCCACTTCAACTCGT